>Ga0209639_1003551_pt1 | contig 10290 bp, 5 predicted proteins | sample EPASupsiteHSE605_FD_187268 | JGI IMG/M metagenome (GOLD analysis project Ga0209639, IMG submission 187268) | Bioremediated contaminated groundwater from EPA Superfund site, New Mexico - Sample HSE6-05 (SPAdes) (version 2) | ecosystem: Environmental > Aquatic > Deep subsurface > Groundwater >...
GATAAATCTTTTTCGATTTTTACTTCTCTTGCATAATGTCTAACAGTTCTAATGATTTCGAGGGGAAACCTTGATTTAAAATCATTTGAATCCCACCAAATCCTTTGTTCTTTCATCAATTTTGTTGGCGCCAAAAAAGCCGTTTATCATACTTTTTGGGAAATTCAGGTTTATTGTACAACCTATATATCGAAATATTTTTCATTTTGAAACGAGATAGAAACATTTTTCCCTGATTGATTGGTCAAGTTTCTTGTGCTACATACACTGGTGAAAATAGAACCCTAAAAGAATTCTTAGTCTCATAGAAAAAGCATTTTAATAATATTCTATAAAAACCAAAAAAACACCCAATCATTGGTAAAACACAGAAAAATGGTTTACTTTATAATGAACCTTTCATGTTTTATTTGAACCCAAAAACAAGGGTTTTTATTCCATTCTTAAATGATGATAACTATGGGGCTTAATAAATAGTATTATTAGCCTCCAGTTCATTAATTTCTTTGTCAGTAACAGTTCTATGATAGAATGTGTGATTTGGATTTGTTCGAGGACATGCTTTATAAATACTCATGGAAAGATTTTTATCTACATAATAATGATGTATAACTTGTGCATATCTCTCAAAATTCATATTATTTCTTAATAATATTTGCACTTCGCCAATTGCCCCAGATTTAATGTAAGGAGTAAATGACATATGCCTAATTGTAAGATTATCTGTTTTGGCAACAATAGGAACAATATTTTTAAGATAGATTAAATTCAGAAGCCCTTGGTCATCATTCCAATAATGAGCTAGGTTTGATTTACTCCATATAACCTCAAGAAAATTGACAACTTGATGATAACCACCAGCTATATAGCCAGAACATAAGTAAAACTCTTTCATCCATCCCTTTCTGAACCTCCTCCCATCCATGTAATTCTCAACCCACTCAATATTTAAAGGGCATACTTTGAATTTAGTATTCTCGTCAGCTAAATATAAAAGATTACTTTGCATAAAACCAGAAAATGGGTCTCCTTGAAAAACAGTATCATATAAATCTACTATAATAGCTCTATTGATCTTTCCTATATTATTTTTCATCACTTGGAGTGTCATATACCACCCAATATATTTATTATTATCAGTATTAACCACACCAATAATGAAAAACTGTGCTCCACACTCTTTTGCTGACTTGATTGTGTCTTTAGTTAGAGATTCATATGCATTTTCATCAATAATGATTACTACTTGTGCCATAGATCCTGTTGTTCTCAAAGTTTTCAAAAAAATTAGCAAATTTACCACTCTACCTATTGCTGTTGTAAATACAATATCATTCGGTTGACTATTTGAAAAAATATTTCGAACATCATATGAACAATGAATACAAGAAAAATTACCAAAAAAATCCAAAGACAAATTAATATCTGGATAAACCCACTTTGTATATCTGGAAACAATGGATAATATATTCATATGTTTATTATAAAAGAAGTCTATAACAATAAATATACAAATATGTATCATAATAATTAAAAACTTGTTTCTGTGTTTGTCCTTGACCATTTAATATAAGATGTTTTTTTGATAACTTTACATTAATGATCTGAATTGGGATAAAGATAAAACAGTTATTCTTTTATATGACCATGGAATTAATTCTTTGAAAATTGTCACTTTTGAAAATTGTCAGTTTTGAATACTTGTTTACATCTCCGAAAAAAAATTTCTATTGGTTTGTTAGAGCCAAAATGCAAAACCAAATGTCCCAAGTTTTTCTTCAATATGGCTCGTACTTATTGGCCAATAATTATTTAATAAACGATATACCTTGCCAAACATTATCTTTAGAAGAAATCCACGATATTTTCGAAAGCCGAGATGAGAATGTTATTCGTGGTTTTGCTTTTTTATATTTGAATGAATTGTTTAATATATGGGAAACATTTTGCACTAAAGAAAACATTTCAAAACTTTCTATATTCCTGAATTCAAGACAAGTTGATTACAATACTGATTTGGCCATTTCAAGTTTTTATTTAAAGGCATATAAGACATCGAAATTAGATTGGTTAGTTTTCAGAGAAGAATATGGCCCTTTTCTTCCTAACATTGACGTTCTTTTTACTTCTCAATTTCTTTCATTTGAAACCGAGAATTTAAACGTTGAAACAAAGATAATGATATTCGACCTAATACTTAATGAAATTACTGAATGTTCGAATTCAATTCAGCTTTTCGCATTAAGAGAGCTTAATCGATTACTTCCTATCGATATAAATGAAAAGAACAACACAATAATATGGAATATTGCATTCGAAATATCTTCTCATTATTCTGGATCTACAATTTTACAATCAGTATTAATTAGTTTTTTCGGGAGTATTGAGTTACTACGACAAATAAAGAAGCCAGAGTTTTTAAATCCTGAAAAAATTTTGGGAGCCATTGGATTATTCTATGCTCTCAGTAACGAAGAAACCATCTCTTTGATTGAATATTGTAGTGATATGTTTTCTGATAACTATATATATGCAATTGATAACGAACTTCTCGAAGATATGGAGATTGACCAAAGGAAATGTATCATTGAGTACTTGAATGGGTTAAATCAAGAGTCTTTGATCAATGTATTGAGATTTATTTACCCCTTGGTTCCATATCTCTTTGACTTGAGTTCTGTTTTGTTTGATAAACTTAGTTGCATTATTGAAACAATATTAAGTAGAGATTATATGTTGGGCATCCAACTTATTCGCTATTGTGGATCAAATTTATCTCATCAAACTCAACAGACAGTTCTTCCTTTGATTTATAAGTATTATTGTGACGAATATGCAATTGAGTCAGCAAAAGCAATATCAAGTCTTTTAAGATCAGGGGCAATAATATCAAGGAACGAAATGAAACAGTATTTATCTCTGTTTTCTTCATCAAATGAAAAACTTGCAATTGCAACGATTCATTCTGTTGAATCATTGATTAAATCCGAATCATTTGATCAGGTTCTTATTTCTCCAATTGTTTCATTCATACGAGATACTTTACAAAGCTCATCAATAGCAATCCAAGCTCAGTGTTTGTCATTATTATCTTCATTATCTGAAGTAGACGAAAATACAGTGGGAAACATGGTTAAATCTATTCTGCCAGTTTTAGATCTTATATTGAGTAATGAATCATATATCTCTTACACTCATTTTGCTGCTCATGTGGTTTATCTTCTAATCCAAGTCAGGCCAAGTGCTATCAAATCTCAGATAATTCCTTTCACTGAAAAACTTTTTGCTTATGCAAGATCGAATGAAGAACAAGAAAAATCAAGGGGAGCTGTTGGAGAAGCCCTTGCTGGGATTATTAGCTCGATTGATTCTTCTAAGTTTACTGAAGATCTTATTTCTCTGATTCTCAGATTTCTATCAAGTGATGATCATTCTTTATTAGTATCAGGATCAACAATGATGATTATCGCGCATGAAGTTATCTCTGGTCCTCTAATTGGCGAACTTTTTGTTGCCACAGCGCGAAAATCCATGAAAATCACTTACTCTCCTCTGTTTAATGCATTTATTACAGCACTAGATCTTATTTCTGAGAGAACAAAAATCCCAAAAATTTGTGTGAAATATGCAGAAATGATTATGAATGGATATACTGATATTTGTCATGACAATCCTTTGGTTTACTGGTTTAATCGAAGAACACCTATTTTTTGTTTTATATCGAAAATCATATCCTATTATCCAAATGAATCTCACCAACTCCTCTTATTATTGATCACATTACTAGAACAATGCATTGATCAAATGGCTGATATTGTATTTACTCCAATATTGAACAATCAATCCCTTTTAAGTACAAATGAAATCTCTCATCTGATTAGTATTTGCCAGAAGCGAGTTTTTTCTTCAAAATCAGGAGCTATTCTAATGTTTTTGATTAACCAAAATGCTCATCTTGATGTTGAAACCGTGATTTCTACCTATACTCAACTAGAAGATGATGATGAGCATAAATCTGATTTGGCATTAAATATTCTTAAGAACATCCATTCTGATTCATCAATTCCAGATACAACATTGATCGATATAATCTCGTTATTCCCAACATCACCAGAAACATGTGGAAAAGTAGCGATTGAACTCATTAGAATTATTTATTTTTATATCTTAAATCCAACCATCCTTCTTGGAATACTCAATTCTTTCATTGAATTCTTACTATTACCAAAAACCGAAATAGATGCATATGATATTGACCAAAAAATATTATCGGACATGAAAAATACTCTAAAAAGCATCATTAAGGGCAATAAAACTATCGAAAAGGAAATCACACAGAGCTATAAAGGTAACAAGACACAGGTAAACAAATTCAATAGCTTACTTAAATAAATATATCAAAATTACATGAGTTCTACTTGGAGGCAATTACCCAAGTATTATTTTATTCAGCAAAAGGAGTTATATAGGATATTTAATAACAGCAAAAAAAATAGACCCCAAAAAATTGCTCTTGATACATTATTTCCGTTGATTTATTATCTTGACGTTAAAGGGAGCTGTAGTTTGTTTTCATTAAGGAATCCCTTGAGGTATGATGACATGGGAAGTGCTTTTTTGAAAGAAAAGCCAACATCAATGTGCTGTTATAAAGATGGTTTTCTTGCAACACATGATAAAGGGGTTACATATTATCAAAGCAATGCTCATAATGCCGCTGTTGCCCAGAATCTTGATGATTTTGTTCAAATGGGCCTTCCTATCCAGCAGAGGCCGAAAGATTTGGGAGAGCCAGTTGCATCTTTCTTTAGCTGCGATACTCAGATTAATGAATGGCAACCAGTCGTTTATTCTGTAATTAACAAATTGGATATGAAGGCAGATTATAACAATATAATTAAGAACACAATTGACTCATTAAATGAAACTTGCAAAATTAACACACCGTTCGAACTTAAAGATGTTGCATTCTATGATCACACTCAATTTGCTAATAGCGATGATAAAAATAATCAACTTCCGGTATCTGGACCATTATATTCTTCAGTTAGGCAAGTTTCTTACCAAAACAAGTCCTTGAATAACTTCCAATCAATATGTGGGAGCAGATGGTATCAATGGGACGCTGAAAAACAAAAATCTCTTCATAGCAATAATGTTGATGGATTTCCATTGTTATCCATAGATTCAAGCAATTTACTTCAATCAAGTTTTGCTGTGAGTACATATGGTGGAAATGTTCACTTTATTGATACAAGATCAATGAATAGCGCGCCAATCGAATTACACGAGCCAAATTCTCCGATTTTTCAAGTTAAGTTTTCCCCAATTGTACAGCCTTTAGTTGTGACATCTTCAAACGATTATACAATTAAATTATGGGATACTAGATATAATTTTGAGAAACCATATCTAAAATTGCTTGGTCATACAAATGAAATAAGTAGTATTCAGTTTTCAATACATAGAGGCGATTTCCTCTTTTCGAGCAGTTATGATGGATCAATTAGAGTTTGGAATATAAATAACCAATGCCCACCCCACCATTGTTTGGCTTCAATAATTCCATCTACTAATTATCCGGTCGTTGAAATGGTTTCAGGTTGTCATTTGGTTGATTCTTTACACTACAGCTGTGCTGATGGGGCGACTGGATTTGTCGAATTTAAAGAAGAATTCTTTGATCCAATTATCCCTCATCACTTAAGTGGTGAAATTGAAAAAGAAGCCGAGTCTTTAGTGTATTTTCATAGGAATCATGTGTTATATTCTAAGATTTTGCCAAAGATCAATTCAATTCTTGAGAAGAAAGAGGATGTTTCTCCTATTTACCCATTATTAGAGTTAGCATCTCTTCATCATAGTGATTTATCCACAGCCAAACTTTCTAATAGCCCATTGTCAGAGGTGATCGATTATTATAGTTATTATTACTCAAATGGAATTCCAAGTCAGTTTGTTCAAAATCCCGAGCTTCAGCAGCTATCAGATGCAAAAAGAGCCCTTCTTTTTGCTAAAGTGATAGGAGGCATTCAAAAATTTGATGCTAAAACCCTTTCTATTGAAAAAAGGAATATATTAACTGCTCTTGATGCTTTCTCAAGAGAACAAATTCTTGGAATTGTTCAAGTTTTAGCTACATCTTCATTTGAAGAAGCTCTTGAAATTGGGGATGCATATCTAGATCTGGTGACTCGTAACAAAAAGAATGAAAAATTCCTTGATGTTGGCTATTTTTTGTTATATCCAACTGTTTACGACGATCCTATGCAAAAATTCATACCATATTCGGAAAAAGGAGTTGACGAAAAAACCAGACTTAAACCAATTTTTGATAATACCCAAAAAATTAAAACCGAGTTGCATGATCTCAATGCCATCCTTGCTACAGGAGCAAATGATATGGATGATGCGCCAGCAACAATGTTTAAGACTCTAAGTGCTTACGATTCATTTGTTTCATTATTTTTGCTTCGGAACTTTCTTTCTACTTCTTTTACCTTGAGTAAATGGTCTAAATGTATTGTTCGAGCATCAGCTGTTGCGAAAGAACTTTCATCATTTCCTGTTCGAAAATACCTCTTCGATTGGCTCGAAAATGTTGTTATGGAGAGTTTTAGTACACATATTGGAAGCATTCTTGCAGCCGAAAAAGTAGATCCAATGAAATATACAAGCGCGATTGCCGAAATTATTGTAATTGGGACTCAAGCAGAAGAGTTACCTGCGCCTTTTGAGATTATGATAACAGAATATATACTGAAAGTGAAATCTGTTTTAGACAAATTCATCACTCAAAAAGAAAGTATAAGGGTTATTGGCCTTAATCCCTCAGCATTTGCAAAAAAGATTACAGATTCCATGGATAATCCCAGGGTATTGATGTCTCAAAAGAATTCTACACGATGCAGGAGTGCATATGAGATTGCTAAAATCATTTCCAATGCAATACCAAATCAATAACTTAATAAGATTTGAATTAAAGTAAAGTATATGTGATGGTGATAATCAACAATTATTAAATGAATCAATATTTATTGCTTTTTTTAAGCTTTTTCTTGTTTTTCTTAAAATCGGTAATAACTTTGAGCATATCATGGTTCAAATTGTTCGGAGGAGAATAATTCTTTGGTAACTCGAATGTTGGATGTGAAGCAATTAACTTGAATTGACTGGTATTACTTTGACCGATTATTGATTCCATCAATTGTGGGTTTTGATTGCAAGAAAGATCTATTTTTGGATTAGAAATTAACCATTTAATTGATTCTGAAGCCCCATATGAAACTGCAGTGCTAATTGGAGTTTGTCCGTGGTCCTGTTTATTAATTTCCACAAAAGGTAACTCCAATAATATATCTAGAATCTCAGTATTATCTTGCTTGACAGCAAAAATTAGTACTTTATGAATTACTTTTTCAAGGACTGACTTAAAAAGATCATTATGGATTATGAATCTGATCAAATCCGTATTATCACTTCTTATTGAATTTTGGAAGAAATAGAATTCATTTCCTTCATTAAAAAACTGTATTTCCTTTAACCTAAAGAGAGCTTTACACACCAAATATGAAGATCCCGAGAGTGCTTCATTAATAATGCTATCTCCTGGACTTCCATTAACTATCCCTCCCAATTCAACAATATATTTGTAAACCTGCAACTGATTCCTATATCCGGAATTACTAATAATAGATTGATATTCTTCTGTGATGTTTTCTGGAGGAATAACACAATACTCAAAAAACCATTGAAAGACTTTAAAATTCCGACAATCAATATAATTAGAAAATTCACTTGTTATTGGCTGACATACTTGCCTAACAATTTGCAAAATCTCTGTATTCCCCCCAATTAGGGCATTATAGTATAAATCGGTATTATTAATATCTGCTGTTTTAAGTATTAAATACTTAAAACAATTTATTGACCCATATATAGCCGCATAACAAAGAGGGGTTATTTGATCGGTAACATCATAAAGGGTCTCAAAATTTGAACTTGGTATTGTACCATTGATAGCTCGGGGGTAGAAACTTTCAAAAATCTTAAGTTCTTCCAAATTATCACGATAAATTATAGATGATATTGACATAGGAAAACCTCTATTCAAAAGAGCATTCTTAACATCAATGAATCGCCTCTTTAAATGCAAATCAAAATTCTGAAGTATAGTAATCACCTCCATGTCTGATTGAGGTAAAGGCTGTATTTTTTGGAAAAAAGTTTTAGCTTTTTCAAAAAGCTTATGATTATTCTCTTTGATTTCGCTATGAAAAACCGAATACAGAAATAGTATTCCAGAAACTGCATCTTCAATAGAATATTCATCATCTACATATATTTTCTCTTTTTGAGTAAAGTAAACATTATTATTAAAGATTTTCTTAATACTTTTAAGAAGAATCCCCTTATTAATAATACCATTATCATAAATGTACTTCAAAACTAAAACATAGGTAACCCTATATCCGTTTCTGCTCCTCCTCCAGCAATTTTCCAGGATATGAATTAATTTCTCAACCATTTGTACAAAAAAAGGCAAACACTCCAAACACTTGAATAATTTGAGTATATGAACAGCCCTAGTAATTAATTGATTGCAATACCCAATAATGGTATATAAAAAAACATTAATATCATCTTTGTTTGATCTTTGAAATAGTTCAATTATCCTGGTTCTATATTCTTCTATAGTATCTATAGAAACACTTTGTATGATGTCCTCGAATTCCAGATAATCACCCAAACAGGAAAAATCAACAGATGGGACAGTATCAATTTCATCCATGAATATGTCTGAAATTGTAAATACTAATCAACCAAAATTTATTCTCTTTACACCACCCCGGGCTCAGGACCTGATTTGATCTGTGACATATTTGTAAGGATATTTTTCTCATCAGTTAGGGTTCGTATTTCCTTTTTCTTTTTTTTGTACCTTTTCTCTAGGTTTTTATATTTCAAGTCCATTTCATTTAGGGTAGCCTCATATGACTCTTTTTGTTTCTGTAATGCTTCGAATTTTTCGTTTTCGTGTTGAGATATTATTGATTGATACTTGTTTTCATTATCGGAAATATTTTGTTTTAATGATTCGACTTCTTTTCTTAGAGTATCAACTTGTAGCATAAGCTCAGATTTCTCTTTGGCAAACAGCATCTCTATTGTCGAAATCTTCGAATTGGTTAAATTCTCCCTTTCTTCATACTTTTTAACAACATCTGATAATTCATCGATAATAACACCATTTAAACTGATTTGCTTCTTTAGAGCTTCGGTTTCCCCGATATTCCCCACCTGTACACGTAAATCCTCTATCGTTTGGCGATCCAAGATACGCTGGCTAACTAATTGTAAGTTTTCTACTTCAAATTTACTAATTTGATTTCGCAAAAACCTTACAGAATAATTGTCTTCAGGAGCAATATCGTTATATACCGGCTTTCCTCTTGTAACTGTGTTCAAATGTCGAAAAACTCGATTAACTTGACTTGAATTGCTCAAACGCCTGACAGGCTTAGGAGGGGTTTCGTTTGGTTTCATCTTAGCTAATTCACAAAAATCTGGTGTAACATCCGTTTTTGACTGGGGATTATTACTAAAACTATCAATTACGTACATGCTTTGGCTCTTCGATGAATACAAATCGGTCCCACACAACTCACTATTCATTTCCAATAATAAACGTCAATACTGTCACCTTTATCGCAGAAAAAGTCTCTGTATAATGTAAGTATAGTACTGTAATCAATATTGTAGACTATTTCACGAAAAACTTTTTATTCTCGAATAAGCGGGTATTTCCCGAAAAAGTGCCTTTTTCCCTAATAACTCAAATTACCGAAAAACTCCCTCAATTTTTATTCTTGATTTACTCAAAAGAAAATAAACATAACAATTATTTGAATGCATTCAATTATTTCTGATAATTTGATTCCTGACAAATATTTGTGATAATTGTTATTTTGAAATGTCAAATGCATTTTTCTCGATCAATAATAGTTATTATTGTGATTTCTTTGTGTATTAATAAAGAATATTAAAGATATGAGTGATTTTTTCAAAAATAAATTTTTTTGTGTTTATATCCGTTTATTATTTTATGCAAGGCCTTCCCGAGAGAGCTGTCAATGTTACTGATTTGATGTCAGAAAATTTTGAAATAGCAATAGAAAAACTTGTTATATGGGGTTTTATTGCCCATTCAAAACCATGTTTTAGATGCCATGGTTGTATGACATTAGCATTTGGCAATTTTTTTGATGATGGTGTTTATTATCGTTGTCG
>Ga0209639_1003564_pt1 | contig 10243 bp, 7 predicted proteins | sample EPASupsiteHSE605_FD_187268 | JGI IMG/M metagenome (GOLD analysis project Ga0209639, IMG submission 187268) | Bioremediated contaminated groundwater from EPA Superfund site, New Mexico - Sample HSE6-05 (SPAdes) (version 2) | ecosystem: Environmental > Aquatic > Deep subsurface > Groundwater >...
AATCAGTTATCCAAGTGTTGAAAAAGCAGGTGATGTTTATGATATTTGCAATTGTCTTCATTGTGATTCTCTTTGTCAACTTCTTAATGATGATTCATCTGAGAGAGTTCTCTCTCTCCTAATACAAAACCAAAGTGATAGTATAGATTTCTCCAAATATGAAAGAGCAATTACACAAAAGATAGAAACATATTTGGAGAATCCAAGCTTCTGTTTGGTTTCTCTTCCATCATTATGTCGCATTTTTGCTGCTTCTAATCAGACTTTCTCTTTATCTTCTTTAGAACAATTCTTGATTGGATGTATGAAACATCATGGAACTGGTGCTAAAATCCTTCTTAATAACATTAAATATCAAAAGCCTTCAGATCTCTCTGAACTGAACAGATTTCTCCATATCATGTCTATTGAAGACACAAATGATATCTACAATAACACTAATCATGTTCTATCATCATTTCAAAGAGAACTTGAATCCACAAGAGCAGAAAACAGGCAATTATCTGAGAGCATTCAGCAAATCATTTCTGAAATGAATGCTAGGTTAAAAGAACAAGAAAATATCAATAGAGAGTTGAAATCAGAGATCAATTCTGCAAAAGCAACATTAGAAGAGCAGAATAAAAAGATTCATGAAAAAGATGCAACTATTAACGAAAAAAATATGCAAATTCAAGCCAAAGATGACCAATTAGCCCAAATTAAGAAAGCCAACCAAGGAACAGAGTTTCCATTCAGGTCAGAACTGTTTTCTGGTATATTTGATGGTTTATCTAAGAAACTTGGTAGGAACATGGCTGAATCTGGTGATGTTGATGTAACAGCATCTAGCATCTATAATTCTAATGTTCCGACAAATGTTTTGAAGAAAAATGATAGTAGTGCTTGGGTCAGCCAAAATCTCCCCAATTCATGGATTCAGTTTGATTTCAAACAAAGAAAGGTATCTATTACATCCTACTCTATGAATGGAAGAGAAAGAGTCAAGTCATGGAAAGTTGAGGGATCAACAGATGGATCAACTTTCGAGATAATTGATAACAAAGTAGATACTACTGATTTCCAGAACAGTAATAGTGGTTTTGATGATCCTAGTTCTCAAAAGAACTTTCGAGTTCAACCTAATAACAAGTATTACAGATACATAAGAATCACAAATACTAGTAAGAATTGGTTCAACCAAGATCATTTCAGTTTACACCGTGTTGAATTCTTTGGATTTGCTCAATCTGTGTAAAATCCTATTTTAATATCTAGATTTAGATATGCTTCTATAAATATGTCGAGATTAGAACATCTTCTTGATTTAGAGTGATTGAAACCCATTCTCCGTGGATTTACATATAATAATCTTTGATCAAACTACCCAATTATTCCTCTTTTTTTTTCTCAAAATGTTTATCTTGCGCTGGTGATGGTGATCTAATCAATGTTAATGCTGGTTCTTGATCAATGTATTATACCTGCTTGTTTTTAAGAATGAGGAGCATATTATTTCTAATCAGTAAATTCATGTTTCAATAGATTATGTGTTAATAGTTGATCATGTGGAGCTTCTCACTATCATTTTGCTCGGTTATATACTTCTCTTTTAAATACAAATTGTTGAAAAAACGCAAGTTACTTGGTTCCAACATCACTAACCCAAGATAGGTATGATGACAAAAGTGACACTATCATGGATTCTGACGATAACACCGATATTGTTAATCCTGATGATGTATATGATCAATACAGTGAAAACTGGTACAAAATAAGTGAGGAGTATTGGAAAAATCACGAACCATCAGTTTCGGGTATGCTTGATGGTTTTCCAGAAATGAGTGCCAGTGATCTAAAAACAAGCAATGAGATCATTCGAAATTACCAGAAAAAAGGAGATCTTGGTGATTTCAATGCAGTAGACTGCGGCTGTGGTATCGGAAGAGTATCAAAAAACGTTCTTTCTAAATACTTCAAGGAAATTGATTTAGTCGATCCGATAAATGAATTTCTCTTAGTTGCAAAGCAGTCTTTAGATGGTGTTTGCCCTGCGACTACATATAATATCGGCTTGCAATCGTGGACTCCTGAAAAAACATATGATCTATTCTGGATCCAGTGGGCTCTGCTATACTTAACAGACAAAGATGCTCTCGCACTACTGAGCAGAATCAAATCTCACATGTCAAATAAGGGACTAATTATCATCAAAGATAATGTAGCTCACAGAAATAAACGGGCATCAAAATCTCAGGCCCAGTTTAGGGTAACCGATAATAGTGTAAACCGAGTTTACAAACATTACATCGATCTCTTCAAGGAAGCCGGACTTACCCTGATAGATTCTTTCGAGCAGAAACAATGGGACAGCAACCTGCTCCCCCTATATACTTTTGTGCTTAAATAAATATCAGTTTATTAATCGTTAACGGTTTATCAGAAAATAAACTGAAATGAATAGGTATGTGGATGTTACCCGCTCAGATTTACCACGAGAAATACAAGCGCTTGTTGATGAGGACGAGTTAAAAGAGTCAGTATTATCTGAAGTTGAAGCTCAAGCAATGCACAGGGCCTCAAAAGAGGTTGAAAGCTCGATTGCCTCGATTCAAGAATATAGAGGAGTGAGTTTAAGCGGCGATTCCAGAGATGAATATATGATGGTTTTAGAATTCTTGGAAACATTAGGTTTGAAATATTCACCTGCAGTGTTGAAATATGAATCTCAGCATCCAGAAGTGAGCATTGATAGGAAACAAATGGCTCAGAGATATAGACTTAAGGCACACGATCGAACCCCACTACTTGTTCAATTATTCCAAGAGCGACTGGATCAGATTAAGAAATGATTAATAAACAGCGTTTTTATTAATGGTGGACTCTAAGAATGTGAGTAACTCCTGAGGGAAATCCTTTTTTGCTTCTTCTGAAGTGAGAATACCTTTGTTTCCGGCATCATCAACACCAAAGTAGACTATATGCCCAAAATAATTCTTGCCTTCGGTTATTGTGATATTTGAGCCCTTTTCAAAGGGTTTGAAGCAGATATCTTTGTTATTTGCATGATATGTTGCAGAAATATTGGATCTAATATAATCAGCAATCAGATCAGCACACATTATATTCTCTTCGTACTCCCATGATTTATCAAATTCTGATAATCCAACCCATTTCAACAAATACTGTATCTTTCCATTTATCCATCGATGAGAAAGTACTTTTTCGACTTCATACTCCTCTGCTTCGCTTGATGATGGCCCAGAAGCTGAGTTTTCGGTAGAAATCTCCTCACTCATATTAATTCTAAACGTACAATTTTTGTGATTGACTTAGATTATGTAATTGCTTAGGTAATTGAGCCCAAGCTGATTAATTATAAATCTTATCAAGCGATATTTTATTATCAAGAATAATAGGTCAGTAGAGGAAGTCGATTGGCTAAATGGAAACTGTACATTCATTTAGAGGTTAGCAGGTAACAATCTTGAAAATAAATCACCATAATTCACAAGCAAACCTAAAGAAATGATAGATGAACTTTCCAATTATGTATGGTGAATGCAATAATGCTGTTTTGATTCCATAAGACAGCAGGGACAAGGAGATGTTGTGTTGAGAATTCCTTCCTATCTATCATCATAAAACCTATTTCTTGGGCAAATTAACATTTTGGATCTTGATTTAATATAAAGAAACCAATATTATTCTGAAATCATGAGAATAACTGGTTCTGACAATCAGTAAATCAACTCACTTTACAATGTTTTACATTTGCCAATTTATTCATTTGGTCAATGTACCCTTGGCTTAATGCAACATTTAAAGAGCAAATTGATGTTGAAAAGAAGCTTTATGATAATCCTCCAGTATTCGAATACATAGATATCCAGGATAAGGGCTTTTTGGTTAGTTTATTTGGCATATATCCAAAACTACGACCTCTCCATTTAGACAGCTTTGTTTTGTTTTGTGTGCCATATCTTAAAGATGATACCTTCCGAAATAAAGTTCTGGAACAGGTGTTTACTGTCTCTCCTACTCTCATTCAAAGGCTTCATAGAATTAAGAGTTTCAGTATGGATGAGATAAAAAGTGCCCTTGAGTTTCATAAGAAAAAATTTCTTTATTTATTTTTCAAAGATACAATAGAGTTAGATTATTCTGGTTTTAGCGATGATCGAAATTCACAAAACTATTGGAATGAAAAAGAGCTAGATTTTCTAATTCAATTTGGATTTCATAAATCATCAATGGAGTTTTGTTTAAAATATGATCAATTTGAAGAAATTGACAAATTGCTAATGAAAAATCCAAATTTGAAAACTTGTAGATGGAATCCATTTGAATGGTCAGAGGAACCTAAATCACTGGATTTATTATCATTCTGTAGTTTCTATGGTTCACTTAAATGTTTCAAGGTTTTATTAAAAACTGTTTTAGATATAAATGAGCATGTGGCTCGTGGGATTGTATGTAGTGGATCAAAAGAACTATTTAATTATATTTCAAATTTTAACTTTGAATGCTTTTCTTTTATCCATGAAGCGTCTAGATTTGCTCATATTAGAGTTATTGAATATCTGATCAATCATAAAGCTGATATTAATGGAAAAAATGAAAGCACAACAATTGCACATTTGACCAAACTCCTCTTCATTTGGCAGCATTAAATGGTCATCTTTGTGTTGTAGAATATCTATTAAGTCATGGAGCTTGTATATATATAATTGATTTTTTGGCGATGTTATTGAATTTAGGATGACTCCTCTACATTTATCTTCTTTCAAAGGCCATCTTAGTGTGGTTGATTTTCTGATAAATAAATATGCTGATATAAACGCAAAAGATTTGTGTGTTGATTATGATTTCTTGGAGATACTCCTCTTCATAGGGCAGCTCAATTTGGCCATATTGAAGTCGTTAAGTTACTAGTTAATCACAAAGCTGAGATCTGTGCCAATTGTCATTATTTTTATGAGCTTTTTTTAAAAAGACTCCACTTCATTATGCCGCTGCAAAAGGACATCTTTGTGTTGTTGAATTCCTTGTAAATAAAAATGTCGATGTAAATGAAAAATCCGGTAAAGTTTTGTTGGAATTGTTGAAAAAACACCTCTTCATAAGGCGGCTTCAAAAGGTCATCTAAGTGTTGTTGAATATCTAGTCAATAAAAAAGCTGAAATCACTGCAGAAGATTGCTTTGTAGAGTTTCTATATTTGCAAAAACTCCTCTTCATAATGCTTCTTCAAAAGGTCATCTTAATGTAGTTGAATTTCTTGTTAACAACCAAGCTGATATAAATGCAAAAGATGGTAATGTTGAGTTTTTTGGTTTGATGAAACTCCTCTTCATTGTGCTGCTCGAAATGGTCATCTAGACATTGTTAAATATTTGTTTAAACAAAAAGTTGATAAAAATGCGAAAACAATAAGAGTTTTTTTCAAACATATGGTGAGACTCTTTTTCATTGCGCTGCATACAATGGCCATCTTTGTGTTCTAGAATTTCTTGTTAATCAGCAGCTAGATATAAATGCAAAAGATAATTGTTTTAAGTTTAAAAATATGATTGGACTTCTCTTCATTTTGCCGCTAGTAATGGGGATCTTCAAGTTGTTGAATATCTAGTTAATCTGAATTTAGAGATAAATGCCAAAGATAATAATATTTTTTTTTATTAAATAATCAAACTCCTCTTCATCTAGCTGCCAGAAAAGGTAATCTTAGTGTTATCGAATATCTTGTTCATCACCAGGCTGATATTAATGCAAAAGACATAGATGGGTTGTGTTTATTGATTTGAGCATACTCCTCAACATTATGCCATTCACTATGGTTGTTTTTGTCGTGTTGATTGTCTAAACAATCAATCAAGAAGAAGAAGACATTCAAGAAAGTAAGTAAAACAATCACTGGCACATAAAACTATTTTAAAAGAACAGATTGGAATTAATATTAACAACTTCATTAAGGACTCTGGAGCAATATTCGAGCTTTGGAATAGTTATGATCGAGCAAACTCGAGTATTTTTATCCAAATCTAGTAATAACAGTTTTATTTCATGTGTTTTTATTAACAAATGAAAGAAGGTAACATTCTCTTGGAATAAAAAATTTGCATTTCTAATCAAAGTATATTTAATTTAAGTTTTTTTTGATTGACTCCTCATCATTATTCAAATATTAATGTCTCCCTATGAACACAACCTATTTTGAAAGAATTCAAATAACTATTTATCGAATAAATTGTTTCATGAAAACTAAGTATATTGAATTCATTAAATTTAGAATGGTATCTATTAACATGATGTGTTATTCAATACAAAGGCAATCATTTAATACTGTTTTTTAAATCCCAAATATCAATGCAAAATAATGGCAACTCTAAGATTTTATTGAATATTCGCCCTGGCATGTTTAATGGCCATCCAGTGAATCAAAAAGCTAATCCAAGCTCATAATGTATCTTCTTGATCTACATTTCATATTTGAAAAAGTAGTTACTCACAATGTTTCCTTTGCAGCTTACTGAGGATATATTTATCAAAATATCAAAACACAATAATATATTCTCCCACCTTCTTTTTTCCCATATCATTGTCATCTGTAGAAATATTTAGGAACACAGCCGAATCGAAATTAGTAAAGCGTGTATTTTTTGCCAAGAATGCATTCATCTTTTTATACAAATAATCAATGTATTAACCTGCTTTACTATTAGTAACTCAAAGAAGTAAAAGATAGTTTGGTAATCATGATTAAAGATGAGAGTAGTGATTGTATTACTATTGTAGAACCTTGGTCAGTTATTTGGCAAGCGGTCGGTGGGTCAGGTAAAGTGGGGCATTGTGTGAATTCCATTTGATTTACTTGATCTGGATGGCAATAGAATGTTCTGATGTGGCTCAAATTCATTGTCTGGGTTAATGTCGATGTTGTTGAAGATGCAGGTGTGAATGAACCGGAATTACGGGTTCCTTGGTGCTGGATCCATGAGTTTGTTACCGATATATATACAGCGGTAGATGAGAACAGGATATTTAGATTTTCTTGAAAAATGGAATATGAAATATAAAAAATAGTCGATCCAACCTGCCTGTGAATACATCCATATAATGTCGAAGAAGGAGAATTATTACCAATGAAATTACAATACATCATCAAAGGGGTGGCTCCATAATAAATGTAAATTGCTGAATAGTCAATTGCAGTGTTTTTGAAGAATGTTGAGAAGCTAATATTTAATGATGTTGGGTTATAACAATAGATACAAGAGTATATTTCGGCAATGTTCCATGATGAATTGATACTCTTTATTGTTTGCGCTCCGTGCTTTGTGAAAATACTAGACCTTCTTAACAAAAGAGTATCAGGAGAGCATTGATATGTCGAAACAAATTCTATCAAATTTTTTGATGTTGAGCCCGAATACAAGTACACACTTTGTCCATCGTTAACACCATCGACGTAGCACCGTGAAAAACATGTTGAAACTACTGCACATTGACCATTTGTGCATTCAAAAAACACTGCTCCTCCACAGTGTCCAGAGGAACAATTATAAAACATACAGCTCTCTACCATCATTGTAATAGCCCCAGGGGTACAATAAGAAACGGGAGTTATGAAAAAATAGTCAATATAAACATTATTCACCATATGATAACTCTCCAATGCTGGATGAGTAAGTGTTTCTTCTGAAATCACTTTAGCAGGAGTACTTCCGAAATAATCCGAAAATCCTGTTCTCAGATAATGTCGAAATAAACATTGTCTATATGCTAAGAGAATAACAAACATTAAATGAATATCCATCACATTTCATAGAATACTCATATTTTATTCGAATATTTGTAAGAAAAATAGGTTTTTGATAAATGTCGATTAATTCTCAAATTTGAAAAGTCTTCAATAATACTGTAGGATTCTATCTTTAGCCAAAGAAAATTTAAATTGATATTTCATATAATCAGACAATTGAAATTCACGGGGATAATTCTTGATTTTTCAACAATAAAAGCTCTCAGAAATCGGAAAGCTTGAACAATATAATTGAGAAATTCAGCTCTTTTTCTCTTTTATAGTCAGATCATAAAACTGATTTTATTTTTTTAACCTGAAAATCTAAATAATACTTATTATAATTCCGGCCAGGAGGATTTTGACATGGAGTCAGAGCAGTTTTGCAATGATGAGTTGAGATGAACATGAAAGAATAGTTTTAATCAACAAAATAAACATTAAGGGCAAAGTTGTATGTAGCAGCACCAGTGTTTTCAAATCATAAAGAGTTTGATATCAAACTTCTTAAGATTGCAGGAATCTATAACTGGTTTCGCTCGTTTCCATCCATGGCTGGGATTTGTATTAGACATTGACTACCTATTCATTATAAAGAATAACATTCGCTTATTGATACCAACTGATAAATCCGGAAATGATATTTCATCACTATGAAATTCGAGGATTACCGAACTTGGTGTATCAATGTTTAGAGAGGCAATTCTTAAATATCTTAATAATTTTCCGAATGCGCGACTGATTTTTCTGCTGTATCGATCCAAAAACAAAGAGCCAGACTAATCGAGCATTGTTCGAATTTTTTTATCGATACATCATTTTGGTCCTTTGTAAGATGTTATCCAAAATATATCAAAAGACATATCTTGGATTTGCTTGGTTCATTTATTATTAGAAGCCAAGGAAATGGAAGTTCTAACAATACAACCAACCATTCCCAATCAGTACCGGAACTATTCATGGAGAGTTAGATATTGAGCTTGAGGAACAACTACCTCTTCTATTCTTTAGTTCTCATCGTACTCACTTGGCATTTCAGAGAACTTTGCAATGAAAAACCTCTTTAGAAAGCCAAAGACTGAAATTTTCGGCTCTATGGACAGTTTTAGCCATAATAGCTTAATCAGTATTATTATTTGTTTTCAGTCAAGACAAAGCGCTTTAAATCAGTTTAGATATGAATTTAATGCTTCTTTTTTAACAAGCCTTATAAACTGGATGAATAATGCCAGTTTAGTACCGTCAGATCTGTTGATTGAGCTTTCTTCGATGCATCCATCTGGAAAAGTCAATAGCATCAATATAAATAATGGATTTGAAGCTGAAATTCTTATTCATACTTCCAAAGTTAGAGAACAAATTGATGACTTTTATTGCATAATGGTTTCATTAGGAGTTGATGTATGGACTATTTTTAAAGTTCTTCTTTATCTTTGCGCAGATTCTTTTGTATATTAAATGTAACAATTGTTGATTCATTACAAGCTATTTTATCAAATACATTAGTTCAACTCAGGAGCTTATATTTATACATAAATATACATATCATACTCAACCGAAGCCCAGGAAATATGTTTCCCAAAAGAAAATCACTCTTCAAATTCCAAGAGATGCGCTGGTGTTTGCTATGAACACACCTCACAATCAACCATGTTAAGTAAACTACAATTGCCAAGGTACTTAAAGACACCCTCTCATGCCCTGCTGTGCCTGATCCATCGGATCAAAAACTAGACACTGCCCGTTGTCTCCTTGGCGGCCGGTGATACCTGTGGATACTTTCACAGACTGTCAACTTCTATATCCAATCATTTCGCCTTGCCAGGTTATCTAATCATTCAAAATATTAACAGTTTCTTCACAACCCAAATTTTTTATCAGCGATGTATTCTATTGTGAAATGAGCACTTTGTTTAAAATGCATCCATTAAATGATACCACTTATAAGAGACTTTTGTTCAATTATAAAAATCAGTATTAGTGACTCTATCTTACAAATATTGAACTCATATGAGTCCCAAAAACCCAAAGAACAAACATATTATGGAATATTATATTGTATGGGATTTTTATTTAAGACATTATTTTTAAACTCTGTACCATATATATGTTTAGGAAATTCTATCTGGGTCATCTTCATTTTTAATATGAGCATATCTAATATTCAATATTTATTAGGATATATTAGGAAAATACTCTATTTTGGGTTAAATGGAATCCAAAACACTCGAATTTTCCGGTTTTCCAAAATATTATCTTATTTGTCGATTTTTTTATTATTATTTATTATAAATATTGCCTTTTTTGAAAAACTATATAAGAGAAAACAACAATCATCACTATTAAAAGAAGTAGCCAAGTTTTTGAAAAATCCCAAAAATTACCCGATTGTGCCTCTATTGTGGTTGAATGATAATGAGATTATTTGCAATGTTGGTTTGGGATGTGAAAATGAAAGTAT
>Ga0209639_1003567_pt1 | contig 10237 bp, 8 predicted proteins | sample EPASupsiteHSE605_FD_187268 | JGI IMG/M metagenome (GOLD analysis project Ga0209639, IMG submission 187268) | Bioremediated contaminated groundwater from EPA Superfund site, New Mexico - Sample HSE6-05 (SPAdes) (version 2) | ecosystem: Environmental > Aquatic > Deep subsurface > Groundwater >...
TTTCAGGAGCTAAAGTCGGTGACGAAGTTAAAATCAGAGTTAACTCCGTCAGAAGGAACTTCGGCTTCGCAGAAGTAGTTGAATAAGTAACTTATTCATATAAATCTTCTAAAATTCAGATAAAGGGAATAAAATCCAATTTTATTCCTTTTTGAATTATTTTTTCTTAAATTTATACTAGTTTTTAATCCATTCTTTTTAACTTAAATTAAAATCCTGTTATTCTAAAAAAATTTCCTGTTATTCTCAAAAATTATTATTATATCTGTTAACATAGATTTTAACATCTGATTTTGAAATAGGGCATTCACAATTTTTATTATTTAAATTCATTTATCATTTTCATTTCAGTTTATGAGAATTAATATTATCCTTATTCAAATTTTATCATATTTTTATCAATTTATTAAATATATTAGTTTTTATAGGGCGTAGATTATGAGAATACGTTGAAATTATGTAATAATAGGGTTGAAATTGGGACAAATTTGGGAAAATTCATTTAAGTGATCAAGAGGAATTTAGTTATTGTGTGGTGTTTACTTTAACACTACACGCCCCCCCCCCCCTTAATTTAATAAGATTATTAATAACCGATACCAGGAATCTTTTTTAAATTTCAATTACATTATTAAGGATTTCCTGATAGGGTGCCTTATTTTTCAAGCTCTATTTTTTCAAAGCGTCATATGAAAAAGCTAAAATCAAATAATGTATTTTTTTGTTTAAAATGGGAGAATATTGTCCATATGCTTTGTCCATATGTTTCCCATATGCTTTTGGCGGTGAATGCTTTTTGGCCCCTAATTTAAATTCCTAATTTAAATCTTTAAATGGGCTTCTATATGCAACAATAAAAAATCAATTTTTCCTGATTTTTTTTAAACTAAAAGTGAAAAGTTTATAAAGACCTTATTCTAAAAGTGAATTACAAGTAGAATTTAATATTCAGGCTAGTTATTTCAACGGGCAGTACTCATCCTATCGGTTGAAAAGACTTGAATCAGCAAATAAACTTAAAAATGTTTTAAAAGAATAGGAGGATTCAAATGCATATTATGGAAGGTTTCTTGCCCTGGCAATGGTGCCTGTTATGGTACATAGTATCCCTGCCAGTGGTGGCTTATGGAGTAGTACAGATCAAGAAGATAACTGATGAACATCCAGAATCTAAACCATTACTTGCAGTCTCAGGGGCATTTGTTTTTGTTTTATCATCGTTAAAATTACCTTCAGTTACAGGTAGTTGTTCTCACCCTACTGGTACTGGTTTGGGGGCAGTGCTCTTTGGCCCAGCAGTTGCCAGTGTACTGGGAGCCATAGTACTGGTTTTCCAGGCCCTTCTCCTGGCCCACGGGGGTCTCACCACACTAGGTGCTAACATATTCTCAATGGGAATTGTTGGCCCTGTGGTGGCCTGGTTGGTTTATAAAGGTGTTAAGAAAGCGGGCTGGTCCCCACTTATTGGAGTGTTTCTGGCGGCGTCTCTGGCTGATCTCATGACCTACGTTACCACTGCCACCCAGTTATCATTGGCTTTCCCTGTACCTACCTTTAGTGCAGCGTTTGTTAATTTCATGTGGATATTTGCCATCACTCAGATACCCCTGGCCATTGCTGAGGGACTGTTAACTGTAGTGATATTTGATTACATCATGAAACTCAGGCCAGACATCCTAGAGAACTTGAAAGTTATCGGTCCTAAAATAAAGGAAAAAGTGCAGGCGGTGGTTTAGATGGATAGTAAATACTACATAGTCTTACTTGCCATGGTAGCCATTATTGCCATAGCACCTCTGATCATGTACGGTGGCTTGGGTGAGGATGAGGGTTATTTTGGCGGAGCTGATGGTGCAGCGGGCACAGCTGTTGAGGAAACTGGATACACGCCCTGGTTTAGTGCCATATGGGAACCACCCAGTGGTGAAATTGAAAGCCTGTTATTCGCCTTACAAGCGGCAATAGGGGCTATAATAATTGGTTACATTTTAGGATACTTCCAGGGCCAGGCAAAGGAGCGCAAGAGAATTGAAAATGAAGTTAAAACTGCAGATGGGGCTGAGAATACTGGCCCTGAAAATTAGAAAGTAAATGTGGTCTTAAAACTAAACTGAAATCTTTAAAGTAAACTAGAATATATATAAAGTAAAATATAAGATATATTAAAGAAAAATTGAATATATCTAAAGTAAACTTTGGGTTTCAACTATAGTTACAGGTGATACTGGAAATGTTTGAAAACACACTGGATAACTACGCACATTCCAACGGTCTTAGAGACATGAACACCTTCTTTAAGGTTTTATTTGCAATCTCTACCATGTTGGTGAGCTTGATATCCACATCACCTGTAGTACCTTTACTTATAACTTTTTTCATGTCTGCATTAATTATTTTCCAGGCTAAAATCCCCTGGAAGTTCTACCTAAAATTTTTAGCCATTCCCTTCATTTTTGGATTCATAACCTTCATTTTCATGTCCCTCTTTTTTGGAATAGGTGCACATATCCTGGATCTGGGAGTGTTCAACCTGGCAGTTACCGAAGATGGTTTCAACCTGGGATTACTTCTTTTTTCACGTGTAATGGGTGGTTTCACCTGCATGGCATTTTTAGCATTAACCATCCCCATGACCGAACTTTTCAGTGAACTGGAACGCTTCAGGATTCCCCAGATCGTCACGGAACTAGCCATGTTAATGTATCGTTACATATTCCTCTTTTTAGATGAGGGCATTAACATGTACCATGCTCAGGAGACACGTTTAGGCTACTCATCCTACCGGAAATCCTTCAAATCAATGGGGATGCTGGGGAGCAACCTCTTCATAAGAACCTGGATAAAAGGTGAACAGGCACATCTTGCCATGGAATCACGATGTTATGATGGCTCTCTGAGAACATTGAAGGCACCGGAAAGCATTCGAAGCATAGGAATCGGTAAACTGGCTTTGTTTGTTTCTTTTGAATTGATCCTGCTTATCTGTGTATATTTAACCTGGAACTTGAGAATAGTTTAATATTATCAATCCTTTTTTCAAATTAAAAAGAACAATTTTATATCTTTAATATGTAATAGGTATTGAGTGAATCCAATGAACGTTCTAGAAACTAAAAATGTCAGTTACAAGTATCCAGATGGCACTCCAGCCCTGAGAGATGTGAACTTCAATGCATCCAAAGGAGAAATCGTAGCCCTCCTGGGCCCCAACGGGGCTGGAAAATCCACACTCTTTTTACATTTTAACGGAATCTTAAGACCATCATCAGGCCAGGTCATGGTGGAAAACACTCCCCTCAGCTATGATAAAAAAGCCATCCGACAGGTTCGACAGAAAGTTGGCATCGTGTTCCAGAACCCTGATGACCAGCTATTTGCACCAACAGTCGCAGAAGACGTGGCATTCGGACCACTAAACATGGGACTCCACCCTGATGAAGTGGAAAAAAGGGTAGCTGAATCCCTTAAACGGGTGGGAATGGAAGGATTTGAGAAAAAACCACCACACCACCTCAGCGGAGGTCAGAAAAAACGGGTTGCCATAGCCGGGATACTGGCTATGCGTCCGGAGATCATGGTCCTGGATGAACCCACCAGTGGTCTGGATCCCAAGGGAGCCTCCCAGATCCTGCACATATTACACCATCTCCATCAGGAAGGTATGACCATTGTCATATCCACCCATGATGTTGATCTGGTTCCTCTTTACGCATCTCAGGTTTACATAATCAGTGAAGGACATATAATTAAGGAAGGAACCCCCCAAATTGTCTTTGGTGATGTTGAAACCATCCGAAACGCCAATCTCCGCCTGCCCCGAATCGCACACCTCATGGAAATACTTCAAAAAAAGGATGACCTTCCCTTTGACAAACCATATCCTTTAACTATTGGAGAGGCCAGGAGAAAGCTTTTAAAACATTTAGAAGAGTAATTGAGTTAGTTATATATTTAGTCCACAAAATACTTCCTATTCTTATCAAAAACACAGTGGGAGTGTCTATGGCAGGAAAATCACAAGTGTCCGTGGCGCAATGCCAGTCTTATTCTTTACATGAAGTCCAAAAGGCCACCAAAACATGTATGGATTCCCTTGGCGGTCTTGATTCATACATTAATCCCGGGGATACCGTACTCCTTAAACCGAACCTGCTCCAGGCTAAACCTCCAGAAGAGTACATCACCACCCACCCTGTCCTGGTGGAAGCAGTAATCAACCTGGTACGAGATGCTGGTGGAATACCACAAGTAGGAGACAGTCCCGGAGCTTTTGATAGGAACATTGAAAGATACTGGAAAGTTACAGGTCTTACAGAAGTTTGTAAAAGCCTGGATGTGGAACTGGTCAATTTTGAAACTGCAGGAAGTTACCATAAAACCAGAAATGGTCATGATTACCACATAGCCAAACCAGTTCTTGATGCCGATCTTTTGATCAACCTTCCCAAGATCAAAACTCACGGCCTCACCATTTTCACCTGTGCCATTAAAAACCTTTACGGAACAGTTCCAGGATTTACCAAGGTAGAGTACCATAAACAGGCCCCCAAACCTTCCGAATTCGCTGCGAGAGTTGTGGATATCTTTGCAGTAAACCAGCCCTGCCTGCACATTGTAGATGGTGTGGTGGGAATGGAAGGATCCGGCCCCTCATCAGGCGACCCCCGAAAACTGGGCATGATCCTGGCAGGAACAGATGGTGTGGCCCTGGACAGTTTCATCACCCATACACTGGGGCGCAACCCACTGGAAGTACCCACCAACAGCATAGCCTATGAGCAGGGGCTGGGAGAATCTGATATAAAAATGATAAATGTCATAGGCGAGGCCCCTGTTGTTGATAATTTCAAATGGCCCCCAAAACTGTCTTCCACACTGGAAATGATCCCCGGTCCCCTGGCACGGGGTTTGATGAAGTTCTGGTGGACCCGACCTGCTATTGATCCTGAAAAATGCAACCAGTGCAAAAGATGCCAGGAAAGCTGCCCCACACATGCACTGAGAAAACCAGGACAACTGTCAGAGGGTCAAAAAGCATACATCCCGGAATTCGACTACGATGATTGTATAAACTGCCTTTGCTGTATGGAAATGTGCCCCCAGAAGGCGGTTTATCATGACAAGAGTCTACTCTATAATGTGATTTCAAGGTTTTCAGGTTCTGAGTAAGCTTTAATTCTCAAAAATAAACGTAAAAAGAATTTGCCGATGTTTTTCTTATAAATTGGTGTTTTACACGGTTTAAATTACGTGTCCACCTCTTCTCCCTTCATATGCTTTTTCTATTGCCAATAATTTTCGATGGAAAATCTCAATTTTTGGTTTCTCCTCCTGAATTATTGCTTCATCTAATCCAAAAAAGGATAGAATGTAAAGATAATCAGAGGGAGTACCAAGTTCTGAAAGATCCTCTGGTAAATCGTATAATTCACTTAAGATCGTATCACGAACACTATTCCCATAGTCAGTTAAAACGTATTCTTTCGTACCAAAACCTATGATACTTCTTTTTTCAAACTTAAAATAATCACGATTAAGCAGTTCTTCAATGAAAACATTTTTAAAGGTCTCACTTTCGAATTCATAGCTCAATGGTCCTTTTTCATAGGTGTCAAGAATAAAGGAATCCTTGGATCTGAATGTATCTAACATAATGGATTCATATGGTTTAAATGGTGTGGAAAGGGATTTTTCAAAGTGAGGGCCTTTTTTTACAGTGACATGATCCATATTCAATAGAATCAAACGAGAAGATCTGATTTCCAGTTCTAAAATACCTTTTAAGATAAAATAGAATAAAGTGACACGGTACGGTGATTTAAAAAAATTGTCCAGATATTTAGGTCTGTATATTAATGTTACAAATTCTGCTGGGCTTAAATTAAATTTTTCAACGCATGCAGCACAATCACAGAATTCCAGAAGATTAACTTTATTATTATCCTTCTCACGGAAGAGAGTATCCTCCGCCAAAGTCCCACATTCAGGGCAGAAATTTCCATGTTCCGGAATTTCGGAACCGCACCTGTGACAATAAACCATGATAAACCCCTATAATCACATACATCTTTTTTTAAGTTTTTCCTTCTCCTTAAACGTTTTGAAAAGAAAAACTTATTTCTTACTTTGGTTTTTAAAAATAATATATTAAAAAATTGAATTAAATTCCCTAAAAAAAATAATAGGGGTGAATTGGTTTTTATTTTTCCCTTTTGGAGTTGAATAAACCAGTTACCATCATTAAAACGGCCAGGATGGCCACTCCCATTGGCAGACCAGTGGTTTGCATGGGAACTGTTTTAATGGCCGCGTTTACTGTTGTTGAAGTTTCGGGATCTGAATCTGAAGTAAGTCCTGATTGTGCGTAAATGACGGCTGAGCCCGTCATGACTTCCAGGTTGGGATCAAAGGTTATGGTGGTAATACTGGGTCTTATAGAATACGTACCTGGGTCTAGAACCGTTATTAAAACAACCAGGGTTGGATCTATTTGAGACAGGTCTCCCAAGTTCCAGGTAATGGTCCGTGTGCTATTGTCGTAACTGAAGTTGTTATAGCCATCAGGGGATGATGCACTTTGAAACTGCAAGCCACCAGGTATCACAAGGGTTAGAACAGTATTTTCAGCAATTTTATCATGGTTGTTTCCAACTTTGAATGTGATCTGCACTATGTCACCTATTGTGGGGTTGCTTTTGTCCACGTTCACATTCACATAAATGTCAGCTGAAGGCTGAATGTTTACACTAGTTTGTTTAGTATCTGTTCCTATTTTACCAGTTACATTGGCTTCTCCTGCTGCTCCTTCTGCAAATAGAGTGGTTGTGGTTATTGCATTAACTGTTGGCTTCTGAATGGATTTAGTCCCATGGTTTTCAAGGCTTCCCAGATCAGTGCTGAATTCAACCAGTGTCCCATCAGGAATATGCTCTAATGTGGGGTCATGGTAATTACCATTTGAATCGTACCTGAGATCAGCAGTAACAGTTGATTGACCATTCAGAGGGATTAATGTGGGCGATGCATTTATATGAAGTACTATGTATGGGTTGGTTTCAACTAGGCCGTTGACCAGGGTATTAGGGTCATCAAGAGAGCCCCAGTAATTGTTGGTGGCATTGAAACTATTAAAGTCGGTATTTACTATTCCGAAGTTTGAGTTACCGCTTATGGAGTTGAAATGGGCTTCATTGCTACTGTTAGTGGTGTTGATACCTACCTGGTTTCCGGTGATTATATTCCCGATAATACTGTTTTGAGTAGGATGACCAATATTTTTCCAGCCGAGTAATTGGATCCCAATGATATTACCCGTCAGTTCGTTCTCGTTTAACAAGTTGTTATGTGCGTTAAGGAATAGGGAGATGCCCATATCGGTGTTGGATATTTTGTTTCCTATTATCTGGTTATCTGATGCAGTAATACTAATTCCGATAATGGTTTGCGTTATGATATTATTGAGAATCTGGTTGTTTGAAGATGATTCTAAGGAAATGCCGCTATTGGTTAGTACATTCCCTGATACGGTGTTTCCGGTAGCGTTGTTTCTAAGATTGATACCACCCTCATTGTCTTGTAATTTGCAGTTTTGAACACTGGTGTTGTTGGTACCGGCTAAAAGTATGCCCTGCAGGTTATTGGATATTTGAAGGGAATTAACCTGAATATTTTCACATGAAATAAGTGCCAGGTAACCGATGGTCATGGTATTGTCAAAAATCCCCCCGTTTTGCCCTACAATGTAATATATGGGGTTTCCATTGACGGTGTTACTCTTATCAATGTCCAGTGTTTGGTAATTTGGAAGACCAAATGCTCCTCCGGCGTTTACACCAAAATTGTACTCATTGTTTTCCAAGATGTTGTTTCTTAACTGTATATTTAACGAATTAAGGATTTCCATTCCTATTTCACAGTTTTTCACTGTATTACCGGTGAGTTTATCTCCATTAGATTGACTGATATAGATTCCCCAAGGTGTACCACCCGTTACCTCATTGTTGGTTATGAGGGTATTGACAGCCTTAAAGGTATAGATTCCTCGTGTGTGATTGGTGATTTTGTTATTTAGTACCTGGTTGTTGTTTGAAAGCCACCAGCTTGAGACGCCACCATCAATCTCAATTCCATAGTCGTTGTTGTCTGAGACAGTGTTTCCTGATATTACATTTTCCCATGAACCATCGTCTACGCTGATTCCATAATCCCAATTATTTTGGACTATATTTCCACTGATATTGTTTTTGCTGGAATCATACAATTTTATTCCTCCCCTCATGAATATTGTAGAACCAATCCCGTTGCCTATTACTGTGTTGTTAGCAATTATGTTTTCATGCGCATTATTAATTGTTATTCCGTTATCGCCGCTTTTTGTCACGTTGTTATCAATTAATTGATTGTAATAAGACTGTCTAATCAAAACTCCTTCAAATATACCTACACCAGGATATCCCTGGCCATTATTGTCTATGGTGTTGTTATAGATCTTATTATAGTGCGATGAATCATCTATCATAATTCCGCATAATGGGTTTTCAGCGATGTTGTTTTTATCCAGTAAGTTATAAGATGCCCCTGAAAGAGCTATACCTATGGCATTTCCGATTAATTTGTTGTTGATTATGGTGCAGTTGTTAGCACTAGTAATACGTATCCCTGAATAACCAATCTCAAGATTTTGTGCGGCATCATGGTAATGTCCGGTGGCTCCAGTGATGGTAAACCCATTTATTTTCGCACCATTTGCATTTATATTAACGGTGTTTTTGTTTGGATCGGCTGCTTGGATAATAACTGTACCTTGGGCAGTTAATGTGATATTTTCTTTGGTAATATACACGTTTTCAGGATAAGTTCCTGCTTCTACAGTTATTTCATCTCCGGCTTCAGCCTCATTTAGGGCTGCCTGGATGGTGGTGTAGCTGATGCCGGTTCGTGTGTTACGTGGATCTGGAATGGGGATATTATTCTGCTGGTCTTGGGGGGAGGTTACCGTTTTTGAAGTTGGGTCTGAATTGCCATTCTCCTCATTATTACCTGAATTTTGTAGATTTTGGAGGTCTGATGTGTTTCCTGCTGACACCACTCCACATATTGTCAGAGTGAAAATAAAGGTTAGTAATAGTAGTAATACTTGTTTTTTCACTTTTTCACCTCCTTTTACAATTTTTACATATCATTCTAATTACCCGAACAGTGGTAACCTAATGTTATGTCTTAATTACTCACACATTCTATCTAAGTACTCACATATATTTTTATGGTTTTGAAAAACAATGTTACTGTATGATATCAATATAATGGAATAAGAGAAACGAATATTCACCTATCAAAAATAGAAAGAACTTTAAATAAATGGGTTTTGAAGTTTGATCCGAATTTTACAATTTTATTATAAAAAAAGAGTTGAAATAATATTTCAGTTACAAAATTAGAGGTCATTTAATTAAGATTTTATAATGTGGGTCATGCTTTTAATAAAATTCTCCAGGGCCTCATCATAGTTAACGAAACTCCTGCCATGGTATTTTTCCGTTGTTAATATATATATGAATGCAGTTGTGGTCAGAACCAGTGTCTGGGGGTCTATTTTATCACTTTTAACGTGTTGGTCAATATAAGTGGTTAGGTTATTTATATACCTAGTCATGGTAGGTTCAAGTATTGATGAGTCTTCATTGAGAAAAATACTAAATGATTCAATATGGTTCTGGTAAAAACGGGCCATATCTCTAATAAATGACTCTAAAAACTCTGCCTGGGTTTTAGGTGCATTATCCCTAAGCAGGGAATCAAGATCCCCCTGCATTCTTTCCAGACTCTGGTTTAAAACCATGTTAAAAAGGTTTTCTTTAGTTTTGAATTTCCTAAATAGGGTAAATTCACTTAAACCTGACTCCTGGGCAATACTTTTAGTGGTAGCAGCACTATACCCTCGTTTAGCGAATATTTTCAGGGCTGCATTTAATATTTTTTCTTCAGTTTTTTGAGTCATAGGCTTCTCAATCTTTAACCAAATGAATTAATTATTAACCAAATGATTAATTCTTTTTTATTATAATGAATAAATGAGAATTCAGACAGAATCAAGAATAAAAATGAGGGATGAGTTTTCCCCATTTAATCAGCGATCTTAATGGCCTTGGTAGGGCAGGAAGTGGTGCAGAATCCGCAGCCAATACATTTCTGGTTATCCAGTTCCACAGTCCAGTCTTCCTCCATTTTAATGGCATCC
>Ga0209639_1003569_pt1 | contig 10234 bp, 7 predicted proteins | sample EPASupsiteHSE605_FD_187268 | JGI IMG/M metagenome (GOLD analysis project Ga0209639, IMG submission 187268) | Bioremediated contaminated groundwater from EPA Superfund site, New Mexico - Sample HSE6-05 (SPAdes) (version 2) | ecosystem: Environmental > Aquatic > Deep subsurface > Groundwater >...
ATTTCGATGTGATGGTAGAGGCTAAGGAAAAAGATATTGCGATGTTTCACCTGCTAGATGAGCTCCAAAAAATTCCTGGCATCAAACGTGTTGGCAATGCTACCATTGAATATTTGTAACTAAGGCTTGCCTTACTCTAGGCCTAGTGAAAGCAACTTCAAGGAGGAACAATGACGAAACGAAATCGGTATGTAAATTATTTTTTTAAATATTTATTTCTTTTTATTGGGTCAATCCTTACGGCGATTGGTCTTGAAATTTTTTTGATTCCTAATAACATTATTGACGGCGGGGTCATTGGAATTTCTATTATGCTAAGTTATCTTAGTAATTATCCCTTAGGTATGTTTATTTTCTTTCTAAATATCCCCTTTTTAGTCTTAGGTTATAGACATATCGGAAAAACCTTTGTCCTTTCTACCTTGTTTTCAATCTCCTCACTGTCTGTATGGGTATCTATCCTCCATCCGATTCCTGGATTAACGGAAGATCTGATGCTCGCAGCTGTATTTGGCGGAATTATCGTAGGTATCGGCGTAGGTTTGATTATACGCTATGGTGGTTCTTTAGATGGAACTGAAATCATTGCAATTATCTTAGATAAAAGAACAGGGTTTTCCGTCGGCGAAATTGTAATGTTTTTTAATCTCTTTATTTTGAGCAGCGCTGGCCTTATTTTTGGCTGGGATAAGGCAATGTATTCCTTAATTGCTTATTTTATTGCCTTTAAAATGATTGATATTACAATCGAAGGATTAGAAGAAACCAAAGCTGCCATGATTATCTCTGAAAAATCAGAACTTATTGCTGAAAAAGTAATGGCTCGTCTCGGTAGAGGTGTTACGTTTCTTAACGGCAGAGGCGGTTACAGTGGCGAAGAACGCGCTGTTTTATACTTGGTTGTTACACGTTTGGAAATTGCGAAACTAAAGAATATTATCGACGAAATAGATGATAGTGCTTTCGTAACAATCAGTGAAGTACATGAAGTGATGGGCGGCCGTATAAAAAAACGTGCAATACATTAATACTACAACAAAACTGCCATGTTCAATAGAACTTTGGCAGTTTTTTTGTCATTACCACTTATTTTTAGAAAGATTATGACTGACAAACAGTGATACGGTTACCCCCCGATTGTTTGGATAGGTACATAGCATCATCAGCTTTTTTGATAAGACCTTCTATTGTATCTGCATCATTAGGGAAAAAGCTGATGCCAATACTTGCCCCGACCGTTGCCAGCTGATTTTTGATAGGAATGGGAGTACGGCAGGCAACGAGAATTCTTTCAGCAATGGCCACAGCATCCTGCATTAAGTTACATTTCAGCAATATAATCATAAATTCATCACCGCCCATACGTGCAGCTGTATCACAATCTCTGATGCAGATTTTAAGTTGGGCACCGATATATTGCAGCACAACATCGCCAGCTTCATGTCCCATACGATCATTGACTTTTTTAAAGCCATCAAGATCAATAAAAATGACTGCAACATTTTCACCATAACGTTTCCCATTTGCCAAGGCAAGGCTTAAGCGATCCTGAAACATTCTGCGATTTGGTAGACCTGTCAACGTATCATAAAATGCCAGTTTCTTGATCTTTTGTTCATAAAGCTTATGCTCTGTTATGTCTTGAATCACTCCTAACATGCGCATTGGCGTACCATTTCCCTTCCAGTCTACCTGCCCGATGATCCTGCAGTGATGCTCCGAACCATCCTGATGGTAAATTCTAAATTCACCATCATAGTCTTTGGGATTTCTCAAAGTCTCTGCAAAGACTTTGCCAATCATCTCTCGGTCATCAGGATGGACCATCTTGAAAAAAGGCCTCCATGTATCAATTACCTCATCAGCCTCTAAACCCCATATATGATAGAAATTCTCAGATAATAGGATTTTATTACTTGTTAAATTCCAAATCCAATGACCCATATTCGCAATCTTCGCTGCTTGGCGTAAAGTAATCTCCTTTGTTTCCAGTTCCTTATTCACGCTCAGAAGTGCAGCATTTTTCTTTTGAATTTCCCGCATTAAAGAGCTAAGCTCACGATTTATAATGTCAAATTTTTTGAGAAAAGAATCATCTGTCAAAAGGGTTTTATCAATGAAAACAACAAACTGTTTCTCCCCTCTATAAATATGGCAAAGGGAACGATAAAAGGTCCCTTTCCCCTCTAACATCCAAAAATCCTGCTTATAATCACCGTCAAACTCCAGATTAAAACCTGTTCTTGTTTGCGGCGACAAAAAATCAGCAATCGGTCTGCCAACAGGGATCACAGTTTCTTTAATCAGCGCTAAAAATAGCTGATTACAATAAACAACTGCTGCTTGGTTATCCAGTATGATAACTGGTACGCCATTTCCATCAATATACTTCATTAATATAGCCGTATTCTTCCCCCAAACCTCAGTGATTTCCACTTATTTCCCACTCCTTTTCTCCCACCATTCTGCAGCGAGTTTTACAGCTTCTTGGCTATCGACGCAGTAACCATCAGCGCCAATTTTTTGCCATAATTGAGGCGAGAATGCAGCGGCTTGACCACCAACCATCACTTTTATTGACTGCAGCCTATAATCCTTTTTTATTTTTTCTATTAACCTGCGAACCGGTTCTATATTAAATGGCATGGTAATAGCAATTCCTAATAGATAAGGCTGGTTTTCCCGCAGCAATTTTAGACTATCAATTATTGGTGACTGAGCATCTAAATAATCTACTTGCCAGCCATCCATCTCAAGCAGATCTGCCGTCATCCTTGCGCCAAGGTCATGCTCCTCACCTGGTGCTGTTATCATAACAGCTTTCCCCTTTGTCCTATTACCCAACACAAAAGGTCCATACATAACAGACATGACACGGCTAACAATTGCTGTTGCCAAATGTTCTTGGGCTGCCGATATTTCGCCTTCTTCCCAAAGCCGCCCCACTTCATATAAACAAGGGGCAATGACATTTACATAAAAGTCACTTAAACTTTCTGCTGAATGTATATATACAATGGCAAGCTCCATACATAACTTATTATTGCTAGTTAGCATTCCCTCCAAAAAATCAGCACTCATCTCGTGCATACTGATACGAAAGGTATGGTTTGGTAGTCTGGCGATTCAGCAAATGCCATAAAATCATCATGATGATCAATCATCCATTGATAAACCCGATTAATTTCTGCAGCAGCTTCTGGCGTAAGGCTAGTACTAGCAGCTCGTTGCCATGCAGATAACTCCACACTAAAATATTCATAGGAAAATCCCCTGCGATGATAGGAACGGTACACCCAAATAATAACACTTGCTAGTAACTCATATGCATTAAGATGAAAAACAGTATACATAAACCGCACATGGTATCCATGATTCTCATACATAAGTTCTAAGTTGTTATAGCCAATTAATTTTAAAATAGCAGGGTTATTTGTAAGTTCACTATTTACCAGTGTATTCATCTTTTCCATATTACCCTGATAATTAGTGACGCTGCACAGCGACACTGGCGGAATGAGAAGGGCATCTCCAAAGATAGAACAACTCATATGATCGCATTCCTTCCAAATAAAATCTGCATTTAAAAATCCCAATGCCTTCTTTTTGGTTTGGATATACCTTTTGCATTTTTTAAGCTTTGCCACTTGCCATGATATATTTAGAAGACATTCATCAAGTCATATACTTTGTTCTAACACCATAATTGTCATTTCAATACTCCGTTCTTGACCATCTTCATAAGAAAGCTCTATCCCAATCCCACTTTCTTGCAATAATCCCCTAACAAATTCTAACACCGGTGCTATCTTTTGCAGCCAGTCTGATAATTGAGACATCTCACTCCATCGAATGGAGGTAAGTAACCTCTCCTCATTAGCAAATAACGTGATGGTTACATCTTGATGTTCATTGAGCATCTGCTGATTTCCTTGTGTTGCAAAAAGCTCAATAACTCCAATAATTAATTTAAAATTCCCAAAAAATTTTAACTGTTTATGACCCAAATCCCCCGCTAGCTTCACAGTAAACCTCTGATTACAGCATCGCTGCAGAGCTCCCATATACTCCTCAAGAGTAAATGCTTTAGGAGAGATCAGCATTGTCTCTAAATATAATGCTTGAATATGACGAAACAAAGTCAGCTGATAACCACGTAGTCCTGCTGAGCCTTGCCAGGAAAACTCATTTGCTAATTTTTCAAACATAGCATCATTAATAGTACGAATAACTTTGATACTCTTATTCAAATAATCAAATTTATCATTCATCGTCTTCAAGATATTTTGATAGGCTTTATTTCTTTTTTCTAAGTTTTTTTCGAGCTCCGCCCGTTCTTTTCTGATATTGTAATATTCTAAACCCTGCTCGACTGACGCAATCAAATCTTCTTTAGAATTCCATGGTTTGGCAATAAATCTAAAGATGTCTCCTTGATTAATGGTGGCCATTATTTGAGACAGCTGCGTATAACCGGAAAGCACTATTTTAATCATATCTGGATAATTCACCTTAACAGCTTTCAGTAAATCTAATCCAGTCATACCGGGCATGCGCATATCTGTAACCAGTACCTTAATTTCCTTCTCCGCCATAATATGCAAGGCTTCTTCACCACTATTGGCAAATATAGCTGTAAAGGTTTCGTCCCGTACTGCTCGCCGAATAGCATTAAGAATCTGAACTTCATCATCAACAAACAAAACATTATTATCCATTTTAGTTCATCCAATCTTTTTCGAATTGTTCTAGGATATTTTCCTCAATCAAGAACTGCTGGCACTCTGCTAAACTGATACCCAGCTTTTGCAAAACACCATCCTCTAAGCTTCCATAATCATCACTTACTAAAACGCGCCACGAAAAATAGCTGGCCACATGTACTAAATATACGATTTCAGTATTAATAACAGGCTGATTAAGGGGCTGATGATGAAATAAGGCTGCTTCGACAATCGGATAAGGCATTTGCCACCAATTCAGCAAATAACCACCAATCAAAGCGTGCGTTATCTTTAACGTTTTTAACTCTGCTGTTTCAAAAGTTTTTTCGCTCATCGTTTGCACTTCTTTAAAAATTGCCATATATGCTTTAGGATATTGTCTGAGCAAAATATTTTTGCCGATATCATGCAGTAAACCGGCTGATGCCCAGTTCTCATCCAATTTCTTTTTGAATAATTTCTCTGCAAAGCCGTGTACCAGTTTATTGGTCAAAGCAGCGTGCTTCCACAGTTTTTCTTGTAAGCCTTTCATTGGCCCACCTTGATCACTTTTTCCCATAATGTTACTTGCTAAAACAATGTTCTTAACCATACCTAAACCTAAATATACGATAGCCTTATGGACCGAACCAATTTTTTTTGCGCTAAATGCGGAATTTGCTAACCTTAATAAGCGGGCGGCAATAACCTGATCACTTTCAATGACTTCTATAATATCTTTCATAGGGGCCTCTTGATCAATTAATGCAGTGAGACGGCTATATATGAATGGCAAGGTGGGTAAGTCTTCTAATTGGTTGATGATCGTTAAAACATCTTTGCTTTTTAATGAATCACGCAGCTCAAAAATCTTTTTTACAATATCAAATAGTTCATTGTTATCCCAAGGCTTCAGTAAATACATACTAGCTGATCCATCTAACAATGAGCTAAATAGTTCCTTTTCATCAGTATAACCACTTAGAATTAACCGCACGGTATCTGGATATTCCTTCCTAACTTGTCTTAATAATTGATGCCCGTTCATGTTAGGCATACGCATATCACTGATGATTACATCAATGTGGTGAGTGGCTAGAATCTCTAGTGCCCTTACTCCACTATCTGCTAAATGCAATACATAACCCTTTTCCCGAAACAACCGATATAAGGATCGCAAAATTCCTTGCTCGTCATCAACAAATAAAATGCTTGGTTTCATTTATAGCCCCTCCCTTTCTCTACAGATTTTTGTCAAATTCACGGACAATTGGCAGTTTGATTGTAAATTTTGTTCCCTTATCTACTGCGCTATCAACTTCAATCTGCCCATGATGTTTATTGACAATAATATCATAAGAAATGCTCAGCCCCAGCCCTGTCCCTTGCCCCACCGCTTTGGTTGTAAAGAAAGGCTCAAAAATTTTTGATACATTTTCGGCTTTGATACCGCTACCATTATCAATAATATCCACACAAGCATATTGATCTTCCTCATAAGTTCTAATCTTTAGTAACCCCATTGCACTATCTGTATGATTATCCTTAATCGCATGAACTGCATTCAAGATAATATTAAGAAATACCTGATTAATTTGACTGCCAATTGCAACTACACTTGCAACATCCGCAAAATCAGTTTCCAAATGGGCATAGTATTTGATCTCATTTTTGCTAATGATCAACGTATTTTCAATGCCCGCATTCAACGAATAGTCTTCATAAGCATCTTGCATATCAAGACGCGAAAAAGTTTTAAGCCCCTTTACAATCAAGTTGACCCGCTCAACGCCATCATGACAGTCACTAAAAATGCTTTCTAAATCGTCAACAATATAGGCAATATCTTTATTCTTTACTAACTGCTGAACTTGCTCACGCAAAATGGCTAATTGATTATGATCTACTAATAGTGCCTGATCAATTAGCTGTTGTTGAGCATCAAATACCTCCGTTAAGGCGGTGACATATTCTCGCAATGTCTCAAAGTTACTGGATACAAAGCCTAATGGATTGTTAATTTCATGGGCAACCCCGGCTGCTAATTGTCCGATCCCAGCCATTTTTTCCTGTTGAATCATGCTCGACTGTGTCTGTTTTAATGCTAGCAGAGCATGCTCTAGTTCCGTATTTTTCACCATTAGCTGCATTTCGATTTCTTGCCGGTCGGCTAGTTCTTTATTTTTCCTAGCATGTAAGGTCGCATTGTAAACTGCCAGGGCGGCCAGTTCACTAAAACCTGTAGCCAGCTGAATATCATCACCACTAAACATATGACCCTTTTCTGCTGAAAGGATACTAAATACACCAATGATTTTCCCCTGTGATTTCATTGGAATGGATAAAACCATTTCAACACTATCCATATAAGGTGCTGACATCTTTCCTGCCCACTCTGTATAATCTGTAACCAAAAAAGGTTCCCCTTTTTCCCAAATATTGCCAAAAATACCTTCACCAACTCTTAACTTTTGCCCCACATAGTTTTGGCAAATACCAACACCAACAATCGCAGTCATTTCCTCGCCACCATCATCGACTATATATACAGTTGCGTGAGAAGTGTTCAGCAACGAGGCGGCCTGAATAACCGCTTGTTGCAGTAATTCATTTAAATCAAATCGGTTCATTAATGCTAGTGCGATATCATGAAGTAATGTCAAATACTTATTATTACGTTGCAAATCATCTTTAACCTGGTTCCAATCACTAATATCCCGTATAATACTTACAATAATATCGGCTCCGCCACTGCTAGTACCTCCCGAGTTTACCAACACGGGAATCAAATGACCTTCTTTATGGCGATGACTTGTACTAAACTTAATAGCGCCATTAGCAGTATGATACATCTGATCCACAGTAGCAGAAGGATCAGCCATAAGACATAAATCATACACATTCATCTGATGCAGCTCAGTTTTAGAATATCCATACAGCCTGCATGCTGCTGTATTTGCTTCTAATATTTTTCCGTCATTAGGCCTTATTAATAAAATAACATCTTGTGAACTGTTTAAAATTAAATAATATTTTTCCAGTGTTTTTTTTATGTATTGCTGCAAAGATAGATCTGTCATGATGCCTACAATATAATTCACTTTTCCTATCTCATCATGAATCGCTGTTTTTCGGAAGGTAAAAATTACCTCACCATCTTTACTTTCCCTAAAATCATTATCTATGATTAAACCTGGCGGTCCCTCAAAAAGTTCCCACTCATTATCCTGGATTGCATATAGGTACAGCTCTTGATATAGATCCTGATACGTTTTACCAATTACACTTTCGGGTGTTAAGCCAAAAGATTCATAAAACGCTGTATTACAAAACATCAAACAGCCCTCTTGATCTTTAATAAAAGCTGGATTGGAATTTTCACTCAGCACCTGCTGCCAAAAAGAGATCTCAACTTCACTAAGTTCTTCTTTGTCCATCACTTCTGATGAAGATCGTTCTGCAATATAAGTATCAATTACATCTTGTTTTTTGCGCCACTCGCTGTGAAGATCTTCCACTCTTTTTCTAATAATTTCTAGCTTTTTGAATAATACTAGCGTATGCGGTCCTATTTTTTTATTATACCCACCAGTTTGTTCCTCTGCTTGATGTGCAATCATATCAACAAACATCGGTACTAGCCTTGGGTCAAATTGAGTACCTGCTTTACGCTGAATCTCTGCTAAAGCCAATTCTGCTGATAAGGCTTTACGATAAGGTCTGTCACTTGTCATGGCATCATATGCATCGATAATGGCTATAACTCGGCACTCCCAAGGTATTTCTGTACCACGCAGGCCTAGGGGATAGCCACTACCATCCCAGCACTCATGATGTTTTAAAATCCAGTCCGCAATCGGTACCAATTCAGGAGTTGACAAGGCAATGCGATAACCGATTTCACTATGGCGCTGAATTTCCTCCCGTTCTTTGGGCGTCAGCGAACTGGCTTTATATAATAGTTCATCCGATATTCCTATTTTGCCAACATCACGCATTTGAGCAAATAAAGATAGATGATCAAATTGATCATACTTACTATCAAATTTGCGTGTAAACCTTTCCACCAGGTCTTTGACACGATCAGTATGATCATCTATATTAAAATCCCGTGCACTCAAGACGCGTTTGACCATCTCAACAATTTCAGTTGTACCAGTCTGTCCCGTGACCATTTGGGTCCTCTTTAAATCATCTAACGCGAACTGCACGAGTTGTCTCAGTGGTATATCCCTATCCTTACTAACATAATACCCTAATGATACATTAAATTGAACCTGAGTCGAATCTATATTCTGCTCTTTTATCCGTCGTTTAAATTCATCGATCGTATCAGTGACTCGTGTTGCTCCATGCTCTTCTAATAGAAGAACAAACTGACCACTACTAAGCCTAAATGCTTTATCAGAACTCGCCATAGACGCCACTAAAAGAGCCCCAATTTTAACTAAAACTTGGTCGCCTTGCAAATATCCAAAGGATTCATTAATTAACTTCAGCCCATTTACCTCAACGACAATCGCTCCCGAAGGGACAAATGAATCTGCTGGCAATCTCTGCTCAAGGACTGCAAAATAGGCCAGATTATATAGCCCGGTAAGATAATCTCGATAGCTACGCTCTAGAATATGCTGATCATCTGCGATCTTTTTCACTTTTAAATGATACGTGAAATAAAAAACGCCGATGACCAAAATGCTGGCAACTACATTCACAATCTCAAATTTAGTTTTCTCATCACATTCATCCAAAACTAAAAAATGCAGTGAACCCCAGATACTAAATAATGACAATGACATCATTATGAAAACCTGACTTTTAGGGTTTGAAAAAAATTGTTTCATACTTCCTCCCCTTACCATCTAACATCATCCCCAGCATCATCATTAAATCTACTTATTTTTGTATATAAAAAATAGAGCAGTCAAGGACAAATGCCAGATCACTCTATATAAAAATTGACAACCTGGCAATCTTAGACTGTTGTCCTTAGACCCATAGCTTTGCGTCCTTACCTTTCAATAAGTTTGCCACAATATGCAATTTTCTGTCTTTATTTTACACCGTATACCATATATCGTCAATAATTAAATAGGATTTAAGTCCTACTTAATCATTGTTTTGCCCTACATGACTTTCTCTATGATCTTCCTGATCATGTGACCCCTGTTAAATGGAGTAATAAAATAAAACCCCTGTACATGTTTCTTCATTTTATTAGCAATTTCGACAGCAATTTCAATTCCCAGCAGTTCAGCTTCTTCCTTGTCCATATTCTTATCAAATCGGTTGATAATCTCTGCTGGTATTCTTATGCCTGCCACCTCATTATTCAAGAAGTGAGCGTTTCGATAACTTACAAGAGGCATAATGCCCCCTAATATTTTAACATTTTTATTCTGGTTTATTTGTGGCAATAAGCTGATGACATGATCGTCAAATATGGGCTGCGTAAGAAAAAAGCTCGCACCCATATCCATTTTCTTAGACATTCTCGTCAGTTCACTTTCAGGATTAGGTCCATTTAAATT
>Ga0209639_1003572_pt1 | contig 10231 bp, 11 predicted proteins | sample EPASupsiteHSE605_FD_187268 | JGI IMG/M metagenome (GOLD analysis project Ga0209639, IMG submission 187268) | Bioremediated contaminated groundwater from EPA Superfund site, New Mexico - Sample HSE6-05 (SPAdes) (version 2) | ecosystem: Environmental > Aquatic > Deep subsurface > Groundwater >...
GCCTTTAACGTACCCGCTTTCTACGATATTGACCTCGAGATGCTTCCACCACACCGCACGCAAAGCTAAATATTCCCCTAATGGTCACAACAGGTTTATAGCAAACATAGACTGCTAGTGAGATATTATGACAACAAAGGAGGAAATTTCATGACAGCAAAGAACCCAAAACGACCGCCATCAAGAACGGCTCCCGCTGTCAAGGGCAAAAATATCGCTGAAGCTCCGCTAGAAGTCAAAAGCCAAACAGCTGAAGAGTTGCAGTCTGAAGGAGTGTATCCGCCCGCCCGCCTAGCCCAGGCTTATGTAATCTGGCAAAAATACGGACGCACCTATAAACCGGCCGAGGCATTGGAAAAAGGCACTATTTTTCCAGACCTCTATAGCCCTTATCCTTATTAACAAGGAGAGAGAAAGATGGACGAAAGATTAACCCTACTAAGGGAAATACAGGAACTTGAGTTTGCGATGGTTGACCTCATTTTGTTCCTGGATACTCACCCGCAGGATCGTGCAGCTCTCAGAGACTACGCCGCCGTGCGCGATAAACATATGGTAGTAATAAAGCGCTATGAGGAAATTTATGGACCTTTGTCATTTTGCAGCACCACTCCTGTTAAGTGCCCCTGGCAATGGCTCGAGGGACCGTGGCCCTGGGAGATTGAATACGCCTAAGAAAGGACTAAAAATGATATGTGGATGTATGAAAAAAAGCTGCAATACCCGGTTCGCGTATCTAAAAACGACATCGGGATGGCCAAATACCTGATGGCCCAGTACGGCGGGCCGGACAGTGAACTTTCCGCCGGGGTCAGGTATTTAACCCAGCGTTACTCCATGCCCACCAATATGGCTAAAGGCTTACTCACAGATATTGGAACGGAGGAAATGGCCCACTGGGAAATCATAGCTACTATGATCTATAAGCTGGTCAAGGGCGTGCCCGCCATGCAGCTCAGGGAGGCCGGTCTGGGAGCTCACTTTGCCGAACACGACCATGCCGTTTACCCAGGCGACGCCGCCGGGGTCCCCTGGACTGCCGCCTACATCCAGGCCACCGGTGACCCGATTGCCGATTTGCATGAAGACCTGGCTGCCGAACAAAAAGCCCGGGCCACCTATGAGCGGCTAATCCAGCTCACAGACGACCCCGGCATTAAAGATACACTCCGTTTTTTGCGAGAAAGAGAAGTTGTCCACTTCCAGCGTTTTGGCGAAACCTTGAATGACGTGCAGGCGTGTCTGGATTCGAAGAAATTTTATTAAGCAGTTCCTGCTAGGATACATTGGTATGTCCAGTTTTATCAGCACCCCGTAACCGGGGTGCTATTAATTAGTTGGTTTTTAGCCCCAAGCATCACCAGGGTATTGTTTATTATATAATGACATAAAATGGAATAATGTTATCATACATCTTGATTTTTGATAACATTAAAAGTAAAATGATCATATTAAATGATTCTATTTAAGGGCGTGGTTTATCTGAATTCATTGGAAAAATTAGGTTTGATACCGATAAATATTGTCAGAGCCATAGCCAAAATAAATGAGTACAAGGGCAAGCAAGAGCTGTTTTACAAACAATCCCCAGAAATCTTAAATACGTTACAGGAAATTGCTGAAATACAAAGCACCGAGTCCTCCAACCGGATCGAGGGCATTAAAGTTTCAAACCAAAAACTTAAGGAAATTATGGGTCAGAAAACGACGCCCAGGGACAGGAGTGAAGCTGAAGTCTCAGGATATAGGGACGTACTGGCAGACATTCACGCTGCGGCTATCCATATACCTGTCAAACCACAAGTTATTTTACAGCTCCACAGGGATATGTACAAGTACCTCCCCCAGGCAGGCGGGAGTTGGAAAGCTTCAGACAACGTAATTGAAGAAAAACATCCTGACGGGACCAAGCGAATCAGGTTTGTACCGGTTAAAGCATTTCTGGTGCCCGTTGCTATGGATGAACTCTGCGCCAAATTTAACACTCACCGCGAAAACGAAGAATTTGATGACCTTATTCTAAGTTTCTCTTTTATTCTTGATTTTCTATGCATCTATCCCTTTAATGATGGGAATGGCCGTATGTCCCGGCTCTTAACCATTTTATTGCTGTACCAAGCTGGATTTGAAGTCGCCAGGTTTATTTCTCTCGAAAGAATTATTGAAGAGAGCAAAGACACTTACTATGAAGCCCTGGAAAAATCTTCTCAAGGATGGCATGAAAGAGCCCATGATCCTATTCCCTGGCTAGAGTATTCTCTGGGCATACTAGTAGCTGCCTATAAAGAATTTGAGGAAAGGCTCAATTTAGCTGAGCACCAGCGGGGCTCAAAAACTGCTCTGATCAGAGAAATCGTCTTGCATTTCCGGGGGGAATTCTCCATTCAGGATATCGAGCAAGCCTGCCCGAACGTAAGCCGTCCCACGATCCACCGGGTTCTGGGCGCATTGAAAAATGAAGGTTTAGTAGATTGCATTGCAGCTGGGCGTCATGCCAGATGGAAGAGAACCTGATTATCCCAAAAGCCTGTGCAGCCCTGGTTCCAGAACTTAATGGCAGCATCCACAATGGGCGACAGTTACATATCATGTCATCAAAAAGGACGAGTAGCACTCTCCCCCTCGCCGGGATGTGTTGAGTAACCTCCTGTTTTAAGATCATTAGCCTCAAAATATGACACATTACAATAATCCCTTAATGCTGCTGGGGTAGGCAACCCCGTGAGAAACTGTAAAATTTAGAGCAATCGGCAGTTTAGTGTGTCTATTTTATCGAGAACAGCTCAGTTATAAGTGCCGGCAGAATTAATACATCAGGTAAGGTTTAATTTATGCTGGTAAGCTTTTAATAATTGCCCCTCTCTTAACATAAAATCACAAAATTTCTTCAACCAAAACTCTACATTTTTCTTCATTACAGCACAGAAATTTTCGAGCTTATTCATGTCAATGCTATTATTATTGAGAACATTCCCGTAACATACCTGACAAAATCTTAACGCCCAGCAATTAATGCATCTATTTTTGCAAGCTTCGTTAAACTCATATAACATTTTGCTAATATTAGAATAATTAAAACCCTCATGGATATTCCCAAAGCAATTAGAACTGCCAACACGCTCACACAAATTAAAGGCACCTTCAGTATTGATATATAGCCTATTAACTAGTGGTTCGCAGGCATTAATGGAACAAAATGATGATTTTAGTTCGTACATTGGCCTACCATAAATTTGAAGAAAAACCTTATTGAAAATGTTTGTTAAGACCGTATCACAGTCAACTTTAAGTTCATTAATATATGCCAATATCAATGAATCCATTGTGGTTGGATGACTTGCTGTTTCTTTGAAAAATTCATTTCTCCTGGAGCGAAGTTCGTCCAAAAATTCAATTTCTAAATTTTTGTTAATAGATGTAATACTTCTTGGTATTTTATCTTTCAGTAATGGATGCTCACTAAACGCTGCATTAATAATAGAAATATCCTGCCAGTCAAGGTAATTGCACTGAAATGAAACCCTGTTCTTATAAGCAGCTGATGACTTTGAAACAATTTTTTCTATGTTTTTTATTATAATTTCATATGAAGATGTATTATCCCTAAAATGCCTAAAAAGATCATGGTATCCCTTGTCACCATTAAATGTTATACTCAAGGACACATCCGTTTGCTTAATGAACCAATCTATAAAATTATCATCGATTAATGTCCCATTTGTCGTAATTCTATAGTGCTGAGGTTTATCAAAAATCTTGTGACCATATTCTATGGCATTAACAACTTTTTCAACATGAAGAAAGGGTTCGCCACCATAAAAAGATATAACTGCCTGTTCAACATTGGTATTGTGATCTTTGTAGAAATTCATAGCACTGCAAATAGTACTCATTGACATATTGTTGCTACCATGGCACCTGTAATCCTTATAATTACCAGAATAAATACAGTAATCACATCGCAGGTTGCAATCTTCAGTAACTTCAAGAATTAGCATTCTTATTGAGTCAAGTAATTTCCTTTTATAATTATTGGCTTTAAAAGTATAATGCATTGTATTTAGCTTATTAGTTCCGATAATCTTTTTATCAATGCTATGTTTTATTTGGCAAAAGGCTTCCAGATAGTCTGAACTTTTTTTACTGGGTGTACCTGAAGCATTTACATCAAAAAGTATGTTGTCAATATTTTCAAATATCCTATTATTCACAGGGAATATGCGGTTTGTAACTGCATCATACAAATATAAGCCGGAACCTGCTTCAAAGGCATGCACCAAAAATTTCATGCTCTATTATCCATTCGCAGAGCTTGAATCTGCATGGGCATAGTCAGCACTAGCTGAGTTGTCTGCTGATGCGCATTTGTTTTGTAAACATCCAATATTACACAGGCCAAGACCAAATGAAATCTGGCCCTCAAGCCCATCATGAATCGATTTTAAACTGCTTTCACCTAACTCATTTAAACTTATATCATTAATAATTTCCGGCATTGCATATTTATTAAGAATGTTTTCTTTTAACACATCAACTAATGGATAATTACCTTTTATCTCAAACTGTGCAAATACATTATTATCTGCCCAATTATAACCTGACATAAAAGCCTCACTTCGCATTGCACCACCAGGATGAGATTCACTCTCCTCCCAGGCCTCTTTACTAAAAAATTCACTCATACCATTGCAATCCATATTTGCCAACCTCATATAAACGCCGGATAAAAAATCGGAGCATAATTCATTCTGCCAACTATCAATTTCAACACCACTTTGAAGCACAATTTCGTTATTAATTTGATGTCCAAGTTCATGTGCAATCACGCCAAATATAGTTTCATTTCCATACTCATTAGCAATATGCCACATAAAATTCGGATTATATAAAAGATCATTATCAATTGGCAAACCCTCACCTAAAGTTGAATACATCGCCATGTTGTTAAATACCGGAATTTCAAAAGCATCAGGGCAGACCCTACCAAACAAATTTGCTACATCATTTGTGATATCTTGCATTAATTGCGGTGTTAAGTCGTTAAAATCAAAACTATCTGAAATAACTTGTTGCGAAGAGTCACATAACAAGTTGTCACCGGCAAATCCATCAAAATTAAATAACATAATGTCAGCTCCTTTTTTATAATTTGAATATATCGTTATCGTTGTCGCTTCTGCTCGGTTTACTGTTATATATTTTTTCGTTAAATGAATTATTTGTATTAAACCTGCCTCTTGATGTTGGAATTATTTTCTTTTTAACTGTGCCTTTATTTATCAGATTAATCAGTTCGTAACCTGCCAAACCAACGATTCCGGCGCCGGTTATCAAAGAAAGAGGAATCGATTTTACAGGCGCCAGAATAAGATACAATATACCCCCTATCATTACAGCAATCCGAACAAATTTACCTTTCTTTTCAACACTTCTTATTTGCACATTTGAGCAGTTATTATTACTATAGTTTTTTATTAAACCAATAGGTGTTTTTCCGGATTCTTTAACTGGAGATTTTTTTATTATTACTTCAGGCTCCAGTGTGTCATCATAAAAATTGACGGCATCAGGACATGTTACTTTTTGAAAATCACTATCTTTTATCATTTTTATGTTAGCCATGTTGGTGCATAACGATACACTACGACCCAACGTGACATCTGACAAGGTGCTGGAAATAAGCTGTCCCTCAATAAAAGGATCGCAACCAAAAATTTCATAGCCATCCAACTTTACTGGTGTAGTTGGTATTCCCTTATTGAGATTGTCCTTAATACTTATAGTGCTTACTTCACGGTAAATTTCTTTAACAGGATCATGGGCAACACTTTCCAGCCATCTGGGAATAACAAATTGTTTATATAAGTCAAAATAATTTCTTATTGGAATATTATAAATTTTCACCTCACTCTCTTTGGTAATTTTGGAAACAAAACCAAGAAAAGCAAAAACCGGTCTATTTGCTGAATCCCTTATTTCTTTAATTTCTTCATTACATAAGGAAGATAGGCTTCTTAGATAACATGTAATGCCAATTACACAATGCTCACCATCGCTAAAAATAACTTTCCTAATATCATCCTGCAGATATTCCATATAACTTGTACTTGATAGAACATATTTCTTTGCCCATGATATTTTATTCATGCTGAAGTCTTCAGGAACTACCAAGAAATTTTCTCTAAAATCAACTTTAAAAGTTTTACTATGTATCAAGGGAGAGAACTCTGTTATTTTAATCACCTCAATTATAAATCAAATATATCCTCATCAATTATGCCGTCACCAGTCTTATTCTTTGAATCAGCATCCTGACGGTATGGACATCTGGCGCACATATTTTGCAACTCTTTTTTGACAGCCATCTGTTCGTCCTGGGCATTATGGCTAACTCGTCTACGAGGAATAACACCATTCCTGAATTTATAAACCAGCCCGTTAGCTGTCTCGTTAATAAGACTCCTGATATTTATCTTTCCGCCCTTAACAATATTTGTAGAATCCTCAACTTTGTCTCTATTGAGAGCATTTATATATTCTATTGGATTTTCCCTACTAAATATTTCTTTTTCTAATTCCTTTTTTAGGACAGTACCATGGACATTCACATTACCGCTTTTCTTTTTACTATACCGCCTATACCAACCAGCAGACGCTTCACTGCTGCAGCTAGCAACAGAATATTTACTCCTTAAAGCCTGTGACCTGTCAGACATAAGTGTACATAAAGATAAATTCTCTTCCCCGTTTAGTATTTTTGATAACAACAATTTATACAGCGCATTGTCAGTATCCGCATCAGCACGGCAAATGTATATTGCTTCTTCGTTAATTCTACTAAATTCAGTTTCAATATCCGCAGATTTTAAAAGACCTACCAGATCGTTATTATCTGCATCCAAGCCATTAACATCTAATAAAGCATAATTCATTGATGTTGGGTTATTTGCATTTTTTTCGTTTATATGCTCGTTCCACCTGGGTAAAACATATTCTTGATACGTATTTATATAACGATCAAGCGGTATCTCGAATAAATTAATATTTTTAAGTAGGTCTCTCTTCATAGCAAAACCTATAAACACATACATTTGCCTGCCATGAGAATCTTTAACCGGCAATTTATCAAAAGCAGCGGAGGAATTAATTAAAGTCGTTAGGTATGCGCTCACCCCAACAACAATATGCGTCTTATCACTAAATAATATATGCCTGATATTGTTCCTCAAAGTCTCAATTTTATCAGTACTATTCAATATATAATCCTTGGCCCAATCTACTTTGCCCTGATCAAAATCATCAGGTATTGCTATGAGGTTTTCACGAAAATCAATTTCCAGGGTTCGACCGTGTATGATAGGAGCTAAATATATTTTCATAATATCTCCTTCACCAGCATCAATTAATATTATTCAAATGAAAATTATAATTAAAATGCAAAGGTTGATATATCAATAGGAGTACCATTTAAGAAAGTAGGAATCTTTTTCTTGTTTAATTCACCCAACAATCTATTCGAATCCTCTTCAAGTTTGGCCAGAATTTTATTATTCGTTTCTAAAAATTGAACCATTTCATTAGTTGTTCCAGAACCAAAAATCCTGTTAAATATTCCTTTTTTTCTAGTATCAATCGTGCCCTGTGTTTCGCTAATTATTAGCTTTAGTTTAGAAATGTAGGAGGCAATTGTGCACCAGATGGCAAAGGCAATTGGTAAATGTATATTGACAGGAGCAAGCTCACCTCTAAAACTTTGACTGGCAATGTTTTTTCCCATGGTAATAGGAATAATTGATACTAATTTGTCGAAATTCTTTCCTCCGTCTTCTATAAAAAGTGGTGAAAATGCATCCTTTATATAATCAACAATTTCAGTTGAATTACTGGTACATAGATCGTACTTTGTTATAATAATTGACACTGGAGGTAAACAATCATTTTGATCAACAAACTCGTTAATTATTTGCCCATAATTCCTAGCGCCTTGCATCTTAAGGTACATTGAGGGATCATCAACTTCGCTGCTGAAAGCATTTCCGTCAATACAAAGTAGAAGGCATGCCGATTCTTTAAGGTTTTCCATGAATTTTGTGTACATCTCGCTATTAGAGGAATGTTTTAAAGCACCTCCAGGATAGTCGATCCAATCAAAACTCATTATCTCTTTATAACCATATTTTAGCTTGAATTCATATTCCTTTACCTGGTCTGAGAGAGGTGGAAATCTGCTAACCCCAATTGACGCGTCCATCATAGTTTCCCACATTCTTTCAAGGTTTAGGTCTGAGTCGTGGTCGGTTGATAAAGTAAACCCTTTAAGTCCTGAACTCATAATATAATACATACCTGCTAGATAAGTTGTTTTACCGGAGCCCATCGTTCCAACTATTGTCAACTTTATGTCAGCCATCTATATCCCTCCTATTACACGAAAAATAATCATAACATAAAAATATCATATTCATATAAAGGCTTCGCTTTAAAATGCTCATATTCATCTATAAATTTTCCAAGTTGTTCTGCCGCACCCTCAATCTTTTTAAATATCTCATACTCATTTTGAGCATTATCAATTGTTTTTTGAGCCAGTTCCTGATAGGTAACTTCACCAAAAATTTTACTAAGCATATTGTCAAGCCAGCCTGCCTTGGTTGAATATTCTTCTGCCTGTTTCAACAATTTTTTAATTTCGCTACCTTTATTTATATAATTTTTCAAAATTCCCCCGTACAAAATGGTCAACAGGGGTAAATCCACATGAAGGAATTCGTGTTTAGTGCAGGCCACAGGGACAACGTGAACAATTATATTCTCATTCTCCTCCGCAGCTTTAATAAAAGCGTTCAAAGGGCTAATTACTTGATTAAATTCATGTTCATTTAAGAGCAGATCGTATTTTGTAATTACTATTGTTATAAAAAAAAGATCATCTATGTCGCTCAAATTGTGGTTGATTAAATTGCAGACTCTACGCAATCTGGTTCTGCTTCGCTCATTTTTTAAAAGAGCATCACCTTCAAAGAACATCATAATAGCATCGGACTTCTTTATATCATCAACTAAATCATTAATATCATTTCCTGAAGTGTCAATTATACCACCTTTGAAATCCTTCCATTCGAAAGGAAGAATCGGGGTGCCATGATAGTAAAGGTTGAATTCATATGAACTTTTTTTATCGGTCGGAGATGGATAGATATTTTCGGATCGAATATTATCATAAAGTCTTAAAAACCATTTGTGTACATGCTTATCTTTAGACTTGACCGAGAAACCATATACTGGTTTCTGGAGAAAACTATAAGCGCTACTCATATAAGTGGTTTTGCCGGATTGTGTATTTCCAAGCATCAAAATTTTAATAATATCACCACCCAAAACCTTAGTTTAGATTAAAAATATTATTTGAAATAGCTACCTGGTTGTTTAATCTTTTCTTATTATCTTTCATTTCATTGTTGTCAATTATGAATAGTTTTTCAGTTTCATTTGTATTTTTGGATTCCTTCTTAATTTCCACGCTGTCTACTTTTGCCCTATCGCGCAATCTACTAATTATTGTTTCTATAGCCTGTATATTAGTTAAATCATTGATACCTCTAAAGCATACTAATAATTTTTCAATAAAAGCCAGATCTGAATATGTAAACATATGCCCGATATCATTAATATTTTCCCAAATCAATTTTTTTGACCTTAGTGCAAGCCATGCTTTAATAGAATCAAACAATTGCTTTTTTACAAGTTCCCTATTTCCAAAAGCTTGCATCCTTTTGGCATAATCCACACGAGTTTCCGGCAATATACCGGTTTTTATATCCTTGAAACACACATTCCTATTCCCTATTTCTATTGGTTGATCGCCTAAAACAATATTATATAACTCCTGGTATCTTTTTCCGAAGTAATGAAACAAACTCTTGTATTCTTCTTGATTTAGTTCGCGCTCGAGGATTCCTGGCAATATAGGCATCTTATTATATTCTATTAAATGATAAGCATCTGCAAACCAACCGATTGTATAGTTAAAATATTTCTGTAAATATTTGGCAAATTCGGAATAATATTCTTTATCATCGACATTACCATCCATTTTTTTGAATGGAATTTCAAAAAGAATTTCCTGGCCGATAACCTCCACACCCAACCCCCAAATGGCAATATTGAAATAAATTTTGTCATTAACAACATTAGGGTCAATTACCAGGGTAGGAAGGCCTTAATGTTGTTA
>Ga0209639_1003573_pt1 | contig 10210 bp, 10 predicted proteins | sample EPASupsiteHSE605_FD_187268 | JGI IMG/M metagenome (GOLD analysis project Ga0209639, IMG submission 187268) | Bioremediated contaminated groundwater from EPA Superfund site, New Mexico - Sample HSE6-05 (SPAdes) (version 2) | ecosystem: Environmental > Aquatic > Deep subsurface > Groundwater >...
GCCCCCCTCCCAACCCCCCCCCGCTTGGGGGAGGAGCGCTAGTCTCCCTCCCCAGGAGGGGGAGGGCTGGGGAGGGGGTTTAGATGTTACAGTGCACTAGCGCATAATCGGCGCACATCGACCGCTCCGTGGCATGGGGAACGAAATTGTACCTTCGCGGCAGGGACGAAATATCGTCTTCGTCATGATATATCGCCACAACAGATGAGGTGGAATGGCAATGATCCGTACGATGTCTGTCTTACCGGTACTTCTCGTCCTGCTTGCAATGTCGGTTCTTCCATTGTATGGGGCGGGAGACGGGAGCGGCTTGGGAGTCGCCGTCACTTCCGAAACCGAGCTTACCACGGCCCCGGTCGAGGATGAGGTCGGGGTTTACCTTTTTTTGCAGCAACGTCCGGGCAGTCTTCCGGATTAAGTCCCGGCCTTCAGGGGTGAGATAGCGCTGTTCTTCGGGAACCTCAGCGTTCCTCTCGATGGCCGCTGCGTGACGTACGATATAGAGTTTCATGGCACCTTTCCTGACACTCCTTTATTAACCAATGCTCTTAATTTCAGGTTCCGGCTTCCTTCTTTCCGGCCCTTTGTAATCGGTCGTAAATCCCACTATTTGATTTCGTCTGATCTCTAACCATCCCTCAGCGCACTGGATGGCTGCAATCCTGTTTGACCTCATCAATTCGACAATTTTGGAGGCGCTAACGGTATCTTTCTTGCCATCTGTATAGATCACCGTTAGTTCGATAAACATGCTAATTCCTCCATGACCATCTTGCCCGGCTATTTCAGGACAAAGTCGGCGATGGTTCTGGCAATCCGCGCGTTCCTGGCCTTGCCGTTATTGAAAATCATGTGGTAGAGGAGCGGGTCGCTCTCGGCTGCGTCCAGGAGTTTGCGGATTATCTTGTCCCGTTCTTTCTGCTGGTCCACGACGAGGATTTCAGCTTCCTGTATTGGTATGTTCATCCGCCGGGCTACGGAGTGCACCTTGAACCCCTGTTCAGCAAACAGCCGAATATGGAAACAGTTCTTCATGGTCTTCGTGATGATGGCCGCCCCCAGGCCTACGAAAATGGCGTTGCCGGCCGTAGCAAGCGACACGACCTGCTCGCAGAGGAGCCGGTAGTAGTCAGCGTCGCTCTTCCATTTCGGAGAGAGGGTGGCAAACATGTCATCAAGCCAGCGAGGCTTGTGCCCCAGGGAAAGCATGACCTCTTCCGGGATTTTATGCTCTTTAGCCACTGCATCGAGGAGGGAAATGTCCACTATCAGCCACTCTTCGCCGGTCATCTGTTCAACTAACTTTTTCAGCTCCTCCGCAATCGGGTATGCCTCGCAACCGAACTCCCTGGAAATGGTTATGGTCGGTTTCAGCGGAGCACCCTCTACCAGCGACTTGGCGCGGTTACTGAGCTCGTGGTACGCCCTCAGCCTCTGTTCCACCGATGGGGTAAGCACTGTAACTGGCATGTTAACCTCCTTCAGGCAGGATTCACGCCCCAATCCCCGTTAGCGAGGGCGTGCGCACCCGATTAATTTAATTTAATTAAATCACAGGTTTTATCATTGTCAATCTTGAGAAGAAGTCGGCAATGCCCCTGCTCATCATCGCTGCCAGTGGCTCACCGACATGGTGCGCCTCCCATATGCGTGATATTCGCTATCACACAGATACAGATCAAAAAACCTCCGGGATGAACTTGAACGGGTAATCTGGCGACTTGTACTTCTGGTCTTTCTGCCGTTTCGGCAGTTTCACCTTTTCGCGCGGCGCCTCCTCGTAAGGAATCTTGCCGAGAAGGTGGGTAATGAGATTCAGCCTCGCGCGTTTCTTGTCGTCCGATTTCGCCACGTACCACGGGGCCCACGCCGTGTCGGTCGATGCAAACATTTCGTCGCGCGCCTTGGTATAGTCGTCCCAGCGGCTGTAGGACTGGAGGTCCATGGGCGATAGTTTCCAGATCTTGCGCCCGTCGTCGATACGCGCTTCGAGCCGGCGGGTCTGCTCATCAGGATTAACCTCGAGCCAATACTTGAGGAGGATGATGCCGGATTCGACCATCAGTTTCTCGAAGAGCGGCACGACTCCCAGGAAGCGCCTGGCCTGCTCCTCTGTGCAGAAGCCCATGACCCGCTCGACCCCGGCCCGGTTGTACCAGCTGCGGTCAAAGATGACCACCTCGCCTGCCGCCGGCAGATGCGGCAAATAGCGCTGGGCATACATCTGCGTCTTCTCCCGCTCCGTCGGGGCGGGGAGCGCCACCACGCGAAATACCCGCGGGCTGATCCGTTCGGTGATCGCCTTGATCGTCCCCCCCTTCCCTGCGCCGTCGCGCCCTTCGAAGATCACACAGACCTTGAGCCCCTTGTACTTGACCCACTCCTGGAGCTTGACCAGCTCCACGTGAAGCTTCGCAAGTTCCTGTTCATAATCCTTGGTTTTCAACTTTTCACCGGATTTCTCATTTTCCCCTTTACCCTTTCCCTTTTTTGCACCTTTCATGGTTATCGCTCCTTTCTCCGCGTCATGCTAAACGGTTGCTTATTCTCATCATTCACCACTTAGGGACTTGGAATTAACTGATATACCAGGTTTTACGCTCAGATTTAGGTCAGGTTTGTCGTTCCTGATTGAGCAAAACCGCAGGCGTAGCAAGGCTACGCTGAGGATTTTGCGATTGAAGGGGCGGCAAAGATGGCCTGAAGATGAGATGTAAAACGGTATATTGGTTAGTTCCAAGTCCATTATCTTCCGGAAGACACTCGACGTTCATTGCTGGCCTCCAGGGAAGCAGCTTGAAACAGCGCTGAACGGTTATCGGCGCTGAAAAGTTTCCACCGCCTGCTCCAGGGTAAAGAACATCCGTTCTCGCCCCAGCCTCGCCCCCAGCTCGGAATGCCACCTCAGAAAAATTCCCGCAGATTTTCGTCGATCCCTTTGAGGGTCTCATACCAGAACTCCCGGGCGGCCTCGACCCTGTCCCGGTCGAACTTTTCGAGCCATTCCTCCAGCCGGGGGTCCTGCTCACGGTCGATCTCCTTTTTCCGCTTCAGGAAGGTATGCAGATAGTCGATGTTACTCTTCGATTCCCAGAAAATCGGGCTGTTTCGGCTGTGCAGGCGGCTCGCGAGAACGTCGATGGCGCGCAGGAAGCTCTCCTTGCAACCGTACAGCGAGCCCACGGCCTCGGGGAGCATCTCCTCCGCCCACCCGCGGTGAAAACGGCAGGTGCCGAGATTGTCGAGAATGAGTTCCTTCTTCATCCGATCCGCGCACATTCTCCCCAGGACCCGGGGCGGGATGAAGTCGTAGCTGTAGATCATGTAGTACTTCCCCATGATGGCCATCGGGGCCAGCGCGCCGGCGACCCAGTACTGGTTGGGGACCATCCATCCCCGCCGGCTGAAGGCGATGTACACCAGGCGATCATGGAGCGCCACACCTTTCTCCCGTGAATGGATCCGGCTCCACTTGCGCACCCCTTCTCCGAAATCGAGAATACCGCGCCGCTCCAGGATGGCGTCGATCAATTCGCAGCCGAGATCGGCATTGTGCATCGAATCGCTTACCACATCGAAACCCGCCACCTCCCAGCGTGGCAGCCTCGTGACCCCGAGTTCTTCGCACGTCAACACCTTCGCGTCCAGAAGGTCCATCAGCCATGCCAGCACGCCCCCGCCGGAAATGGCGTCAAAGCCCATGGCGTCGCAGTGGTGGTTGAGTTTTTCCGCCGCCCGCTGGTCGAAGATGCCGCACAGGGGGCCCATGGTCTGGTATGGTTCGTAGTCCTTCTTGTACATGCCGCTCATCTTCTTGCAGACGGCGGCGCATGGTTCGCCGCAGGTGGCCTGCTGTTTGGGGGTGATGGTCTCTTCGTTGAACTGCCTGAGGTAGTGATCGATCACGAAGTTTTGATGCAGGGCCTGGCGCTCCTCTTCCGTCCAGAAAATGGTGCGGTAGTTGAAGGCCAGGATCTTCCCCCCCATGGTGGCGTAGTTGACGCCGAAGGTGCCGCCGGTATGAAGCTTTTCGTCGTAACGATACTTGCTGGTCGCCTCCATGTCCTTTTGCATCAGGCGCAGGTTGTACTTGTTCCGGAACCATTCGTCGGCCACCGTGTGGTCGCGGAAGTCCTCGTTTACCATCGTGCCGCCGTAGATGATTGCGACGATGCCATGCTCCCGTACCATCGCGCTGCCGAAGCCGCCGCGGCCGGCCCAGGTGTCGACGAAGCTGATCTTCCCCTTGGTGATGGGGACCGACATGATCCCTCCCACGTCGGTATGCATGGCCGCCGGACCGGTGACGAGGATGCGCGGATCGTTCGCGTAACGGGAGCCGAACATCTCGTAAACCCGGTCGGTGAGGGCGTAGACACCCGTCCGCCTCCCCTTCCAGATGGACTCCACGTCGACGGGGACCACCTCGACCTCGATCTCTTCACCGTGGTTGCGGTTAAGGACAAGGACCGACGGGACCGGGGCCTTCCCCACGAGGCTGAGCATGTTGATCCCCAGGTTGTCGAACACGAGCCCCGCACCACCCATGGAGCTGATGTAATACCCCTGCCAGCAGGGGGAAAACCCGGTCACCACCAGCCGGTTCGAGCCCGGGAAGATGGAGCCGGCGAAGATGCCGACACCGAAATTGAGGCTCCGGTACTCTGCGGCAAGATGGATACCGAGGTCCACAGGCCCGAAATAGCGGTCGAGGCCGTACTTCCTCGTTTTGTAAAAACCGGTGGACGGATCGACCAGGAGCACCCTCTGGAACATGTTCATACGTCACCTCGGCTTGTTCTATTACCCAAAAAGATGCGTTTCTCGCGCAAAGCAGCAAAGAACGCAAAGAAATTCAGGATGTTTCATGTTGTTTCCTGGCCTTCCAGAGAAGAAACTGTGATGCTTTCCTTTTGTATCCCCATCTGCCTTTCGACAACTGGCTGGGAATAATGGTTGCCCGTGGAGAGGCACTTTACCGGGCAGACCTCGACGCACAGGTTGCAGATGCAGCACTTAAGCCGGTCGATCTGCCACACCTTGCTCTCCTTGGTGACCGTGATGGCGTAGGTCGGACAGCGCCTGCCGCACATGCCGCAGAAGATGCACCTGTCGATGGCGTTCTCTATCCTCCCCCGGGTGATTGCGGTAAAAATCCGCTCCCGTTGGGGATACATGAGGGTGGCCGGCCCTGTGACCAGGTTTTTAGTTACCGTTTTCGTCATCGTGAAAATTTTCATGGTGGCGTGTCCTCACCTTCCGTGCAGCTGATGCACGGGTCCAGGGTTAATATGATGTTCGGCACGTCGGCGACCTCCGATCCCTTCAGCACCTTGATCATGGCCGGAATGTTGCTGAAGGTGGGGACGCGTACCCTAATGGTTTTGGTTTGTGTCTACATAAGATTTCGCATTTCTTTGCGTCCTTTGCGGCTTTGCGCGAGAAATTGCATTTTGGGTTCGACCTCTTCGGATATTTCACGGCCCTTACGGCCACCGTCCGGTCTTTTTCCGCTGCGCATATTTCTCTTCAAGGATGTCGCACGCCTTGATCACGCCGTCAATGATCGCCTCCGGCCGGGCGGCGCACCCCGGCACATACACGTCCACCGGCAGCACCTTGTCGACCCCGCCCAGCACGTTGTAACAGTCCTGGAACACGCAGCCGGACGTGGCGCAGATCCCCACCGCCACGATGACCTTCGGATTCGGCATCTGGTCGTAGAGATTCTGCAGAACCTGTCTGCTCTTCTCGTTGACCGATCCGGTCACCGCCAGGATGTCGGCATGCTTCGGGTTGCCGGTGCTCATGATGCCGAACCGTTCCAGATCATACAGGGGCGTCAGGCTGGCGATCAGCTCAATGTCGCAGCCGTTGCAACTGGTCGCATTGTAATGGAGCACCCATGGTGAACGTTTGAACCACCCCATAATTTTTTCTCCGCGTTCTCATCGCATCAGGCTGAGAACGATGATATTCGACACCCCGGCCACGGCCGTAAACAGCCATGCACTCAGGAAGGTGAGCTGCCACTTGAAGCGGGCATAGTTCATGTCGATGAAAATCTCGAAAAGAAAGGTCGCCATGGCCATGACGAGGGCCAGCCAGGGAGTAAAGGCAAAGAAGAGGTAGATCATGCCGAGCAGCAACACGGTTTCATACCAGTGCGCGATCTCGATGAGGGCAAGCGCGGGCCCGACGAATTCGGTGGTGATCCCGCTGACGATTTCCTGGTGAGCGTGATGGGACATGGAAAGGTCGAACGGCGATTTTCTGAATTTGATGGTAAGAATGAACAGAAAGCCGGCAAACACCCCGGGCAGAAAAAGGATCAGCGGCGCGTGATGCTGGGCAATCGTCCCCACCCTGAAGCTTCCAGTAACCTGGTACATGCCGACCGCCATGAGGATGACCATCGGCTCATAGGCGACCATCTGGATGATTTCGCGCTCCGCCCCGAGGTGACTGTAAGGGGAGGCGACACAGTAACCGCCCAGTACGAAGAAGGTTCCTGCCAGGGCCAGGCTGAAGATGATCAGCAGGAGATCGGCCCCGGCGAAGAAGAGGGCGCCGGAAAACATGGTGAAGAGCAGAAAGAGCACGATGGGAAAATCCTGGAATTTGTTGACGATGATCCGTTCTTTGCGCAACAGTTTGAAGACATCATAGAACGGCTGCATCACCGGCGGACCGTAGCGCCCCTGCAGGCGCGCACTCACCTTGCGATCGATCCCGGCCAGCAGCCCCCCCGCCAGCGGTGCGAGCAGCACGAACGCCAGCATCCGTTCGATGATGCTCAAGGACCTTATCAACTCGTAGATGCCGTTCATATGAGGCTCCTGCACTACGTCGAAACCTTTGAACCGCCCGCTCCCTCCGGTCGCTCAAGACGCGAAGGACGCCAGGAAAAACCAAGGCGTTTTGGTTTTAGAAACCTTAAAAAAGAATCTTTAGGTAACATGCGCTTCACAGGGCTGCCACCCCGAACATGATGAACATCAAAGTCAACGAAACAAAAATCCCGACATTGCACCACCGTTCTTCCCCGAAGTACTTCGTCAGGTAGTAGTTCCTGAGCTCGATTGTCTGCGTCGAAGCCATGGCCCCTTCAAAGGTCACATTGTCGATATTCCCGCCGCCAAGGTAGGTGCCGACCCGTTTGTAGTGCTTGTTGATGAAGGCATAGTAGAGGAGGCCGAGGGGAAGGATGATCAGCAGGCCCACCATGATGATGAACACGATGAGGACATTGAAGGTATCGACAACGGGCGTCTTCCCGAACATTTCCAGGAGATAGGGGTTGATGACGTGGAAGGAGATGAACGGAAAGCCGAGGCAGACTGCCACCGTGGCAACGGCCAGGATGCCCAGGGTGATCCATTCCCAGCGGCTCACCCGGTGCTCCAGAACCTCGGTTACGCCATGCTTGATGGAGATGATCTTGCCCATCCACTTTGTCCAGAAGAAGACCGTGGCGGCGCTGCCGTAGGCCAGGATGATCGCCATGGCCGGATTGCTCTCGACAAAGGCCTTGAGGGTAATGAACTTGCTGATGATCATCCCGAACGGCGCCAGAAACATCCCGGCCATGCCGGTCATCATGACCGCGGTGAGCTTGGGCAGGCGCATGATCAGGTAGTCCATGTCCTCGATGTCGCGGCTGTCCAGCTTGTATTCGATGATGCCCACACAAAGGAAGAGGAGCGACTTCGCCACCGCATGGAAGATGATCAGCAGGATCGCGGACCACACCGCCGCATCGGTGTTCACCCCTGCACAGGCAACGATGAGCCCCAGATTGGAGATGGTGGAATAGGCGAGCACTTTTTTGGCATTGCTCTGGGAAATGGCGATCAGTGCCGTGATGAGGAAGCTCACCCCGCCGATGAGGGTGAGCATCTTGGCCGCCGCGGTGTGCTCCATGACCGGCGCGACCCGCAGGATGAGGTAGACCCCGGCCTTGACCATCGTGCTCGAATGGAGCAGCGCCGACACCGGCGTGGGCGCCACCATGGCGCCGGTCAGCCAGGAGGAAAACGGGAACTGCGCCGACTTCACCAGGCCGGCAAAGGCAAGGCAGACGGCAGGGAGCAGCACCAGCCCCTTGTCGAGCCGAAGCATTTTGTCCAGTTCCATGATCCCTGAGGATGAGTAGAGGCAGACAAGGCCAACGGCGAACACCACCCCGCCGATCAGGTTCATGTTCAGCGCCCTGAATGCGCTCTCACGGGATGCCTCGTCGTCCCGATAGCCGATCAGCAGGAACGAGCAGACGGTGGTTATCTCCCAGAAGAAGTAGAGCCACATGAGGTTGTTGGCGAAGATGATGCCGAACATGGCGGAGAGAAAGAGGTACATGAGGAACGCGAAGTATCTGCGCCTGTCTTTTACTTCCTTGTAGTGCTCGTGATATTCGGGGAGGTAGCCAATGGCGTAGAGGCAGATGGCGCTGCCGATGATGCCGACAATGAGCGCCATGATGATGGAGAGCTTGTCCACGAACAGGCTGTGCTCGACCTGCATCCCGTGTCCGGAGGTGAACTCGAAAACCACCATGATGATCGACTGGACGACCACCAGAAGGACCGGGAGATATCTCTTCGCCCTGACGGATACATACACGATGAAGACGGCAACGAATAGCTCGACAAGGAGCATGCCGACGTCGATGAGCGGGCTCTCCAGGTGAAAATACGCCGGCCCCCGGTCAAGATTGGTAACGAGGAGATAGATCGGCACGGCGCAGAGAGTGATATTGACGCACGCGCCGACAGCCTTTCTTGCGACAAGGCTGAGCGGCGGCACCAGCGCCAGGAAGGAAACTGCCAGGGGGAACACGATCAGAAAAATCAAAGCGTTCATCATCTCGACCTCACCCATTGTGGTTTACATCCAAAACGAGAGGCGCGAATGGCATTCATCGATATCTAAATCCCACCGGACAAACTCTTCGATGTCGTGACGCTCAGACATAATCTACCTCCCTCTCGCCAGGCGCTCCGGCCGAATGTCAGCGTATGTCTCGTGGCTGACCGGTGGAGGCAAGCACGCTGCTCCAGAGCCACCCATCGGGGTCGATCTTCTTCCTCTGCCGCGTGGCAAGATCGATCGGCACATGGGTAAACTGGTTGTTCCAGAACCCCACCACCATGTTGGTCCGCCCCGCCATCCCCGCGTGCACAGCGTTGTGACCAAGCAGGAGACAGAGGGCCGAATCGTGGGGATTTGCCGGCTGGCTCCGGATGATGTAGCTCGGGTCGATATACTTGAGATTGATCTCCCGTCCGCTGCGTGCGAAATGCTCCTTGATGGCGTCCCGCAGATACGTCCCGATGTCGCCCAGCTTGACATTGCCCGAGGCATCGCGCCCCCCCGTGGCTGCCAGGAGTTCCTGGCCGGCCCCCTCTGCCACGACGATCACCGCGTGCCCCCGTGCCGTAAGCCGCTCCTCCAGGCTTCGGAGCAGTCCCGGCAGGGTGAAGGGTACCTCGGGGACCAGGCAATAATTCACCTGGCTGTCCACCAGGGCCGTGTACGCGGCGATGAATCCCGAGTCGCGCCCCATGAGCTTCACCAGGCCGATGCCGTTCTTTGCCCCGAGGGCCTCGGTGTTGGCGGCGTAGGTAGCCAGTTTCGCCTCGGCTACGGCGGTTTCAAAGCCGAAAGTCGTCTGGATGAAGGAAATGTCATTGTCGATGGTCTTCGGGATGCCGATGACGCTGATGGGACGCCCCCGCCGGGCCGCCTCCCCGGCTATCTTCCCTGCCCCCTTCAGGGTGCCGTCCCCGCCGATGGCGAAGAGGATGCCGATTCCCAGTTCCTCCACGTTGTCGACCATTTCGGCCGGATCCTGTGGCCCCCGGGAAGAGGCGAGAATCGTCCCCCCCATCTCGCCGATGCGCTCCACCACCTCGGGGGTAAGATCGAGGGGGTTGTGACCGAGGCGCTTCACCAGACCTTCGTAGCCGTAGCGGAAGCCGTAGATTCGCCGAACGCCGTAGTGATGGTAGAGGCTCAGCACAACTGCGCGGATCACGTTGTTGATCCCAGGGCAGAGGCCGCCGCATGTCACAATGCCGCAGGCGATGGTCGCCGGGTCGAAGAAGATCCGTTCCCGCGGCCCGGCCAGTTCCAGCGCCGGCGGCTCCGCTCCCGCTGCGAGGTACGGTTTCATGTCATCGAAGCGGGAGTGGTACATGATCCGCTCCCC
>Ga0209639_1003576_pt1 | contig 10204 bp, 11 predicted proteins | sample EPASupsiteHSE605_FD_187268 | JGI IMG/M metagenome (GOLD analysis project Ga0209639, IMG submission 187268) | Bioremediated contaminated groundwater from EPA Superfund site, New Mexico - Sample HSE6-05 (SPAdes) (version 2) | ecosystem: Environmental > Aquatic > Deep subsurface > Groundwater >...
ATATAATCAAGGTCAGTACATTTGGACGGCGTTGTAGACATAACTCTAATTATATTTATAATTTTTATATTATAAATAATATTTTAAATGATTTTAAGTTCATGGTGATGCAAGTGCGTAAGTCCTAGTCGGATCAAATTCAAGTCAGTACAACTCCAAAGAAGACTTTCTGGGCTGTGGCGTTATTCTATGCGCTGATAGCCTTCGAGTTCTTTTACATGGCCAGCCCATTCGCATTCTATTTTTACTCAGTGTACGGGCCGGCTCTTAACTTCATTGGCGACACCCCGGCACTTGCGTGGCTTGTCAGGGTTTTCTTGCCTCATTATGCAATGACTTCTTCAGAATTGCTGAACCTGCACAACGTACTGGGCCTGGCACTGGCATTACTGGGCTTTTCGGCTTTCTGCATCGGTGCAGGTCAGGTCTATTATCATAAGCTTGCTAGAAAGGGAATCGTAACGGGCGGCATCTATAACTACATCAGGCACCCACAATACGTCTCTCTCCTGGTCTGCAGCTTCGGGCTGATGCTGCTGTGGCCGAGATACATTGTTCTCGTCTCCTTCATCACGGTGCTCTTCGCCTACTATTTCCTGGCAAGAACGGAAGAAAAAGAGTGCATCGAGAAATACGGTCAGTCCTACATAGACTATCGGAACAGAACTGGCATGTTCTTCCCCCATTTGATGAGCACAGGCTGGAGGCTGCCCGGCTTGCCGGAATCGGGTCTGGCGAGATACCTGGCCATACTGATGCTGTACCTGGCAGTAGTTGGGGGCTCTCTTGGCGCTGCTTCCGTGGTGAGCAACTTGACTCAGGACAACTTGTGCGCTCTTTATTCGGAAGACGCGGTATTTCTTTCCATAGACAGGATCGATGAAGATCTCTTGAGACAGATCTCAAATATCGCCCTTGCCGATCCGGAGGTGAGGTCAAAGCTCGAGGTCAACGGAGACGGAAGCAACGCAAAGTTCGTCAACTATGTCCTGCCATCGGAGTGGAACGTTCCGGAAATACCTTTGAATCCAATAGAAGGGCCCAGAGGGCATTACACTCCGGAAGACTACGACAAAAACCTGTATAAAATAGCCTTCACCAGAGCGGAATTCTCAGAGTCGAACACGAATGCGGAAGGCGGGGACGTCCTCTCTAAGGCCTTCAGAAGAGTGCCGATCGTAGAGGTATGGATCGACCTGTCCAGCGGTCGAGTAGTCGAGGTTAAGAGCCCGCCTGCATCTGTAAGGTATGAAGGCATTCCGGTGCCAATCTACTAATGGACTTGAAAGAAACGAGGAATTCTTTCAAAGCAACGGCTTAGAAGCGGAAGGGAGGGGGAAGCTCTTTTGGAGATATCGCTCTCCCCAAATTGCCAAACTTCAAGTAACTGCATTTCCAGGCCGTGTCCGTAAGTTATTGATTAAATCTAAACTGCTCGTGAGGTTTAGAGATGTTAACCAGTTTATATTCTTTGCAATCAGTTGAAAAAATGGCGTGGTTATATGGGCCATACCCTGCATTTATGCCTATACCCTACACCTGCTGGTCGATCGCAATCTTTTCCAGATATACAAGTTCAACTTTGCTGCTCAATGATTCTCGCCTAAACTCCTGATATCCCAATTTGTGATAGAGATGAAGGTTTCTGATGCTATGCGATCCGGTGAAGAGTTCAAACCGGGCTACATCTCGGTGCATAATCTCAACCTCTGACATCAAACGAGTACCTATCCCTCGGTTCTGCCATTTTGGGTGCACAATCAGCCTGCCTATATGGCAAGTATTTCCCATCATGCGAGCTCGTACAGATCCTACAATTGAGTGCTCGTTGGCAGCTTTGAGGAATGTATGAGTGTTGAACTCGTCTTGGATCTCTTCGGCAGTCTGAAGTAGAGGGAGTATTGTCCAGTCATTATAGATTTGAGCCTCACTTTGATATGCCAGCTTCTGAAGGGCTAAGATTTCGACTGCATCCTCAATGTTGGCACGGAAAATTTCAACTTGTTCCGCCATATTTCTCATCCACCTAACTTCTTAAGTTAACAAAATTTAGTGCAAGACTTCAGTGTGCTGCAGACTTTGAAAACTGTATGACTGCTAAACCTGCAGGTCACTTTTTGCCCTAATAAAAACACTGGGAATCCAAAAACATCCAAAGTAATACAGAAAAAAATCTTGTATGCAGGAAAAAAGAGTTTGAATGCAGAGAAAAAAATCATACTTTCATTTTCGATATTCAAATTCTTCCAATTGCATTCCCGGCGCATTGTTTGGACGAATCGAAAAACCATACTTTTCGTAGAATCCGGCTTTGTCGGGAGCTGCAAATAACCAAACTCTTTTTATGTCTGTCTCTTTACATCTTTTAACTAATTGTTTTAAGATTGTGCTTCCTATACCTTTATTTTGATGATCCGGCATTACTATTACGTCACAAATCAACGCATATAAGGCTCCGTCTGAAAGCAAACGGCCACAACCAACGATACTCTCATTTTGATATGCTGTTATCCAATACCAAGTGTTATCAAAGACCTTCTTTAAGTCGTCCTCGGAGATTCTCAGAACTGGCATCCAGCCTGTGCTCGAGAACAATTGAAAATACTCTTGCCAAGTCGGAGGGCTCGTTTTATATTCGATATGTGTCATTCTTTACTCCTGTAGAGCCTTTATTCTTAAGCCTGTCTTAAAATTAAAATTTTATTCTACTTGAGATAGATAGGATTTACGCATTTGAACTGAAAAATAATCAATAGACAACAGTCTAAGAGATCAACTCGCTGAAATTTGCCCATTGAATCTTACCAAAAACGACGTTTGATGTCAATTTGCCCAGGTTAAACAACTGCCTTAAATTTATAGAAGATCATGAACGTGGCGGTTTATCGAAATTGGACTTTAAAGCGATTGAAACGCATCCTTGAGGACCCTTATGGAAGAACGAAAATATGCCTTACTGATCATTGACATGCAGAATGATTTTGTCCTTCCCGGTGCACTCACATGCGTTTTCGGAGCCTATGCCACTATCCCATGTATTAGTAAACTGCTCGATTTCTTTCATGAGAGAAATCTTGCCGTATTTTTTATCAAGCGCGAATATCGCTCCAACGGAAGCGACATCGAGACTACTCGCCTCGACAGCTTTCTCCAAATAGGAGGTACGCGGTTGCCGGGTCCAAAGGTTATGAAATCGTTGACGAACTGAGACCAGTTGAGGGAGATTACATAGTCATCAAGAGGAGGTTCAGCGCGTTCATGCAAACTGAGCTCGATTTCATACTAAGAAGGCTCGGTGTGACCCATCTGGTCGTCTGTGGGGCACAGTATCCCAATTGCATTCGGACCACCATATTCGATGCCGTTGCCTATGGATATCGGGTCATCAATATTATCGATGCCACCTCCGCGCAGACGCAGGAAATAGCGGAAGCCAATATCCTCGATATACGGAATATTGGGGTCGAATGCCTGATGCTCGACGAGTTCTTAAGTTCATTCGGGAATTAATTAAAGATACGGAATCTATCGTTACAATTGGACCCTAGTGTCACGAAAACTTAATTGTGGATCATCAATTTAAGGTCAAAACCATATAAGCTGATGGAAGCTACCAAATAATATGTTCGATAATTAGGTTTTTACGATACTAGGTCGAAATTTTTGTCATTTTTTTGCAATTTTCATTCGTATCTTATCGAGGTTCTCCTTGGCATCTTTGTGAGTGGTAATGGAGTAAAAGGCTTTAAGCATATCACACGATTCATATTCATCGCAGCTTGAACATTCGCTGATGTTCCTTTCCTGGCAGCACTTTTTAATCGGGCAGGCTGTGCATGTGATAAATTGACCTTGCTCTGATCTGCATCCACAGCAGTTCATATCCTCTGGCTTCAAACTTTGTATCCCAAAACTTTCAAAAATATTGGCGTAAAGCTTGGACCATTCCTCTGCTGTTTTTTGTCTCAGTGCATCATTATCCTCGACTGTGGCGATGCGCGCAGGGCACTCATTGCAGTTAATTCCACAGTATGCAAGTGACGTTTCCATCATTTACACTTCTCCTTAGATCAGACTTGTATGTAAGAGGCTGTCTTAAAATTAAATATTCTCATTTGCTTAAAGATTTGATCCTAGCCAGTCTTTTAATCATTATGTGTATCATCGCAGCATAAATGAATGCTTGACTTGATTCTGTCAATACTTCATAATCTTTACTCAACCGTCGATATCGACCTAGCCATCCAAATGTACGCTCTACAATCCATCTGTGAGGAAGTACTTGAAAACCTTTGAGATCGTCGCTGCACTTAACTATTTCTAGTACCCAACCACAAACTGAACTTACCCAATCAATCAGTTGACCGGAATAACCTGCATCAGCCCATATAAGCTGCAATCTAGAGTATGTCCCTTTAACTTGTTCCAGAACAAGTTTAGCTCCATCTCTATCCTGTATATTTGCTGTATGAACTACAACTATCAATAGTAGTCCTATCGTATCCACCAGAATGTGGCGCTTTCTTCCTTTAACTTTCTTGGCAGCATCATAGCCACGTACTCCCGGTGTTTCTGTAGTTTTAACGGACTGACTATCTAAAATTGCTGCACTTGGCTCTGGTTCTCTACCATATGCAATTCTCAGTTCAGTTCTCAATGCAGTATTTATACGTTCCCAAATTCCGTTAAGCCTCCAAAGACGGAAATAGTGGTAAACAGTTTTCCACGGTGGAAATTCGTGGGGTAACATTCGCCATGCACAACCAGAACGAAGCAAATAAAAGATGGCATTCAATATTTCTCGATAAGGATGAACGCGCTTTCTGCCTCGAGTAGTCCTGTGAATAGAGAAATGAGGTTTAGCTATTTCCCATTCTTTATTAGATAAATCACTAGGATAAGGAATTCTTTTGTTTTGTTCTGACACTAGCGAACAATCTGGTTACAAGTAGTATTTAATTTTAAGACACGCTCTAAGCGATTCGCATGGTGCGTATGTCGATTGAGAAAGCTTGTTGTAAATTCGCTTCAAATTGGATATTTAGGAATAATAAATATAGAGCTCATCCCAAAACTCAAAATTGTGTCTCCAAATTTCAAATTTTGAATGACCAATCAAGTCTCACGACTATGAAAATGGTTCTAAAACTCTTATTGATGTGAAATAAAGTTGGTTTTGGGATGAGCTCATATAATACCAAGTATTTCTGTCTCCAATATATAATGCTGGTTGAACTCGATTACAAATGAAAACGGAAATTGAATTTGATGTTACGCAAAAAATATTCGGCAGAAGTCGAAATGAAAAGGAAAGCATTTTTTGATACTTTGAACGAGAAAGATCGAAGAAGATATGCAGCCATAGAAGCAATGAAATTAGGGCACGGGGGACAAAACTATATAAGCGGTGTTCTGGGCTGCCATTTCCAAACTGTGATGGCTGGAATTAATGAAATCACTAATGGTATAGAAACATCGGAGGACAGGATTCGAAAGCCTGGTGGAGGTAAAAAGAAAATCATCGATACGATAGAAAACATCGATGAAGTTTTCTTTGAGATTTTAAAAAACCATACGGCTGGAAGTCCTATGGATAAAGAAATAAAATGGACAAACCTGAGTCTCAAGGAAATTTCAAAGGCTTTTGAATCAAAGGGTATGAATATAACACCCTACGTAGTAAAGCAGCTCTTGAAGAAACATGGTTTTGTAAAGAGAAAAATGCAAAAAGCTGTCACTATGAAGGATTGTAAAGACAGAAATGAGCAGTTTGAGAAGATTCATGAGTTGAAAGAAGAGTACTTAAAAAACGAAAATCCGATTATCAGTATGGATGTAAAAAAAAGAAGTCATAGGTAATTTCTATCGTGAAGGTAAAGTCTATTGTACCCAGACAGTAAAGGTATATGATCACGATTTCAATACGTTTTCAGATGGTGTTGTAATTCCACATGGCATATACGACCTGAAACGTAACGAAGGATACATCACTTTAGGAACCAGTAAGGATACGAGCGAGTTTTGTTGTGACTGCATTTAAGACTGGTGGGAAAATTACGGTAAGGAGAATTACCTCCAGGCAAACAGCATTTTAGCTTTAGCCGATGGCGGTGGAAGCAACTCAAGTAGGCATTATATTTTCAAGGAAGACCTACAAAGGCTAGTGTCACGAAAACTTAATTGTGGATCATCAATTTAAGGTCAAAACCATATCAGCTGATGGAAGCTACCAAATAATATGTTCGATAATTAGGTTTTTACGATACTAGTTGATGAAATTGGGATTGAAATCAGAATGGCTCATTATCCACCATTATACTTCGAAATACAATCCAATAGAACACAGGTTATTCTGTCATGTTACAAGTGCATGCAAGGGTACTGTTTTCAGCACTATTGATGTGGTTAAAAGCCTTGTTGATAAGACTTATACATCCACAGGACTCAAAGTGTTTTCGACTATAAAGAACAAAGTTTATGCAAAGGCAAGAAAAGTAAGTGAAAACTTCAAGCAAAAAATGAAAATTGTCTTTGATGATTATTTGGGAAAATGGAATTATAGAGCAATTCCAGAAGTGAAAACTTGAAGTTATATTTCAATTATTCCTAAACTACCTGAAGTTTCGAAAATTGAGTATGATGATATTGTTTCAATTCCAGAGCCCAAAGCAGGAAATGAACCAGTTACCACACAGACTATTGCATGGGGAGTCGATAAAATTGGAGCGCCAGCAGTATGGCAGAAAGGTATTACTGGAAGGGGAATAATCGTTGCTGTTGTGGATACTGGTATTGATGCAAAACATCCCGATCTTCGTTATATTCCGGGTACACATAATCCAAAAGTTACCGGTTGGATTGATTATGTAAATAGAAAAAAATCTCCGTATGATGATAATGGGCACGGCACTCATGTGTCCGGAATTATTTCAGGAATCGGAACTAACGGTGTAAATACAGGAGTTGCACCAGGAACAAACCTAATTGTAGCAAAAGTATTTGATCAAGATGGCTCTGGAAATTACTCGAATGTTATACTTGGCTTTGAGTGGGCAGTTACTAAAGGTGCCCGTATTATAAGTTTCAGTGGCGGTGGAGGACATTATTCGCCAATGACAGCTGTCATAGATAAAGTTGTGGCAGCAGGTGTAATTCCCGTTATAGCAGCTGGCAATTTTGGACCAAGTTCTTCTACAATACTGTGTCCGGGTGACGAGTTCAATTCTACAACTGTTGGTGCGACTGATTCTTCTGACACAATAGAGACTTTTAGTAGCCGCGGTCCCGTCAATCTTAACGGGAAGTAATATATTAAGCCCGACGTTTCTGCGCCCGGATTATCTGTCATTTCGACGTTGCCGGGTTCTTCATATGGGTATATGAGCGGAACTTCTATGGCTACACCACATGTTTCGGGTACTGTAGTATTAATACTGCAAAATAACCCAACTCTGAAGCCATCTGAGGTAGAAAAGATTTTAGAAGATACGGCTGTGCATCTTGGATCACCAAGAAAGAATAACGACTATGGCTCAGGCCGAATAAATACATACGCAGCAGTATTCAACCAAAGTATTTCCTATTGAAAAAAAAAGGCATCCACAACTGATTATTCCAAAAGAATCTAGGGAAGCATATATTTCAGCCATGACATTAGGCAACAATAACCAAAATGTATACATGATAAAAGTCTTTACCGATCTAATACTTGCAGGACATGCAAAAGAGTTGGCAGACCTTAGAAACGTTGTTGTCCTTGAAAAAGGACAAACCCAACTCGACACAGTTTGACAGAAAAGAAGAAAATCTCTTTGGGGCTTTCGACCTCATTCTTTGTAAAACAGCTAAGAATCTATCCGAAAAGTCCCGCTGCTCTAAATGTTATCCACGCACATGCTAAATGAAGCATAGCAAGTAATTCTCAATTTTCTTTTCCCATCGTATAAGGAGTCTTCTGAGTTTATTTAGCCAAGAATGTGTACTTTCTACAACCCACTTTCTTGCCCTAAAACCTGGTCTCTTTTCTTATATTTTTTCTCCACAGTTGGTTATATGTATGTTCTCAGATTGATTTTACATTTAATAACCTACTGGCAGAAGGAAACAAGCATGTTCCAATATATTTTGGAACAATTGAGAAAACAAACACATGGGCAATTGTAAGAAACTCTGCCTTTTAAAGGCAATTTTCTTTATAAAAATCAAACGATAAAACAAGAGTTGCGCTTTTATTATTACGTTTTTCAATAAAAGTATGCCTGTTCAGCATACAAGAGGTAAACCGAAAATTTTCAAGAAATAGTGTTAACTCTAGTTTCTATCGGGAGTTACAAGTAGTGTAGCTAGGTTTCTGTTAAATGGAATTGGCTCGGTATCTTTTTCACTAAAAAGCCCGACGCAAACTGCTGATTTTCCGCTGCCGGATTGCATCCCTGACTGTTGGGGCGGGCAACTCTGAAGTCCCGTTTTTAATCACTTCTTACTATAAGGACAAGCGTAGACACACATTCCGCAAATTGGAAGCTTATCTGCTTCTTCCAGCTTATTGAAATATTCTTCGCATTTAGCTGCGTCAAATCTCAATTCACGAGGCTCGTAATCAGCATAATTTCTGCCGGTCAACGCATTGGCGGGACAGGCTTTAACACACCTGTCGCAGCTGCCGCACCGGCTTTCCATTATTTCTTTATTCTCTTCAAAGGGGGCATCAGTCAGTACAGTAGTCCATCTGATGCGGGGACCGTAATCAGGATTTATGAGCAGGCAGTTCTTCCCTATCCACCCGAAGCCGGCCAGCCTTGCTGTAATTTTATGTGATATGGAAGCGCAAATTCTGTCGCTGTCAATGCGTTCCGCCGCCGGAAGCGGCATTACATTATAACCGCTACGCTGAATAACCGAACCTACAATCGACGAAAAATGATCCAGACGAATGTTTATAACATCGTAAGCATGTGTTTTGTATTGAAGAACATTTTCGTATGTATCCCTGTCATTCAAAAGGTTTACAATACTCTTTTGCATAACAATACCGATCGATAATGCCCTTGGGTAGTCAGATGTCAAAAAGCCGCCGGTCTTTCTAATCTCATTTTGAATCCCGCTGATTCCTGCCACTCCAATAAAGTCAATGCCGTGAATATCGCCCAATTCTTTAATTTTTCCAAACAGATTCACATATTTTACCTCCGTTCAAAATTACTCTTAGCGCAATAAAAGCTTTATACAAAATAGCGTATCTCAAGCAGTGTCTCAGATTTCCACAGTGGCGAACTGTGTTTGCCTATGTTTGTTGTATGTCATATGCTTCAAATCATCAGTGGCTGTCTCATAAATCACCAGTCGTAATATCCGTCTGGTGAGAAAAATCACCATTCGGTCGTCAATTTCCCAAAATATGGCAAAGTTTTTATTGGAGTAGCTAAATCTCATATTGTACGTGCATTATTTTTGGAGTTTCAGGGATACATGAGGGTGTATCCCGAGCGATGCAATTGTTCTGGGACGCAGTCGCAATGCGTTCCAGAACGCTCGAAGTACATGAAGATTTTTTAAATCCCATATAAGCAAACACGCTTTGAGTATATAAAGCATTGCTATAACTCCATTAAATAATTTAGACTTTTTTATATCGATTTTTTGAAAATAAGAACTTTTCTGATACTATCTAAAATTTTAATAAATATCTAAAACTAGCTAAAACTAGTATCGTAAAAACCTAATTATCGAACATATTATTTGGTAGCTTCCATCAGCTGATATGGTTTTGACCTTAAATTGATGATCCACAATTAAGTTTTCGTGACACTAGCTACTAGAAGCGAGAAATAACTGAAACTAATTAAAACAATATTTAATAATTTTTACAACAATTTTAAAAAATTTTAATTGAAGTAATTTAGAAAGCAACTAACCCAGACAGTTTAGAAAACACTATTAGTAAAACCCGTGACTTAATAGAAAACTAGACAGTCTAGGACTCAGTACCAAAATCCAGTGATGAACATAAAATTAAAAATCACTAGATTTTGTAACTGGTTACAATCCTTGTGATTATACTTCTGGGTTGAAATCCTTAGAGCGTGTCTTAAAATTAAACTTTATCCCACAATTGGGATAGGATTCATAAACTTGAACCGAAAAAAAGTAGCATTAAACCCCTAAATATTTAAAATGTTTATTTAAGCCATAACGTCTAATGTAC
>Ga0209639_1003577_pt1 | contig 10202 bp, 11 predicted proteins | sample EPASupsiteHSE605_FD_187268 | JGI IMG/M metagenome (GOLD analysis project Ga0209639, IMG submission 187268) | Bioremediated contaminated groundwater from EPA Superfund site, New Mexico - Sample HSE6-05 (SPAdes) (version 2) | ecosystem: Environmental > Aquatic > Deep subsurface > Groundwater >...
AGGAGTGGAAGGAAGCATCTTACGCTTTGGGTTCCACCCGCTGGCAAGCCATCCGCCTGGTAATGATTCCGGCAGCACGATCCGGTTTGATTACCGGGATAGTCCTGGGTCTGGCCCGTGCCTTCGGCGAAGCCCTGGCCGTACAGATGGTAATCGGCAACACCAGAAAAATTCCGTCTTCTATTCTGGAACCCGTCATCACACTCACCAGCGCCATCACTATGGATATGGGCAATACACCCATGGGCTCCCTTTGGAATAACTCCTTGTGGTCGATGGGGCTGCTGCTGCTCTTAATTTCCTGCTGTTTTATTCTGGTTATCAGATTTGTCGTACGCAGAGGAGGGAGCCCCACATGAGTGCCCGCCTGGCCGATAAAATTGCCACAGTTGTATTTTGGTCCTGCGCCTTAATGGTTATCGTAATTTTAGGGTCGATGATCGGGTACATCCTTTACCATGGAGGAAATTCGATCAGTTGGGATTTCCTAACTAAACCACCTCAGGTAATCCGGGCTGGGGGCGGCATCGGTCCGCAGATTTTCAACTCCTTTTACCTGCTGGTACTTTCGATGCTGTTTACCATTCCTGTTGGTCTGCTGGGTGGGGTCTATCTGGCCGAATATGCCCGCACCAACCGCCTGACGGAGGCCATCCGGCTTTGCATTGAGGCGCTCAACTCACTGCCTTCAATTGTAGTGGGTCTTTTTGGGCTACTTGTTTTTGTTAACATGACCGGTTGGGGTTATTCTCTCATGTCCGGCGCGCTGGCTTTAACCGTGATTAACCTGCCGCTCATGGTCCGTTTTACCGAGGAAGCTGTGCAGAGCGTACCCGGCAGCCTGCGGGAAGCCAGCCTGGCTCTGGGCGCCAACCGCTGGCAGACCATTGTTAAAGTCGTGCTGCCTTGCGCTTTCCCTGGCCTGGTCAGCGGCGCTATTATTACCTCTGGACGAGTGTTTGGTGAGGCCGCGGCTCTTTTGTTTACCGCCGGTATGTCAAGCCCGCCCCTTGATTTTAGCCAGTGGAACATATTCAACTCCAACTCGCCCTTGAATCCTTTCCGCCCTGCCGAGACACTGGCCGTTCACATCTGGAAGGTGAATACCGAGGGACTAATTCCTGACTTGCGCAGGGTTGCTGACGGGTCCGCAGCAGTGCTGATCCTGATTGTGCTTGGCTTTAACCTGTCTGCTCGCTGGCTGGGCCGCAAAATTTACCGGCACATGACAGCGACCTAAAATGTAGGTGCGAGTTTCATTCGCACTTTTTTCATGTTGACTAAAACAAATACGAGCCTCATTGGCCAAATTAATAGGTGCTAAAACCAAGATAATATATACAAAAAAGAGGCTAATGCCTCTCATAAAATGCTCATGCCCCTTTTTTTCTTAATCATTCAAGTTTGCTCGAAGACCTGTAACCATATAAATCACGGATTCTCCTATATTGGTGGCATGGTCGGCGATCCTTTCCAGGTGCGCTCCAGCCAGCAATAGCTGTATAGCCGTTGCCGCTGTGCCTGGATCTGCCTTGAGCATGTCGGTCAACGACTGGAAGCTCTCTTTATAAATTTTATCGATGGAGTCTTCAAGCACGGCTGCACTCCTGGCCATGTCTATATCGGCCAGGTCGTAGGCTGTTATGAAATTATGCGCCATCTCACGCACCAGTTCCACCATCTGTGGCAAATAGTGAAGCTTGTGGATGGTTCTCTCGCCATGCAGCCTGAGGGCGGCCTTGGCTATGCTTTCAGAATAGTCCCCCATCCGCTCAAGGTCCATGGCTATCTGCAAATCAGTCTTGATGGCCCTTAAATCGCCTGCCATGGGCTGGCGCAGCGCCAACAGCCTGACGCATTGATCCTGAATCTCTGTGTTGAGGCTGTCGATGCTATCATCCGCGGCGATAACCTGTTCAGCCAGATCAGCATGATCCTCAAGTAGCGCCCTGGTAGATTCGTACAGGGCTTTCTCTACCAGTGCGCCCATGCGCAACACATTATTCTGCAGGTCCTCCAGTTCTTCCTCTAATATTCTCTTTTCCATATCTGTGCCTCCGTATCACTGCTGATTATATATAACTTGACGCTCATGTCGCTAAAGCAAGTTTTGCTGCATTTCTTCGCGGTATTTGTGCGAATAAATTCGCACCCACATTTTAAGGGCAACCTGTAATCTTAGGTTTAGATAAGGTCACCGCCAAACAAATGGCCAAACGCTATTAGTATTTAAACAAACTTATGTTAAAACAGTCTTAAGATGATCTTAAGACTCCATTAATTTCTGCCTCTAAAATGAGAGCAGGGCAACTTAATTAAATATTAACATGTAAATAACAATGTCCTAACGGAAGAATGTTAAACTACGAGTCGTATCCTAGTATTCCTTGTATGATTTTTCCTTAAACGGGGGTATGTTTATGCTGGACAGCAAAATATCGGTCAGCGAACTCAATCTGTTTTATAAAGATTTCCAAGCACTCAAGGGTGTGGGTATTGAAATAAAACAAAACCATATTACCGCGCTGATCGGGCCATCCGGCTGTGGTAAATCAACCTTTCTGCGTTCACTTAACCGGATGAATGACCTTATTGAAGACGTCCGGGTAGAAGGGACCATCCTCTTGGATGGTCGTGATATTTATTTGCCCGATGTTGATATGGTCACCTTAAGAAAAAGAGTTGGCATGGTTTTCCAGCGGCCAAATCCCTTTCCTATGTCAGTGTATGATAATGTTGCCTACGGTCCAAGAATTCACGGTGAGAGAAACAAACACAAGCTGGACGAAATCGTAGAATCCAGTCTGCGCGGCGCGGCTCTTTGGGATGAGGTTCGCGAACGTCTTTATAAATCGGCGCTTGGCCTTTCCGGCGGCCAACAGCAAAGGGTCTGTATCGCGCGTCTCCTGGCAGTCCAACCAGACGTACTGCTGATGGATGAACCTTCTTCCGCGCTGGACCCCAAATCCACCATGAAAATTGAAGAACTGATCCGTGACTTAAAAGAACGCTATACCATTATTATTGTAACCCATAATATGCAGCAGGCTGCCAGGATATCTGATACCACAGGATTTTTCTTAAACGGTTCCCTGGTGGAATGCGGTCAAACCGATATGATTTTTACCAAGCCGGGGGACCAGCGTACTGAAGACTATATCACCGGACGGTTCGGATAATATTTATGATTTCTCCTTCCTTCAGTGCAAAAGGTATATAGTTGCCCGTCACCTTGGCAACTTTATTCATACATGCACAACCCCCCCTCAATAAGAGTTGAGCAACTCACAACAAAGCATAAACCAAAAATGAGGCAGCCAGACCTGCGCCCATGGAGTTATTACTGGTAGTTTTTTCCGTTTTAAGTATCTGTTCCATATCGGAGGAGGAGTCTCCTCCGATATGCCGCTGCCTGTATCTAAACCTAAATACGGACAACTTTATTATTAGAAGTACCTTACTTGTCCTGTTTAGATGGGGGGCTTTTTATATATTGCATTATCTTTGAAATTTGTAGTAAAAATTTTTTCTTCATGCTCCGAAAAACGATCTATAATGGGAGATAGCCTGCCTTGTAATGCTTAAGGCGGTCAAGCAAAATTCTTAATTGGTATAATTTATTGAAGTAGTATTAGGAGGAATAAACAAAAATGCCAATAACAGAGATACTCTCCCGTAATGCCAGTCTGTACGGCGATGATATCAGCCTAATTGAAATCAATCCGGAACTAAAGGAAAAGCGTGAAGTTACCTGGCGTGATTACGAGCTGATTGAACCAAATCCAGTGGCGAAAATCCGCAGAGAGCTTACGTGGCGTGAGTTCGACGACAAAGCAAACCAATTTGCCAATCTTCTGCTGAACAGAGGTATCAAAAAAGGTGACAAAGTTGCAATCCTGTTGATGAATTGCTTGGAATGGTTGCCGATTTATTTTGGTATTCTTAAAACCGGCTCTATAGCAGTGCCTTTAAACTATCGCTATACCGCGGAGGAAATAAAATACTGCCTGGATTTATCGGAAGCCGATGCGTTGGTCTTCGGGCCGGAATTCATCGGTCGTATGGAAATGATTTGCGATCAGATCCCCCATGTTAAATTACGCTTCTTTGCAGGAGTAGATTGCCCTTCCTTTGCTGAAAGCTATGACCACCTTGCAGCAGATTGCTCCGTAGAAGCTCCTCAAATCAAACTTAAAGATGAAGATGATGCGGCACTGTATTTTTCCTCTGGGACTACAGGCTTCCCTAAGGCGATTCTTCATCATCACCGCAGCCTGGTATCATCCTGTTATACGGAAAAAAACCATCACGGTCAGACGCGAGAGGATAATTTCCTGTGTATCCCACCACTGTATCATACTGGAGCCAAGATGCATTGGTTCGGCAGCTTCCTGGCAGGAAGCAAGGCTGTTTTGCTTCGCGGAGTTAAACCCGAATGGATTCTGAAAGCGGTTTCCGAAGAGAAAGTCACCATAGTCTGGTTGCTTGTCCCCTGGGCGCAGGATATTCTGGATGCTATTGAGAGAGGAGAAGTGAAGCTGGAGAATTATCAGCTTGACCAGTGGAGGCTGATGCATATAGGCGCTCAGCCGGTTCCGCCCAGCCTGATTCACCGCTGGCACAAATATTTTCCTAACCATCTCTATGACACTAACTACGGTTTGAGTGAATCGATCGGACCGGGCTGTGTCCATCTTGGCACGGAAAACATTCACAAAGTCGGTGCGATCGGGAAACCTGGTTTCAACTGGGAAGCAATGATTGCCGACGAATCGGGTTGCCCTGTGCCGCAGGGACAGGTGGGAGAACTGGTGGTAAAAGGGCCGGGTGTGATGAAATGTTACTATAACGACCCGGCAGCGACTGTGGCTGTACTGAAAGACGGTTGGCTCTTTACCGGCGATATGGCACGCGTGGATGAAGACGGTTTCATTTATTTGGTTGACCGTAAAAAAGATGTGATTATAAGCGGCGGCGAAAATATATACCCGGTACAGATCGAAGACTTTCTTCACGGGCATGATGCAATCAAAGATGTAGCAGTGATTGGCCTGCCGGATCAGCGAATTGGTGAAATCGCGGCGGCTATTATAGAGCTAAAGCCGGATCGTAATTGCACTGAAACAGAAATAATGGTATTCTGTTCTTCTTTGCCGCGATATAAACGCCCACGCAAGATCATCTTTGATGTAGTTCCACGCAATCCTACTGGTAAAATTGAAAAGCCGAAACTTCGGGAAAAATATTGTGGAGGAAGCTTAGTGGCAGCTCAAACACAGAATTAAAAATTGGAAAGTTTGGATGCTGGCAACAATATGATCGAGGTTTTAGTTTTCCCCCTTGCGCAATAGAACAATTGTTTGGTATGATACTCCCAGAACATACATTCTGGGAGGGTTTTTATATGTCGGTATTACAACAAATGCAAACCACCGCTGAAGGCGCTATCCATGAACTTGAAGCCGAGATAGTTGATCTTGAAGAAATGATAGAAGCCCACCGCCAGCGTATCCAGGGCGCCCGGGTTCAAATTCAAGCACTGAATATGTTCCTTAATCCAGAGGAAAAAGGAAAGGGCATGCTGGATAATGGTGCTCTTACTGGAGCAGTTCTCGAAACCATAACCGAACTTTATCCGCAGTCTGTCCACTATAGGGATCTTTCCGATCTCATAATTCAAAAAGGGTATGAAATTGCTGGCAAGCAACCTGAGAAAACGGTTTTGAACTGTCTCTTTAAGCTTACAAAGGCTGGCAAAGCAAAGAGTTCGGGAAAGGGGTACTATGAGGCTATTGATGGTATTGAAGAGGAAGTCTAAAAGATCAGCGACCAAGTAGGTGTCAACCGGAAACCAATCGAATATGATAAACAAAAAGGGTGACACCAAATGCTTGAAAGGGAACATCATCATTGGTATGGGGGTGCTACATCTTACGAACATGGTCACTCGCATAAATGTTCGGGCTATACAGAGCTGTCTACCGAAGTGGGGCATAGCCATTATCACCGCATCATTATTATAGTTGTAAAGGATAGGGAACATGGTCATGACCACGAAATAGAAATGATGACTGGACCTGGAATTTACGATGAACATGGACACCATCATCGGTTTATAGGTGAATCAAGTTCAAATGGCAGGCCAAGGCATTCTCATTACTTCGAAAGCGTTACATCGCCACCTATAGGTTATTACTATTAAGTCTTTGCAAAGGCTTTTCAACCCGGCATTGCCGGGTTTGTTATTTTTTAGGTTATCTTAATAATGGGTTGCAGTTGTTGTTAAAATTCTACAAAGACAAATGAGACCAGGCTTCACTCGTAGGTTCGGCATACGACTTACCGATCTCACTTCGTTCTAAAAAACGGATATAGTCTTTTTTTCAGATTCTACATTATTTATTATTGACATACGTTCATCATGATATATATAATTATTGTGAAACTATGTACATAATAAATTGAAAAATATTTATTATCTAACAACTATATAATAAACATCGTATCGTTAGCTGACATGTTGGATTAATGGAACAGGCTCACTTAATCCGAGACACAAATCAAAGCTTCAAGTCAGGAACTGGTCAATAGAATGGGACAAGGATTTTTTTAAACCTAGTACTATAGCCTATAGCAATAAAATTTATAGTTCTAAAAAATTAAGTGGGAGGTAATTGACTGTGTATGTTATTAGCAGTACCTGTATTAAATGTAGAACCTGCTCCTCCGGTTGTCCAACCAACCCTGATTGTGAAGGCTCTTCATGTAAAAATCAATGTGGCATAGGTTATGTTTGCCATGTTGGTGCAATCATAGAAGCTGAGTCACAATTCATCATTACAGACATGTGTATCGATTGTGGAAGATGCGCTAATGTCTGCCCAATGGGCGCGATCAGTCCAGGTCTATCACTCGAAAAATCATTGAAAAATAGTCAACTTGAAAATGGAATAATGAAAAAAATAGCAATCAATTTTTAAATGTAGCTCTGAGGGCCTGATTTCTGTCAGGGGGTAACGAAACCGAAGTTTCGTTACCCCCTTTTTCTTCTTGTAATAATGATGCGGACGGATTAAAGCGAACCCTTACAATAATTACAGCCATTTCCTTAGCATACAGGAAAACGGCTGTTTTTCATCTTGGCGAGTCTTTAGCGTGCACGTAGTCATTTTCTATTTAACTGCCATATCCTTGACAACCCCATCTGAAGTCAAGTAAGCCCCCAAGCCAACCTTACTTACATATGCTACGGTTTTTTTCTTGCACGGTATATAGGTAGTACAGAAAAAAACTATGTCAAATATAAATTTTTCATTAATTATTATTGACATGCGTTCATTATGTTAGTATAATCATTATGAAACCATGTTCATAATGATATAGAGATAATTAATCTTCACATTGCATTCTGGTTGATTCTAATACCTGCACAATCGTAGTGCATTGTTAAATAAAAGGGTATATATAACCATGATGGGGTGATTTAATTCCTAGGTCACCAAAGTTAAAAAAAGATATTAATAAGAAAACGGGGGAAAACAACAATGAAAATCGCCATGCCTTACCTGAATGGACAAGTTAACGCGCACTTTGGCAGCAGCAGAGAATTTGTGGTCATTGAAACAGAGAGCGGGAAGGTGACCGGCAAAAAAATTCTTACCAATGAGATTCTCCATAATCATGGAGGTTTGGCAAGTATGTTGAGCGCTGAAGGAGTAGGAGTGATTATCACCGGGGGAATTGGCCGACCAATGGCTGAGGCGCTTCAAAAAACAGGCTTGCAGGTGATCTCAGGCGCATCAGGTGAAGTGGGGAAAGTAGCTTTGGATTTCCTCAGTGGTCAACTCGTTACCGGTGGGGGCCAGTGTAACTGCGGCGGACATCATTAAAGTCATTTCAGAAGACAAAAGCGTGATCCACCCGATCACGCTTTTTTGGTAGCTATACTGTTCCTATACTAATAACGGAGGTACAAGAAAATGAAAATCGCTATGCAGATTATCATACCTCTTAAAAGGGAACATGATTAGTAAGGTAGCCGAAACCACCTTACAATTTGGCATCTAAAATGATAATATGTGGATTTATGCAAAATCAAGAATATTACATGTCTAATAGTAGGACAATATATGGAATATATAGAATTAGTTTGATGTAGGTGCGAATGCAGTAGAAGAGCCCTAAGCTACTATGCAGTTTTGCTCAATTGAAATGGCAGTCTGATGAAGTTGCTCACGCCTGGGAACGGAGAGTACAATGCAAAGGCCCCTTGTGGTTATTACTGCCTTTTATATGGCCGGGATTTTGCTGGGTGAGTTCACCGGTTTTAAGGTTTCGGTTGCCTTAGCCCTTGCTTTTGGCTGTTTCCTGGTTGCTGTGGCAGGTTATATTCTAGCCTGGCGTTACAACGCACGCATTATTTTAGCGCTTTTTCTATTGCTGGGCCTGGCTTTCTCCCGCCTTTCCATCGAAGAGAGCAGGACCCCCCTGGTTGATTACGCGGGGCAGCAGGTAACCCTGCTCGGACGTTTGGCTTCCGGACCGGATTTGAGGAGTGATAAGGTTTTTTATCTTTTCGAGGCCAGAGAACTGGTTAAAGGAGAGGACCGGAAGGCGGTCTACGGGCAAGTGCGCCTCTCAGTGAAGGATGTCAACCAATTGTATGACTATGGTGATGCGCTTAGAGTCACCGGTCTGCTGGCCCGTCCGGATCAGCCGGGCAACCCCGGTGGTTTCAATTACCGGACCTACTTGGAGCGCCAGGGTATCTGGGTTACACTTTCTACCATCAACAAAGATTCCGTTCGGAAAATTAAAGAAGACGGGAGCAATTCTGTAGGGCGGTTTGCCCTGCGGGCCAAACAGAAGCTTTCAGCAGGTGCAACCTACTCGCTCCCTCCATCTGAAGCGGCTGTTTTGAACGGAGTAGTATTTGGCGCCCAGGGGATGATTGACAAGGCTACGCGTCAGGCTTTTACTGAAACGGGAGTAGTACACATCCTTAGTGTGTCTGGCTTGCACGTGGGCCTGGTGCTGGCTGGTCTAATCGGCCTTTTTGGCATACTCCGACTTGCACCCGGTTGGACTGCGCCGCTGGCCACCCCTGTCTTGATTTTCTATGCTATTATGACAGGCATCAATCCAGCCGTCCTGCGCGCAACTTTAATGGCGCTGCTTTTTCTTTGGGCGCACCACCTAGGCCGCGACCGGGATTGGCCTACCACCCTGGCCCTGGCCGCACTGGTAATTCTCTTCTTAAACCCACTGCAGATTTTTCACCCCGGTTTTCAGCTTTCCTTTGCGGCTACCTGGGGTTTACTTTACATTGGTCCTATCCTAACCAAAGCCTTTCTGGAACTGTTCAAGGGACTTCCTCAATCAATTGCACGGACTGCCGCTCAAGGCTTGGCCATTCCTCTGGCGGCGCAGCTTGCTACCATACCGCTGGTAGCCTGGTATTATAACCTTATCTCACCCATCTCCATACCGGCCAACCTACTGGTCGTCCCCCTGGTTGGATTAATCCTGGCCCTCGGATTGCTGTCTGCGGGACTGGGCCTAATCTGGCTGCCAATGGCCGGTTTGGTCAACGCAGGTACCACTATTGTAATGAGTGTATTCATGGGTGTAGTGGGTTTTTTACAGCAACTGCCCGGGGCAGTTATTTACCTGTCTACACCACCGGTGCTTTTAGCTGTGGTTTGGTATGGTGGGCTCCTTTACGCGGCTGGTATTTTTTACACTGAACTTGGTTCTACAGAACGGCAGAGGTGGAAGAGCTGGGCTCCGGCAGGCGCTGCCCTGGTTTTGATTCTGCTTATGATTTGGTTACCCTGGCCGAGTAATCACAGGCTGGTTGTGCATTTCATTGATGTGGGGCAGGGGGACAGTATTCTTGTGCAGACGCCTGGCGGTAAAAACATGCTCATTGATACCGGTGGCAGGCGTGGAGAATATCAGAACGGCACCGGCACGGGTGATCAGGTGGTGGCGCCCTACTTGAGAAAGATTGGGGTTAACCAGCTAGATGCTCTGGTGTTAACTCATCCGCACGAGGACCACTGTGGTGGAGCGGCCTACATAATTAAAAATTTTCCGGTAGACATGGTGTTGGTGTCGCCTGTGGGAAATAAGCTTCTGGATGGTGAAACCGCACCAATTGACCAATCGGCTAGTGGCGCTGCTAATGGCAAAAAGAAAAC
>Ga0209639_1003578_pt1 | contig 10200 bp, 13 predicted proteins | sample EPASupsiteHSE605_FD_187268 | JGI IMG/M metagenome (GOLD analysis project Ga0209639, IMG submission 187268) | Bioremediated contaminated groundwater from EPA Superfund site, New Mexico - Sample HSE6-05 (SPAdes) (version 2) | ecosystem: Environmental > Aquatic > Deep subsurface > Groundwater >...
CATATGATAGTCATTGGATTGGCTATGATGGTCTCTCCTTTGAAGCTGAAGAGTAACACCAGCGTGCTGAGAAGCGCAATAATAGTTATCGGAGTCAGAACGTGGAGAAACTTTTTCTCGAACCATTCCTTCCCCTTCAATGCTATCAGCCACTTTCTCGAAAAATAGCCAGCGGCCAGCGGAAGCGCCACGTAAATAACTATCGAAAGCAACAATGCCTGCCACGGAACAGGAAGACGTCCGACACCCAGTAGAAAGCCGCCAAGCACCCCGTAAAGGACAAGCATGGTCAGCGAATTAACCGCCACCATAACAAGCGTAAGCCCGTCGTTGCCCTTCGCCAGATATCCCCATACCAGAACCATTGCCGTGCATGGCGCTATTACCAGCAGGATGCAGCCTGCAAAATAACTCCGCCAGAGCGGGATTTCCAGCATCTTCAGCCCGTCGTGAAGAACAACTGTTCCAGCTCCGTGATGCGCTCCAAGAGGCAGGTCAAGGCCGAACGGCATCTTGACAAAATCCACTGCATCCACTCCAATGAATCCGCGAAAAAGAAAGCCGAGGAAAAATATCGCTATAGCATACATGGTGAACGGTTTGACCGCCCAGTTTATAAAAAGTGTGAGCCAGACCGGCTTCCCGCTTTTGCCCGCACTTATCACGGCGGCAAAATCGATCTTCACCATTATCGGGTACATCATGAAAAAAAGACAGATTGCAATCGGAATAGAAACAATCGGCGCACCGTTGACGGACAGTGACATGCCGTCGAGTGTTTTCGCTATTCCCGGAGCAAGTTTACCCAGGATTATCCCGCCCGCAATACACAAGATAACCCAAACGGTCAGATAACGCTCAAAAAAGCCAATTCCTGGACTTTTTACTTCACTCATTTTATCCTCTCTCTTAAATTTTTTAAAGGCAGATATCCTGCCGATCATTTTTTTACCTTGTGTTATTTTACCGACAGCAGGAGCTGGCGGGAATAGCATTACCCATTGATTCCCGGACATGTTTATGCATGGCCTCTTTCATTTGTTCGCAGCATGGTTTGACTACGGAAATACCCAAACTGGTAATATAACTGCTTAGTTTTTCATTTTTCGGCAACATCTCAATTATTGAAAGATACAACGGATCGTTCCATTGTTCCATTTTATCGATGAGCTTCGATTTGTTGTCAAAGTTGAATTGGCCGAATCCGGCTTCTTTGATCATGGTTTCTGTATCGGTAATCAATATTGCACCGGCGACGCATCCGACCAGCGCGGTAACCGATTCAACAATGTTTTCCGGCAGCGGCTTCAGTAAGGCAAGATCGGAGATGGCGGCTCTTCCTCCCGGTTTCAATACCCGGAAGATTTCTTTCCATACCTGCGCTTTATTAGGAGAAAGATTAATGACGCAGTTAGAAATAACCACATCGACACTGTTATCTGCAATCGGAAGATGTTCGATTTCTCCGAGTCGGAATTCGACATTGTTCAACCCGGTACGATTGCTGAATTCTGCTATGTTTTTTCTGGCCTTCGTCAGCATTTCATGGGTCATGTCGACGCCGATGGATTTTCCGGTCGGGCCGACTTTCTCGGCAGCGATAAAAACATCGAAACCGCCGCCGGAACCTAAATCCAGAACCACTTCTCCGGGCTTCAATGCGGCAAGAGCCGTTGGATTTCCGCAGGAAAGCCCCATGTTTGCGTCTTCCGGCAAAGAGGCCAGTTCTGCTTCAGTATACCCCAATTCACTTGCCAGTTTTTCTGGATTTTCCACCCCTCCGCAGCAATTGCTGGCAGTTCCGCAACAAGACGTATTGGCCACAGCAATTTTGGAGTACGCATCTCTTATATAATTATGAACATCTTTTGATTTTTCAGTTTTATCAAGCATTCTTTCAATCCTTTTTTTACTTGTTTAGAATATTATTAAAAAATAAAATCCGGCAACTATCAGTATTGCTCCTGCAATCCACCGAATAATGGCATCGGCTCCTTTGACCGCCAAGCCAGCCTTCCCCAATGAAACCCCTAACAATATTGCGCCCAACGGAATACTGAATCCGACAGCGAACATTGCAAGCATGAGTATCGCCCATAAAATTTTTCCTTGCAGAATTGCTACTCCGATAACGATGAAGATTCCGGGATTACATGGAAGCGAGCTGACGGCAACAATCCCGCCGAGTATCAATCCGGCCAGTATGGTACCGTATTTCCCCATTTTACTTTGAGCTTTTTCAAGCTTTCCGAATGATAGTTTAAAAGGTAAAAGTTTTAACGCAGCCAGCCCAAGAAATATCGCAGCAATTCCTGCAAATATCTTCCAGTATTGACCCAAGGCATTTTGTGCAACCTGTCCGACAAATCCTGCAATTCCTCCGATTATCATGAGTGAAATAATCGTTCCCAAGGTAAACAATAACGCCGATTTGACCGCCGTTTTTCGATTGGCATTTACCTGAGTCCCGGAGTATCCGACCAGTAACCCAAGAGCAGGAATAGTACAACATGCGCTGGTTGCTGCGCTTAACGTACCAAGAATTAAAGCGAAAATCAGACCTATCGGCTGGGACGCGACTTCCTGCAATGTATTCGTGATATATTCAAGCATATTATACTCCTCAGTTACAGCCCCCGGACGATGGTCCGCAGCCGGATGGTCCGCAACCGCCTCCGCGTGATAAAGCCATGTATGCCTGCAAGAGTTTTGCTTCTGTCACTTCTCCCGAAACCATCCCCATTCCGCGACCTTTGCCAGCAACCAGAATCGCAGGTAATTTGACTTTTACGGAGAGTTCAAAATAACTCGGAGAACTTGGCGGCAGTGTATACAATCCGACTAAAACGTTATTTTTTTTCAAAGTCTGTTGCGCCGCAAGGACGGCGGTGTTCGTTTTATCATCGGCCAGTTCACCCTTTGGGGTTGGAACAAATATGAAAACGGCGTCCTGGGTCAAGGCCACCTTATTCAGATCACTGAGAGAAATTAAATATTCACCGATCTTTTTCCCTTCTTTTGCCGGCTTCTGAACCGCAACATTGTCCGTTGTCGGCTTGGCTTTGGACAACTCGGCTGCGGGTACAGCTTTTGACGGCGTCTGGACAACGGCGAATTTAGTATTTTCCTTAGGAGCAGTGTATTGAGATGCTTTCTGTTTTGTGCTTGCCTTGTAGGCAAAGATACCTCCGACAGCCAACAGAACAATCAGGAAAACCGCTCTCTTCATTTTGCTGCTGCTTGAAGGAGTTCCGGAATCACAGCAACAGCAGCTGGGACCGCAGGCAGCCTGGTCTTCCGGTTCAGCATTTTTATTGTCGATCCCGGCAAATTTAATAAGTTGACTCCGCGACGGATAGACTCCTTTACTCACTATCAAGTCATTGACGACAATCAACGGCAGGCAGTCATTGCCTTCTTCCTGCAATACTTTACTAACATCTTTTTGCTCTGAAAACGCATCTGGATTTGAGGAAAGATTGAATCGTTCAACCTCCACTCCATGCAGCTGTAACCAATCCAGATCGCTGGCAAACCGTGATAATTCAGGATTGGCGTCGTTTCCGCAAGCGCACGTCGTAGGATCATATACTTTCAATTTAGAGGCGTTCATATTTGTTTCCTTTTTTATATTATATTTTTAACTTAAGAACCAGTCAAAAGCATATCCGCCGATTACCGCCGTCACAAAAACCAATGCCACGATGGCGGCCACTATACGTGCTTTAAAAATACTCAGCAGCATCGACATCTCAGGAATAGCCATTCCCGCACCTCCGATAATCAAGGCAAGCACCGCCCCCAGGCTCATGCCTTTCTGCGCCAGCGCCAGTCCGATCGGAATCGCACTTTCGGCACGAATATATAACGGAATCCCCACTAATGCCGCGACCGGAATCGCAAAAATATTTCCTTTTCCCGCTATCGAAAGTATCCATTCCTGGGGAATGTAGCCATAGATGAACGCACCTATCGCAGTCCCGATAATAAGATAAATCAAAACCCCCTGCAAATCGTCATAGGCTGTATTGAAAGCTTTTTTACACTTGCCTTTTAAGCTGGCCGGAATAACTTCCTCGCCGCTACAGCAACAGCCATTGCTTTTATTGATAAACTTGCGGACAAAACGCTCCGCGTGCAATACGCTCATAAGCCATCCTCCGATCAATGCGGTAAAGAAACAAACCACAAAATAAATCAGGCATGCCTTCCAGCCTATCAGTGTCCAGACCATTGCAACGATAATCGGGTTTAAAAGCGGCGAAACCAGTACAAATGTGATAATCGGGCCTATTGCCACCCCTGCATTGAGCAGTCCCAATGTTAAAGGGATGGTCGAGCAGGCGCAGAACGGAGTAATGCTTCCAAGCAGTGCAGCCAGCAGGTATCCCGTCGGCCCCTTCCTTGAAAGATAAGAATTCAGACGTTCTTTCGGAATGTATTGCAATACCAGTGAGACAATGGTGCTGATAGACAGAAACAAAACGACCAGTTCAAAAAAAATGAACCCGAAATATCCTAACGTATCAAGTAATGTGTTCATCAAAATTCTCAGTTATTTTTTCTGGAGCGCATCCGGCAACGCTGCAACAAACTTTTTTATTTCGTCACGGACATGCCGATAGCAACTTAGTTTGTCCTCTTCCGATTTTACCTCTTTTGCCAACATTGGCGGATCGTCGAATCCAACATGTATGACTTTTGCATTCCATGGAAAATTCGGACAATTCTCATTCGCATGTTCGCAGACGGTAACGACATAGTCAAAATCAATATCTTTTACATCATCAAGCAGTTTAGAATACTGTTTTGAAATATCAATCCCTATTTCAGCCATTACCTTTACCGCATATGGATTGAGTCCGTGCTTCTCGATGCCTGCCGAATATGCATCAATAAGATCGCCTTTCAGATGCCGCGCCAACCCTTCAGCCATCTGGCTCCTGCACGAATTCCCGGTACAGAGAAAAAGTATCTTTATCCTGCCAGTCATAAAATACCCCATATGTGTGCAAGGCTGTAATATATGCCGACTGCTATGAACAATATTCCTGCCCCGTAACGTACAAAAAGTTCCACTTTAGTAAGACAGTTGAAGGCCCTTCCAAGGTATTCTCCTCCGAACGCGATAAGAAAGGAAAATACTATCACAGGCAATGCCGTGCCAATCCCATAAATGCCAGGGAGAATGAATGAACTTTCGCTCTTCACCGCAAGCGGGATCAGCGCGCCGAAAAAAAGTCCAGCCGAAACAGGACAAAGCGACAGGGCAAAAATAACGCCTATCGGCAATGCTGCCCATATTCCCTTTTTTTCAGCATGTTTCTGCAATTTGTGGTGGCTCATCAGTGTAAGGGAAAACCCTGAAGTTATCAGTCCGGTCAATATCATCCCAAGCAGAATAAGAAGAGGCCCGAGAATTTCGTTAAGATATTTCTGGAGAAAGCGGGAGACCTCGTCACTCGCCAGAAGCCCGGCTGTAATTCCCGCTCCAAGAACAATATACGCAAGAGCCCGCCCAGCCGTATAGAGCAGCCCGGAAAGCAAAACTCCTTTGTCGTTGCCGAGTTGTCTGCCTATAAATGATATAGCCGCGATATTACTTGCCAGCGGACAAGGGCTTATCGCCGTCAATATTCCGAGCCACAATGCGGAGCAAAGAATATACCAGCTCATTCTGAAAAAACCTTTCCGAGAAATTCCTTTATGATCCGGCTTATGGCATCATCAAATTTTTCCGGCTTGTCCTTTAATTCCCAGACTTCGTCAATGCGTTTATAATCAAGTATTTCACCATTTTGTTCCTCTGCAACGACTACACAGCTGGATACCACGCCGAACTGGTTGGCAAGTGCCTCGTTTTTCTGAAAATCGACTTCGGAAAACAGCAGCCTTCCCGAATCAATTTCATTTTGAAACTGTTTTCCCAGAAGCTCCTTCGTCATTTTCTCAATCGTATTGCAGGTGGAACAGCGGAATGTTGAATGAAGGTAGTAAACATGCACCGCGGCAGTAGTACTTTTATGGTCTGTCGGAGCTGGAATATTTTTTACGCTGAATTTTCCAAGTGCATATCCGATACTCACAAGAACAAATACCAGCAGAATATTCTTAATTATATTTTTGATCTTGTTACGCATGACTATTTTTTTGCTTCTTTTTCCTTCTTCATTTTTTCAAAATCACATCCAAGTTCTTTCCATTTTTTGAGAATATCCTCTTTGGAAATGAATCCGGTATGCCTCCAGAGTTCTTTTCCGTTTTCGTCAAAGAATATCTGTGTGGGAATGCTTTCTATTTTATACTTTTCAGCCTCGACAGCTCCTTCTTTTTCCCATACGTCAATGAATTTAACCGTAAAAATTCCTTCATACTCTTTCGTCAGTTCATCAAGGATCGGAGCCATTTTTTTGCAGGGAATACATTTTTTTGCTCCAAGGTCGATGAGCGTCGGGATTTTTACTTCTTCCTTTACTTCAGAAATGGCTGTATCGCAACATTGCGCCGCACTCTGCATATTCCATATAAATAAAAAAGAGAATATTGAAAGGACGGTTATGAAAAGAGATTTGTTCATTTGAAAGATTCCTTATTTTAGCATGACAGTTTTTTAGCGGCTTCGTCTGCGACTATCGAAATATTCTTGTCGTTCGCTTCGGTATTTCCCTTCCGCATTCCGATTTCAGCGAGATTCAGATATTCAAAATTATCAAATCCTGCCTTCTCCATACAGTTTTTGGCACAATTGTTGGGACAGCCGTCAAGTACCAGAACTTTCGACGCGCTTTCAGTTAATTTCATCATCCCGTCAATACGGCCTCCGATGCCGGCGAGACAAAACATTTTACCTTTTCCGTCACGCATCAGTTTTCGTGCGGCTTTATCGGTTATTTCACCTACATCCGCCGAGCCGGAACACGCAAAGATTAGCTTCGGAGCGGTCCCGCATGAACAAGCTTTATTTTCGCTCATGGCCAATATATCCTTATTGTAAGATAATTTTTATTTCTTCGACAGAAGGAACTTTTCCCATAACTTTAACGACTCCATCAACGGCGAGTGCCGGAGTCATCATGACGCCGAACGCAATTATCTTATTAATATCCGTAACTTTTTCCAGTTCATAGTTCAACACGAGTTCTTTTGCCGCCGCTTCTGCGTTTTCCGCGAGCTGCTTGCATTTAGGACATCCCGTTCCAAGTACCTGAATCTTCATTTGAATTCTCCATTTTTAACTGAAAATTATTCCAAAAACCATTCCGGTTATTGTCGACATAACGATTACAAGCGTAACAAAAACGATTGTTTTCTTTGTTCCCATCACGCTTCTGATAACCAGCATGCTAGGAAGGCTCAAGGCCGGACCCGCGAGAAGAAGAGCAAGAGCCGGTCCCTTCCCCATTCCATTTCCGATGAGTCCCTGAAGAATAGGTATTTCCGTCAAAGTTGCAAAGTACATGAATGCTCCGGCGAACGATGCGAAAAAGTTGGCCCTTAACGAGTTGCCTCCCAGCGCCTTCGATACCCATTCCGAAGGGATAAGTCCTTCATATCCGACTCTTCCCAGCAGTAAACCTGCTATTAAAACACCAAAAAGAAGCAAGGGTAAAATCTGTTTAGTAAAAGACCATGTGGCGTAAAACCATTCATTGGAGTCATGTCTCTTTTCTCCTTTGAAAAATGGGACAAGTATTATTCCGAGTAAGACCAGGAATCCGGCGGTAACATACCATTTCGAGTTATAAATATTTGCCCATAACCATGAGGAATCCTGCTGTGGCTTTCCCCAATTCGCAAATACAAGTATTCCGGTCATGGATGCGAAAAAGAGAGCGTTGAGCCATAAAGGACGCTTTACTTCCGGTTCCGGCATTGCAGCCTGGGCCGCGGCTTTGGCTTCTTCTTCCTTCCTGAAAATAAGATGCATCAGAAGCCCGATGACAATGCTGAAAACAACCGCTCCTACGGCTCTTGCTATTCCCAACTCCAGACCTAGTACCCGCGCAGTCAGCACAATCGCCAGAATATTTATTGCTGGCCCGGAATAGAGAAATGTTGATGCGGGTCCGAGTCCGGCACCCATTTTATATATCCCTGCGAATAAAGGAAGAACTGTGCATGAACAGACCGCCAGGATGCCTCCGGATATGGAAGCCACTCCGTATGCAAGTACTTTGTTGGCTCTGGCACCAAGGTATTTCATCACTGACGCCTGGCTTACGAATACCGAAATCCCGCCCGCAATAAATAATGCGGGAACAAGGCATAAGAGAACGTGTTCCCTGGCATACCATTTCACAAGATAAAACGCCTCAAGAACGGAATTGTCAAAACGCGTATTTCCAACTGGCAAATAGAAAAATACCAGGAATATCCCGGCAATCAAAAGGAGTTTTTTTATTTCTTCTTTCCAGTTCATTCAAACATCTCCATCTGCTCTTTTATTCCGGATTTTATGATGTTTTCGAGACAGTCCATAAAGCGGACTGCGCAAGGCATCTGCAACGTATAAAAAACCTGTTGTCCCCTTTTGTCATCGCTTACGATCTCAGCCTGTTTCAGGACAGTGAGGTGTTTTGATACCGTTGAAAAATCGGCGTTTGCAAGTTCCACGAGTTCGCATACGCAACATTCGCCGTCTTTCGAAAGCTTCTCTATTATCATAATTCTTGTGGGATGGGCGAGTGCTTTAAGGATTTTCGCCTTCGCGTCAACCATCATCTTATTTTTGTTTGACATCTTTAAAACCTTATTTGTCCATTTGGTATAATAACCAAATATTAGTAAAAGTCAAGAGCATGTGTCAGTTTTTACAAATTCATGAGGAAGGAGTGGTGTATTGGCTTTTTCTGTTTATGTCGAGCCATCTTCTGTGCGTCCAGGGCCACTGCTCGGGATATTCGCGTATGATTTCTTCGATCTTGTCGGTATACATCTGCGTCACTTTTTTGACGTCCGCTTCCTTGTCTCCGCTGGGCTTTTCGTCGATGGCTTCTTTAATATTGAAGGTAAAATGTCCCGGCGTTTTTGTACGGATAAGGGCTACTACTATTATAGGGATTCCGGTTTTCAGGTGCAGGATGGCTGGAGAAACGTGAGTTCTTGCCGGATGGCCGAAGAAGCTTGTCTCGATGCCTTCGGAGCTTGATGCGTGCTGATCGGCCACTATGGCTATGGATTCTCCTCTTTTCAATGCCGAGAGTAACGGTTTGATCGCACCTTTTTTCGGACAGCTGTTATGATTATGGTTGTTCTCTCTTTTGTAAAAAAAGTTTTCGAGCTTTACGTTAGTCATGGGCCGCATTACCGAGAGAAGGGGAATTCTGGAAGTCATCGTATAGGTTATTCCTGCGAGTTCCCAGTTTCCGGTGTGGGAGGTCACGATGATTGCGGGCGAGGTTTTTTCGCCGGTAAGAAATTTTTCTATCGCTTCCTTATTTCCGGAATAACTCACCTTTTCCTTCAGGGTCTCGGGATTGAGTATCTGATCCATTTTGACGATCTCGACTGCGGTCTGGGCGTAATTTCCAAAATTTTCCTTTGCAAGTTCCACGGCCGCATCGCGATCTGTTCTTATTCCGGCATGGAGAATGTGCTGGATTGTCTTATTTCTTCTTCGAGAATCAGTATAAAAATAGATGCGGAAGATCATTTTCGCTAAAAAGTATGCTACTGACAGCGGAAGCACCCTTATAATTTTGAATCCGGCAAGAGTTCCGAAATATTCAATATTTATACGGAACGCTCCTTTTTCTTTTTTGGACATATTGCAACCATTGTTTCTGAGTGTTTTAATGCAATTCAATATTTAACGGGGAAAGCGATAAATGACGAAAGGTCGACATGTTATTTAAAGATTCCTCATCCTCAAAGATACAGCCAAAAAGGATTTATTCAAAGAAAATATGGAGAAACAATATTTTAAAAATTTTTGTGAGTCATGGAAAATTAACAAATTTGCACACCTTTTGTGCTGAATATTCACACCTTGTCTTTTCTTTACTCTTCTGAGTGAAGTGAGCGGAGTATGACTCCTGCTTCCTTGAGAAGTTCGCGCGAAGTATGATCAATGGAATAACGCTCTTTGTAGACCACTTCCCTTATTCCCGCGTTGATTATCATCTTCGCGCAAAGCAGACACGGACTGAATGTGGTGTACAGTATAGCATCTTTTACCGCGATCCCGTGATAGGCCGCCTG
>Ga0209639_1003580_pt1 | contig 10197 bp, 9 predicted proteins | sample EPASupsiteHSE605_FD_187268 | JGI IMG/M metagenome (GOLD analysis project Ga0209639, IMG submission 187268) | Bioremediated contaminated groundwater from EPA Superfund site, New Mexico - Sample HSE6-05 (SPAdes) (version 2) | ecosystem: Environmental > Aquatic > Deep subsurface > Groundwater >...
ATATACATGATTCATTTGCAATATTCCGATGGCACTCAAGCCACTTCCAAAATGGTGAAGCAGTGAAAAAAAGTATTAGAATTTAAATAAATAAAACGTTATGAAAAAGATCTTATGGATTGTTGTTTTGTTTATAATGATTATAAATATTGCAAAATCACAAGGTTATCAGGTTTTTACGTCAAACAGGGATGCGTTATATAGTAGTGGGAGTGGGGAGGTTAAATTTGTTCGGATTGACTCTGTAAATAGTACTTCAGACTCTATTTTTTACCCAATCACAAATATTCAGCAAGTTGGATATAATTGTTTTTTGCCGAATGCTTACTCATGGATAGGTAAAAAGATTATCATTCAGCCTAATGGTAATAATTTGTTTTTGAATAGAATGAATGATACTATTCTGATTAAAACCCGTAATGGAATAAATGATCCATGGACTGCCTATAAACAGGGAACTCTGCTAAATGTGGTTGCGAATGTAATCCAAGTTGATACTCTGCGCATTTTTGGTCAGTTAGATTCGGTGAAAACAATTGGTTTTCAGGTTTATGATGCAGCAATGAATCCTTTGCCAAATATTTTAAACCAGAGGAAATTGCTCCTAAGCAAGAATCATGGTTTGGTTAAAACCGTAAATTTTTGTCTATTTCCAGAACCATATATAACTAATACAAATGAGTATTTAGATACATTTCAATTAATTGGTTTAAGTAAACCTGATTTTGGAATTCAAAATCTTAGGTGGTTTGATGTAAATGATTTTCAGGTTGGGGATGTACTACATATTTTGCATGAAGAAAACAATTGGAACTCTCCCAGTAATGGTTATTCAAAGGGGGTAAAAAAGATCTTCAAGTATTTGGACAGAACAGATATGACAGATTCTATTATTTATAGTATCGATTGTGAGGTGAGTATGTTTGATTATCAGAAGGCAACAGGAGATACTACTTTTGCATACACTCACGATACACTCAGGGTCGTTATTCTGCCAAATCTTATGTTTGATAAATTACCAGGTGAAATTATTGCAAATGGGAATACGGTTTATACGTATTTAATGAATTGTAACAATCCTATTTCCAAAATTAAGCCTGCGTCGTCCATCCATCAATCCATAACTGATTCGTGTTGGAATTATCCGGTAGTTGACGGATGCTTTCCAGATTACACCTATTTGAAAGGTTTGGGAGGGCCTTATTATGAATGTGTTTATTCTTTTGAAAAACAAAGTAATAAACTTGTATATTACAAAAAAGGCTCTGTTACATGGGGTATTCCGCTATCAGTAGATCAATGCCAGGATGAAAATATTATTCACGCAATAAGTACCTACCCCAACCCTGCCAGCACAAATGTAAAACTTAAACTAAACCTCACCAGTAAGTCAGCCACCTTGCAAGTGTTTACGCTTTGGGGTAACAAAGTCGAGAGCCGCGACTTACCCGCTGGCACCAGCGAATACACCTTACCCATAGCCCATTACAGCAAAGGCATATACATGGTTCGTTTGCAATATTCCGATGGCACTCAAGCCACTTCCAAAATGGTGAAGCAGTAAAAAGAGCATTAGAGTTGAAAATGATCTATTCCCCAATTTAAACAGGTGAAGTGCCTTCTTATTTTCAAACTTTCAGATAGTTGTGACAATCTCTGATTTTTCAAGAGATTCTACATTTCTTTGCTGATTATGAGTATCATTTCCGCAGAGAATATTTATACCAAAGTGAAATATAACCAATCTGAAGTGAAGCAAGTACAATGTTGCTGCCAGTGATTAGAAATGTCAAAGCCAATCAAATTTGCGGAAATTTGGACTGCGATATTTCTCCAATCGGTATTATTAGTTTTTACGCGAATAATCTCTTCTCTATATTTTCAACTGAATTCCTTTTTCAGGCTTCTGAATATTTGTATCTTTGCTCTGAACTCCAATAATGAGACTATTGGAGCGTATAGTTTTTATTAATTCATAATCACAAAAAGGTATTGTCATGGAAAATCAGGAAGTTAAAACAAAATCATTAGGTGCAAATGCATTGTTGTGGGGTTTAATTGCCGGTGGCGCAAATGTTCTTTATTCTTTGTTACTCTATTCATTAGGATTATCTTTTAATAAGTCTCTCGGCTGGTTAGTATACTTGATTCTGATAGGCATTATGATTTGGGGAACTAAAAAATGGCGTGATGAATCCTCCAATGGCTACATGTCTTATGGGAAAGCCTATTTGTCGAGTTTCTTAATTGGTATTTACTCAGGAATAATTCTTTCTGTATTTATGTACATCCTCTACACAGTGATTGCTCCTGAATTAATAGATCAGATGGTTGCAATGCAGAGAGCACAAATGGAAGCAAAATCAAACTTAGATCAGGAACAAATAGATCAGGCACTGGAAATGTCCAAAAAATTTATGTCACCAGGGATGATGGTATTCTGGGTTGCAATTGGAAGCGCAATTATGAGTGCATTAATTTCTTTACTTGCTGCTCTTTTTGTTCGTAAAGAAGAAAAGATTATCGTCTAAATTATTTGCTGCAAACGTAAATTTATGTTTATTTAATTATGTCGCTTAAACGAAGATCAAAAAAGATTACCCGCCGGGCTTTTCGCTATATATTTCGCAATGGATTATGGGCTTCCATCTTAATGTCTGTTTTAATCCTTTTGTTTCATCTGGTTGGAATTCAGATAAGCAGACCGGTTCATCCTGTTGCATATTTTATTTTACTCACATTTATGTTTATTACCAGCTATCAGTATAAAATGAAAGGCTTGCGAGGCTGGATTTCTTTTAAGCAGGCATATTTGTCGGGTTTACTAATGGGCTTGTTTTCTGCGGTTCTCTTTGGATTATTTATGTGGGTATTTGTTAGCCGGATTGATCCTTCCGTTTCAAATAAATATTATTTGCTGAGAGAAAACGCAATTAAGCTGCATTTGAGTGGTGATCGACTTGCAGCGGAGCTTGAAGCTTGGAAAATATATGTAAAACCGGTTTTTATCGGATTGAGAGCTATACTTGAACTGGCATTGGTTTCGTTATTTATTCCCTTGCTCTTTTCGATAGTACTTAAAAAAGAAAAACCTGAATAATAGTTTGATGAATACAGATATCGATATTTCGGTAGTAATTCCGATGTATAATGAGGAAGAATCCCTTCCGGAGCTTATTGAGTGGATTGACCGTGTGATGAAAGCCAATAATTTTAAGTATGAAATTTGGCTCGTTGATGATGGCAGTAAAGATAAATCGTGGAGCGTAGCTCAGAAAATACGAGAAACGAATCCGTCAGTTAAAGGCTTGAAATTTCGTCGTAATTATGGTAAGTCTGCAGCCTTAAATGTTGGTTTTGAGCATTGTAATGGAAATGTGGTGATAACCATGGATGCAGATCTTCAGGATAGTCCGGATGAAATTCCGGAACTTTACCGTATGGTTATCGAAGATGGTTTCGATATGGTTTCGGGTTGGAAGAAAAAACGCTATGATCCTATCGGAAAAACATTACCTTCTAAGTTTTTTAACGGAACCACCCGAAAGATATCTGGAATTAAACTTCATGACTTTAATTGTGGACTGAAAGCGTATCGTAAAGAAGTTGTGAAAAGTATTGAAGTATATGGCGAAATGCACCGCTATATTCCGGTAATTGCGAAATGGGCAGGTTTTACTAGGATTGGAGAAAAAGTTGTTGCTCATCGCGAACGAAAATATGGTGTGACAAAATTTGGGTTGGAGCGCTTCATTAACGGTTTTCTTGATCTGATATCAATCTCTTTTGTAAGCCGTTTTTCTAAAAAGCCGATGCACTTTTTTGGCTCTATCGGAAGCCTGATGTTTCTGATAGGCTTTATCTCCGCTTCGGTTATTGGTGTTGAAAAACTGATTGCAACCTTTAATGATAGGTTGACACCCCGTGTTACCGCCAGTCCCTATTTCTATATAGCACTGGTGTGTATGATTATGGGATCACAGCTTTTTTTAACTGGATTTCTTGCCGAACTTGTTGGGCGCAGTTCATCAACTCGCAATCATTATCTGATTTCTGAAAAACTTGAATCGTAATTTAAAATCATGAACAGAATAGAAGAGTCCATTCAACAATCTATTGCCTTGAAACAACAAATTCTTGGCGATGAAAAACTCTTAAACACCCTGAAACAGGTGATTGATTGTGTTACCAATGCTTTTCAAAATGATAAGAAAGTATTGTTTTGTGGAAATGGTGGCTCTGCGGCAGATGCTCAACATCTGGCAGCAGAGTTTTCCGGACGTTTTTATTACGACCGCCCCCCGCTTTATGCCGAAGCTTTGCATGTAAACTCTTCCTACCTTACTGCAGTAGCCAACGACTATTCTTATGACGAAGTATATGCCCGGTTAGTAAAAGCTAAAGGCAGGAAAGGAGATATATTAATAGGATTATCAACTTCGGGAAATTCTTCAAACATTGTACGTGCTTTTGAAGCTGCCCGTAAAATGGGAATTGCCACTATTGGCTTTACGGGCGAAACCGGTGGAAAAATGAAAGAACTCAGTACGTATTTGTTGAATGTTCCATCTAAAGATACTCCGCGTATTCAGGAATCGCATATTACACTGGGACATATCTTATGTGAAATGGTTGAGCGTAATATTTTTCCTAAATAATTTGTTAGAACAGATGGATCCAATATTGAGGAAAATAAACAAAGAATGGACTTTGTTTTTGGACAGGGACGGGGTGATCAATCGCCGTTTGCCGGATGACTATGTGAAGGAGTGGAATGATTTTGTCTTTCTTCCGGGTGTTCTTCATGCAATCAGCATCTTTACACAATATTTTGGAAACATCTTTATTGTAACCAACCAGCAGGGGATAGGGAAAGGCCTTATGACTGAATCACAGCTTGCGGATATTCATCGGGAAATGCTTGCCAAAATAGAAGCTCATGGAGGAAAAATATCCAGAATCTATCATTGCCCGGAACTTAGAGATTCAGGAAGTGTATTTCGTAAACCTGAAATAGGAATGGGCATGCAGGCAAAAAAAGATTTTCCGGAGGTGGATTTCAAACGGTCAATGATGGCAGGCGATACACTTTCTGATCTTCAATTTGCTCATAATTTGAAAATGCTGGGCATTTTGATTGGAAACGATTCACATTGTCTTTCGCATCGTCCTGTTTTGTATCATCTTCATTTTGAATGCTTACAAAGTTTTGCAAATAAACTTGTTCAGGAAAATAAATACAATCAATAAATAATCATGAAAACCTTCAAGTTCTCTCTTTTATTTGTGATATTTACAGTATTGATCCCGGTGTGGGTTGTAGCCCAAAACGTAAAACTTCCGGCCGATTCATTGAATCGTACCGATTTAAAAGGTAAAAAATATGGCTATTGGGTAAAAAAAGATGCGAAAGGAAAACTCAAGTATGAAGGACGTTTCAAGGATAATTATCCTGTTGGAGAGTTTCGCTATTATGATGAAAATGAGAAACTCGAAAATATCACTCTCTTTACTGAAAAAGGTGTGAATGCTAAAACTGTAATGTTTTATCCGGATGGTATCAAACAATCGGAAGGATGTTACATTAACCGTGTTAAAAATGGTATCTGGCGTTTATATAACGAAAAAGGGAAGATTCTCACCGAAGAAGCTTATAAAGGTGGTCGCAAAGACGGAGTGAGCAAACTTTTTGCTCCCGACAGTTCAATTATTGAATCTACTACGTGGAAAAACGGTGAAAAAAATGGTTCCTGGATGCAAACTGACAAGCGTGGAACTGTTAAAGCAAACTTCAAAAATAACTTGATGGATGGCGTTTATGAGTTTTACTTTCCTAACGGAAAACTAAAGCTCAAAGGTTCAAATATAATGGGCATGAAAACTGGTGTCTGGAATTTCTATAATGAAATGGGGACACTTGTAAAGCGTATTTTTTACCGTAATGATACTCCTGTAAAAACCGAGGTTCAGATTGTAACGGATAAAAAGATATTTTACCAGAATGTTGACAGCATTATGTGGGTTCATAAAATGGCTGCCAAAACAACAATTTGTCAAAAAGGTGGTAATATGATTTATTGCAACAACAATCCTTTGGACTTGCTTGATCTTGTTGGGATAGATGAGTTTCTCAGGATTAATGAACGCTTTTTTACCAATATTAGTGCAGTTGTAAGCTATAAAACCGTTGATGAGAAGAAAGGGGAAGTTATTTTGAACCCACATCCCGATTTTGAAGTCTGGACAGACGAAGAAGGAACTCTGCTGTTTCAAAGTATTTACGAAAAGAAACCCAACGAAGGGTTGGAAGAGAAATAGCAAAACCTAACCCCAAAAGAGGTTGAAGACCCTTTTGGAGATTGAATAAATGGTGGGACCTTACCCAAAAAGAGATCAAAGATCCTTTTGGAGATTGAATAAGGAATAAGTAGAGTTGGGAATTTGACTTATTTTTAAAATCTATTAGGGTTTAACGTAATCGATAACTGAATTCATGGAAAATCCAAAAGACCGTATACTGTGGCTGGTTCAGGAATTGAACCACCATAATGAACTGTATTACATGCAGGATAAACCTGAAATCAGTGACAGGGATTTCGATGCATTGATAAATGAATTGCATTTACTGGAACAGCAGTTTCCGGAATATATGTTACCCGATTCTCCCACGCATCGTGTGGGTGGTTCGGTAAATAAGAATTTTAAACAGGTGGAACATCGCTATCCGATGTTGTCGCTTGGAAATACCTATTCTGAAGAGGATTTGCGGGAGTTCGATGGGCGAATCCGCAAGTTGCTTGAAGACCAATCATTCAGCTATGTATGCGAATTGAAGTTCGATGGGGTGGCTATTGGATTGCGTTATGAAAATGGAATTCTGGTTCAGGCGGTTACTCGTGGTGATGGAGTAAGGGGTGATGATGTTACTGATAATGTGAAAACAATCCGCACGATTCCGCTACGATTAAATGGAAATTATCCGTCCGAATTTGAAATTCGTGGCGAAATTATTTTTCCGCACTCATCGTTCGAAAAACTAAACGAACAACGGATCGAAGAGGGTGACGAACCTTTTGCAAATCCAAGAAATGCTGCTTCTGGAAGCCTGAAGCTGCAGAATTCTAAAGAGGTAGCACGCCGCAAACTTGATTGCTTTCTCTATTTTCTGTTGGGTGAAAATTTACCCGAAACTTCTCATTACAATAATCTGATGCATGCCCGCCAGTGGGGATTTCATATACATGATGGAATTACACTTTGCCGTAATTTGAATGAAGTGTTTCAGTTTATTCACTATTGGGACGAAAAACGGAAAAGTCTGCTTTTCGATATCGATGGTGTAGTTGTAAAAGTAAATGAGACAAATCTATGGGGGCCACTGGGATTTACAGCCAAATCTCCTCGTTGGGCTATTGCCTATAAGTTTAAAGCCGAACGTGTTTCAACTCAATTGTTTTCAGTAAGTTATCAGGTAGGTCGCACAGGAGCTATTACGCCTGTTGCCAATTTGAAACCGGTAAAACTGGGCGGAACTATCGTTAAACGTGCTTCGCTGCATAATGCTGATATTATTACCAACCTTGATATTCACGAAGGTGATATTGTGTATGTGGAAAAGGGTGGTGAAATTATTCCGAAAATCGTTGGAGTAGATCTTAATCAACGTTCAATGTTTAGTGCACCTGTTCAGTACATTACTCATTGTCCAGAATGTGGTACAGAGCTGGTTCGTCAGGAGGGTGAAGCCTCTCATTACTGTCCAAATGAAATGGGCTGTTCCCCGCAGATCAAAGGAAAAATTGAACACTTTATCAGCCGTAAGGCAATGAATATTGACAGCTTGGGAGAGGGGAAAGTAGAGTTGCTGTTCGATAAAAAACTGGTACAGAACATTGCCGATTTATACGATTTGCAGGAAAATCAACTTTTGGGTCTTGAGAAAACTATCGAGAACGAACTTACCGGAAAAAGCAAGAAGATCAGTTTCCGTGAAAAGAGCGTTGAAAATATCTTAAAAGGGATTGAGGCATCTAAACAAGTGCCTTTCGAACGGGTTTTGTTTGCATTGGGGATTCGCTTTGTGGGCGAAACTGTTGCTAAAAAGCTTGCTGCACAATTTCAGACGATGGATAACCTTATGATTGCTGATAAAGAAGCTTTGCTCAACACCGAAGAGATAGGGGAGAAGATTGCAGAAAGTTTGCTCGGCTATTTTTCCGATCCAAAGAATATTCATCTCATTCAACGACTGAAAGAAAAAGGATTACAGTTTGTCTCCACTGTTACAAACGAGAAATTATCCGATACGCTTACCGGGAAAACTTTCGTGGTAAGTGGCGTATTCTCTGTTTCGCGTAATGATGTCAAAAAGATAATCGAATTACACGGAGGAAAGAACGTTGGATCAATTTCAGCTAAGACTTCTTATGTACTGGCAGGTGATAATATGGGTCCGGAAAAACGTAAAAAGGCAGAACAGCTCAATGTACCAATCATTACGGAAGAAGAATTTAACGCAATGATTTGTTTATAGGCTTATTTTATAAGTAAATGAAAATGTGCAGTATAATTTTATCTTATAGATAATATTAAAATCGTAAACTTATTTGTGGTAATGACAATTATAAAACAGAGTCCTATTGAATTAATTTTTTTGATATTATTGTTAATTTTCTTATCATGTCATGATTACAAACAAGAAATAGATGATTTGAAATTAATTGAAAATGGATTAAAGGAGTCTGTTAAAGAAAAAGAATCTTGTATCTTACGTACATTTATGTGTTATCCTGAAAAATATGAGCAAGATCAAAAAGCGTTAAAGAAGATCAAAGATGTGATTAATCCTCTAATATTAGAGCCTCTCGATAATCTTGTACAGCAAAAAAATCTAAAAAAACAATTCGATAGTGCAGTAATAAATGTATTGTCAATTTTGCATACTGTTATTAATAATGAATATCAATATGAGTTAATCGAAACTCATTTAAAATCTCCTCAATTCAAAAATATTGATTCAAAAAGTGAGAGCGGAATCTACCATCTACTGATAAACAGAATTAAATTAATACAATTCACTTATTCTGCTATGAGATATTTTCCTGCATATTATGATGCAATTAATCTTTCAAACTTAGAAGGGCGTTTTGAAATATTTGATAATAATCAATTGAAAATTAACCAACAATATATGGCAAATATAGCCATTGTATTACCAATTCCAAAAGAAGATGTCCCTCAAATTAAAGTTGAAAATATTACCTTAAATGGAAAGAAAATTACTATTGGTATAAAAACTGAAGTTAATAATGGAATTTTTTTATTTAGGTTTACACCAACCAAAGTGGGTATCTATAAATGGAAAGCACGTTTGATGTTAGGAACGGATAAAAGAACAATTCCGTTCACAGGAACAATAAATGTAACGGAGTAGAGATAGCTTTCTGCATTTAGAAAGAATCTTGTTAAAAACATACAAATTAATTTTTTTGAACTTATACACTTATAGTGATGATTATTAGTTGTATGGAATTATTGATAATAGTAAGGTTTATGGAAGTTTAAACTAAGATTTTGTAATGCAGTTTATAAATCATTTACTGGTAGAATCTTTATGCGTTTAGAATAAAGACAAAACATAATTTGAGAGAGCTGTAGCTTATCGTAGCTACTTGTTTCCTCTTTCAAATTATTGCCCAATCGCTTTTTCCAGAGCTTTTTCCAGGGCCTCTACCTCTTTCTCCCAGGAATAGTTTCTTTTTACAAAGAGATAGCCTGCTTCGGAAAGCGTCTTGCGTAGCTCATCTGATTGTATAAGTTGTAGTATACGAGCGACTAATTCCTCTTTGGTATCAGCAATTAGAATTTCTTCTCCGGGTTTTGCGCCCAGAGCAACATTCGCCAGACTGGTGGTAATGCAGGGGGTTTTCATTGCCATTGCTTCAAGCAGTTTGTTTTGTAATCCTGTTCCCATACGCATGGGTGCAACAAAAATCTTTGCCCGACTATAATAACCCCGAATATCTTCTACCCAGCCTGTAACAGTAATAAAATCTTTCTGGAGATTTTTTACACTATAAAACGGATTCGCTCCGGCAAGTGTAAGGTTCGTGTAAGGGAATTCTTTCCGTATTTCAGGGAGAATTTCGTCTGCCAGATAACAGGCTGCATCGATATTGGGAGGATACCCCATGTTTC
>Ga0209639_1003584_pt1 | contig 10194 bp, 5 predicted proteins | sample EPASupsiteHSE605_FD_187268 | JGI IMG/M metagenome (GOLD analysis project Ga0209639, IMG submission 187268) | Bioremediated contaminated groundwater from EPA Superfund site, New Mexico - Sample HSE6-05 (SPAdes) (version 2) | ecosystem: Environmental > Aquatic > Deep subsurface > Groundwater >...
GGCCATGGCTCAGTGCACCGATTCGAGGATCTTGCCGTCGATGGCGGCCATGAGGGCGTCAAAGCCGGCCTGGGCCAGCACCACCAGGATGTCGCCGGCGACCATGAAGCGCTCCAGGACGAAATGGGCGCGCACATACAGGGTCACGGTGCGGCAGGAATCGGCCACGGCCACCAGCGGGTCCAGGGTCTGGGCCGTGGTCAGGGGCTGGTAGGTGACGTGCAGGCCGAGCATGGTGCCCATGGCCCCGAGCACGCCGACCAGGATGACGTTGCCGACTTCACGCAGGGTGTCCTCGCGCATGGCCGGGGAGGGATCGTCGATGCCCATGGCGGCGGTCAGCCCGGAGACGAGCTGGTTGGCGTCGCCGTGGGCAAAGGCCAGGGCGGTCATGCCCATCATGGGGCCGGTAAACGGCAGGAAAACGCCTTCGCACATGGCCGGGCAGCGTCCGGCGGCGGCGGCGGTCAGCGTGGGGCGGCTCATCACCCGTATTTCCGGAGCAAAAAGCCTGACGTGGCTGTCGCACATGCGGTTGAGCGACTCGGCCGCCCGGCCCAGGCCGATATTGACGCATTCGCACAAGAGATCCATGCGGGCTTCGAGACTGATCAAGAACGGCATCCTCCGGATAGGTGGCAGCCCGCATGGCACGCGGCAAGGACCGTGGGCTGGGGAGCACCTTCTTACGGCATGAGTCGGGCATCTCGCAATGGGCCAGATGCCCAATCGGCCCCAGCCTGGCCAGAATCCGCCGGCCGCGGCCCGTCCGCGGGACAACCGCAGGCAACGCCACTTTTCCCCGAGCCCCCATACTGCCCTCCTTGACTGGAGATCAATACGATAGATTTATTTCAAGGAGGAAACACCAGGCTCGGCGGCCGCAAATCCAGCGCCTTGTCCTCTCTTGCCGTCAGAGAGGGCGCCGATCTGGGCAGGGAATCGAGCAAGCGGGAGCCGTGTCGCCAAATGCAGGCGACAGCGGGCAACGCGTTCGTCGGATGCCAAGCCCCCTCCCCAAGGCATCCAGGCGGTCATTCGGTTGCTTCCTGGCGGGAAGTGTGTTTGGTTGTGCTTCGAAAATCAGGAGGGCGGCGCCTTGCCCAAGCCCTCTTCAGGGCAGCGCCTCCCCGGGGTGCGTCTCGGGGACTCGTTTCGAGGATCGGTCGTTTAGCGGGTCGTGAGTGTGGTCTCGCGATTCCGTGCGGTTCGTATGTGCTATAAATGTATCGAAACTATTTGGTGATGCGATTCGAGAAGGCAGATGAGTATCGCTTCTGAGGAAGTTGGGTCGATTTCGACCAAATCCCAGGAACATAATGGTCGACGGGAACGTTTCTTGGCCTGCTGACGCGGATTCCTGCGACTATGAAGTCCACCTGAAGGGGCAGCCGCTCGGATTGCTGGAGAAACACAGCGGTGCGCCACCAGTAGTGAGTAGCGCTGCAAGTTTTTGCCTGCGATCGAGATTCTATATTGGAGATTGTGAGATGCGGGACGAAGTCAAGGTGCTTCAGGGTAAAGATGGATGGTTGTTTCTTTCCGGCGGTAATAATGACTTTATGTCGTATCTCTACGGACACAAAGTTCTATCGAAACATGTATTGGATGGTTGGGAATCGCTGTTGCAGAGTCGACAGGACTGGTTTGCACGGAAAGGGATCAAATATCTTCATGTTTTTGCTCCAGAAAAAGTCTCTGTTTACGGTGAGTATCTTGACAGTGAGATAGACCTCTCAAAAGGCCACATCCGCACGCTTTCCAGGCAAGCAAACGGCCTCTTTCTGGACATATTGCATTATTTTAACTCGATAAAAAAAGATTACAATTTGTATACGAAAACGGATACACACTGGAGTTATGTCGGAGCGTTCGTATGCTATCAGTTGCTTTGTTCCGTATTAGGATATAAACCTTATTCGGATCTCATTCAGTGTAGGCGAGAAACGGTCAAGGTTTCAGGCGATTTGGGCTTAAAGATGGATCCTGTGGTTAAGGAAGATGTTGAGAGTGTAATAAGAGAGAAGAAGGCGATTCGAAGTAGTGCCAATATCCTTGTCAGGTACAAGGAAAAGAACAAATGTTTCAATGAGCTAGGGCTTCATGTAGGAAGCCGGGTTGTTTTTCAAAACCCCGATCCTCTGTATGCTGAAAAAGTAGTGATATTTGGTGATTCATTTTCTGAGTATAGGCCGAATCGTTTGACGGAGATGTTTGCAGAAACCTTTGCAGAAGTCCATTTTTGTTGGTCTGCCGGCATTGACTATGAATATGTTGAGAAAGTGTCTCCGCAAATTGTTATATCGGAATTGTGTGAACGATTTGCTCATATAGTTCCTAATGACCATATTGATGTGGAGAAGTTTGCGCGTTCACGATTGAAAGAGTATATGAAGGATAGGCTGAGAATAAAATCAAATAGCAGTATTTTATCTGAGCAATTGACTACTTGTAGTGGTGCTGTTAAAAATGTTGCGCTTAAAAAAAAACGCATGCCTGATTATATAATTGTCGGTGGAATGAAATGCGGAACGACAATATTAAACGATTTTATCGTGCAACACCCAGGAATAGCTAAAGCAAAGCAGAAAGAAATACATTATTTTACGCTTAATTATACGAAAGGAAACGATTGGTACTCAAGTTTTTTTGAGGATGTCGCCGACGATATGTTAACTGGGGAGGCAAGCCCAACGTATCTTGATCTGACGAATAATGTAATTGTTCCTAGTTTGATCAAGGTTGCTTTGCCAAATGTAAAAATAATCGCAATAATAAAAGATCCAGTTCAACGGGCAATCTCACACTTTTTACATTTGAGGGATGTTAATAAAATAGATGTCTTCCAGGGGCGCAAGATGGAGGATTATTTCTTGGGCGATCTGTACAAGAAGTATTTTGTAGATTTTGCAAATGATCCTCGTCTGCTGCCACTTCGTAATGTCCTGGATTTTGGATTGTATGATGTTCACTTGAGGGCGTATAGGCAAATTTTCAAGCAAAATTTTCTTTTACTTTCCAATGCAGAGCTTTGGACGAATGGGAAGCAGGTAATGAGCAAGGTTTTTGATTTTTTGAATGTTGCACCATTTGAGGCCGCAGACTTTGAAAGGAAGCGATATGTTACTTCAGCAAAAGAGAAAATCGTCTCCTCAGAGGTTTTCGATAATTTAACTCAATTTTATGAAGAAGATTATCGCCGTACTTGCATTGAATTCGGAATGTTAGTGTAAATGGATGTTGGCGTGCGTTTTCAGCTTGATGCATACAAGTGACCAAAGGCTTGAATAGCCTATTGCGGTCATTCGGAATTGCTGTATTATGACGTTTGGAGTCTGGGCCCGCTACGCCATGGGTAGAAAGGGATGTCTCGCAGCCGGGGTGAAAAGAGGTGAGACCCCGGCGACCAACGGGGTGCCCGTTTTTTGGGGCTCCTTAAACGATTGACGGGCGTAAGGCGATCTGCGGTGGGGGGGTGTGGCACCAGCAGGCCATTGCACAGCTGTCTTAATTTACAAAAGTATTGTTTACCATGCATACAAATTCAATAGTTGATATACAAAAGTTGCGACCGGATTGCATTGTTGTCTTGGGAATGCATAGAAGCGGAACATCGCTTTGCTCCATGGTCTTGCAAAAGCTCGGCATTAACATGGTCGAAAGCGACGATTTGTATGGTGATTTGTCTAATCCTGAGTTGCCTTGGGAAAGGTCAAACATCGTTGAAGCGCATAACGCAATTTTGCGGGCTTTTGGGCAGACATGGTTTTCGGCCGCATCTTTGCCAACCTCTTGGTGGTATGACCCCAGCCTTATTAAGTACAAACGAGACCTTTTGGATATTGCTAGTACTGCCGCCAATGCAGGTGCTTGGGGTTTTAATGACCCAAGAGCTATGCGATTATTCCCTCTGTGGCTCGACATATTTCAAAGTTTATCTCTCTCGGTTAAAGTGATATTATGCATACGCAATCCGCAGAACGTAGCTCATTCTTTGCAACGGCACAATAATCTTGATGAAAATTATGGAAAACTGTTGTGGTTGAGGCATCATGTTGAATTTTTCCAGCACACTGTCCCCTTCCCCGTAAAAATAATAGATTACGATGATTGGTTTTCTAATCCTGTAGATAATGTGATTGCTTTAAGGTCGTTTTTAAATATTTTAGACAAACCTTCCGAGATGCATCTGTGCTCCATAGTTGAAGAATGTGTTCGGCCAGAATTAAAGCGTGCGGAGTCTCGGTCGTTTGCCTTCGACTTTTGCCAGTATGTTTATAAAAAGATTGTGACCTCAAGAATTGGCAATAATGGAAGTGCTGTTGTTGATGACGCTCAAGTCGATTTGTATGGTAAGTTGGAGTTAATGAATAGATATTATGACAATATCTACCGTGATTATTTGTCTTTCGGCCAACTTAATGAGAGTGTTGCGAATTTAAAAAAAACTATCGAAGTTCAGAATAGGCAGATAGTGGATTTTCAACATGCAGTTAGAACGCAAGATATGCAACTTAAGGAGTATGACGCGGCTTTCGCTTTGGCGAACGCCGAGACTGCTAAGGCGCGGCAGCAGGCGCTTGAGGCCTTAGCCGCAGCCCAGGAAGCAAAAGTCGGCCAGGAGGCTGCCCTGGTCGAAGCTGATATGGCGCGGGAACAAGCGCGTAAGGCTATGGCATCAGTTGAAGATGCCCTGAGGGCGCGTGACAAGGCGATGGCTGATACTGAGGAAATCAGGCGGCAGGCGCAGCAAGCCACGGCAACGGCTCGGCAACAAAAAGAATTGCTCTCTAGACTATATATTAATTTGTCATATTATGAAGATCAAGCTGCGCAATATCGACTTAAGGTTGAACAGCTCAGCCGGACTCTTCGGAATCTTCATGGGGCATCATTGGAAAGTATTAGCGTCAAATGATATTGATATTCTTCACTCTATTATTGCGCCAAACGGCAGTATGGCTTTTCCCGAACGTGACATTCGTCCTGGAAATCGCTCGGGGGCTGGCTCAGGTTTGGCAATGAGATACGGCCCCTATTGCGTTTTTGACGGGCGGCGGCCCCACGAAGTATGCCGGGATGGCCAAAGGGCATCCAAGGCGCCATAACCAACAACCCGGCTGTTGCTTGGCTCCACCGCAAACCTGTCCAAGCAACCGAGATCACTACAATGGACTGCGATGATTTTTGGAGGTTTCGATGCGGACCATTGGGCTCGTTTTGTTCTTCCACGTTTGTCCTGGCTTACGAGAATGCTGATTTCTCCAAACCTGTTCAGGAGCTAGTGTCGCGTCCTCAAAGAGTGTCCATACGTATCTTTTTGGAATACGCTTAGAATACACGTTTTTTCTAAAAAAACCATCGTATTTTTTTGAGGGACGCCACACGAGTTTGATGAGGGGTTGTTTTGTTGGCAAGTGCTCGGGTCCGTCAGCATGATGACGGTGCTCCTGTTCAGGGCCCAGGGCAGATGACGGCAAGACCGTCATAGATTCGTTGTGAAGTTGTCTTTGCATGATACAGTGCTCAAGTGCTCTTGTTGATAAATACGATTTTATAAATGTATATCGATAATCGCCCTTGGGCTGGTCTCGTCATGCCCAACTCCTGGCGTCGGGGGCGCTTTTGCAGTCGTGAGAGATTGTCCCGTGACATTTGGCGACAAAAGTATTGTGCTGTTTAGGAAGGAACCGGCAATGAGAGCTCCTGAAGTTGAATCGAACCGTAATGGACATGGTAGAATGGATTCTACGTCAATATCTATCTTGTGGCAGGACGTCTTCTTGATAGAGGCGAGTGGATACTTCGACCGAGAGTTCTATGCTCGGAATAATGCCGATGTTTGTGCCTTCGGTATGGATGCACTTGAACATTTTTGTATCTATGGTTGGAGCGAAGGACGCGATCCAAGTCCTTTTTTTAGCGTTAAGTTTTATATGCAATACTATGATGATGTTGCAAAAGAGCGATTGAATCCACTTGCTCACTATATTCGATATGGAAAAAGTGAAGGTAGATTTGCAAATCAACACGATAGGGATGTTGATTTGATTGTGAATAGCGGTTTTTTTAATGAAGAATACTATAAATCTATGAACGCAGATTTGGATTGGGAGTCTATCAATCCCCTGGAGCATTTTTATTGCATAGGTTGGCGCGAAGCCAGAGATCCAGGCCCTGATTTTCAAGTTGCATTCTACATTAGCTGTTATAAAGATGTTGAAGAACTGGATGTAAATCCTTTGGTGCATTATCTTCTTGTTGGAATGAATGAATCCAGGGTGCCTTCTCGGGCTCAGGCAGAGAAGCGGATTATTGCTGAAAGTGGCTATTTTAATAGGGATTATTACTTAGAAGACAACAAAGACGTCCGAGATAGCGATGTTGACGCTCTTGATCATTTTTATAAAGTCGGAGCTTATGAATTCCGCAATCCTAGCCGTGATTTTGATACAAAGCGTTATGTGAGTGAAAATACGAGTGTTCTTGATTCTGGCATTAATCCTTTGCTTCACTATATTATGAATAAAGCAGATGATGAAGATAGTAAATATCAAGTGGCGCCTCAGATTGAAGTGAATAGCAATTTGATTTTCCAAGCAGGTGATGGGGATATGGCATTGAGGGGAGCGGAGTATCTGGCTTCCTATGCGAGCGTTGGCGAGCAGACAGGCTACGAAAATGAAACTAATGCATTTCTTCCCACACTTGGAACAAAAATTATCGCTTTCTATTTGCCGCAATTTCACCCATTTCCAGAGAATGATCGGTTCTGGGGGAAGGGGTTTACCGAATGGACGAATGTTACAAAAGCCAAACCCCTATATAGAGGGCATTACCAGCCGAGATTGCCTGGGGAACTCGGGTTCTACGATACCCGGATTAAAGATGTTCTAAAACGACAAATTGAGCTTGCAAAACAAAACGGGATAAGTGGTTTTTGCTTTCACCATTATTTTTTTGGGGGCAAAAAAATAATGCGTGTCCCGTATAATCATATTCTTAAAAACAAGGACCTGGATATCCCGTTTTGTTTGCACTGGGCGAATGAGCCATGGACCGCCCGTTTTGATGGCTGGGATAATCAAGGTAAATTACTGCTTGAGCAAAATCATAGCGCTGAAGATGATGTTGCATTTATCCATGACATTAAAGATGCTCTTCGTGATGATCGGTACATTCGAATAAACGGGAGACCTTTGCTGTTGGTGTATAGGCCTGGCATTTTTAATGATATGCGTGCGACAGTGGCTCGCTGGCGTGACACTTGCCAGGAGTTGGGTATCGATGATCCTTTCGTTGTCATGGCTGAAACGGATTTTGATACAATAGTTGACCCGAATTATTATGGGCTTGACGCTAGCGTTGAATTTCCTCCCCATGGTTATGCTCGTTATTTGCCTGATATTTCAGGGAGTATGGCACTTTATGATAGAACATTTGCGGGCAATATTTGGGATTATCGTGCCTTAGTGGATGCTTCGTTGGCTCGTAAACGCCCTGACTACACACTTTTCCGTTGTGTCGTGCCCGATTGGGATTGCACGGCGCGCCGCAAGGACTCATGTCTGTACGCTCATGCATCTCCTGCAGAGTACGAGCGCTGGCTCAAGGGTATTCTTGATAGAACATCTCGCGATCTTCCTGAAGGCGCCAGATTTGTTTTTGTCAATGCCTGGAATGAGTGGGCCGAGGGTGCGCATCTTGAGCCCGACAGGCGCAATGGCTATGCGTATCTCAATGCAACATCGCGGGCTTTGCGTGCGCATGCTCATTTACCGCGTACCATGGATTTGCCAAAGGCTGGAAAGTTATTGATTGTTAGTCATGATACATGTTTGGGCGGCGCGCAATATGTCTGTTTGCACTTGATGCGTTGGTTATGCCGCTATACTTCTTGGGACGTCCGGCATGTGGCAATCTGCGGCGGACCTCTGTTGGATGATTTCAAAAATATTTGTCCCACAGTGGTGCTTGACGAACTTGGTATTGACTTTGATGACTCGACATCCCTGTTAAAAGCTGTAGACAAATTTTGTGAAGGCAAGCCTGATGTGATTTTGGCAAATAGTGTGGCTTCCGGTGTTCTGCTCAAGACGCTCGCTGCGTGGGATATTCCTATTGTTACGCATATTCATGAATTGCAAAAAAGTATTGAATTTTATGCTAGCGATTATATTGACGATGTCATCAAGTACAGCGCGCATTTCTTGAGTGTCTCGCGACCTGTTTCTCTGAATCTCAAGTCTACTTATGGTGTTCCAGAAGAGAAGATTTCTCTGGTTTATGAATTTATCCAGCCGAGTATGGAACCGCCAAGTCAACGTTGCAGGGATGAAGCGCGGGCGCGTCTTGGCATAGAGCCAGGCACTACGTTGCTTCTGGGGTGCGGTGTCGGCCTTTTTTGGCGGAAAGGCGCTGATATTTTTATTGATGTTGCCCGTCACCTCCGAGCAATGGGCCGGAGTAATTTGAAGTTGTTGTGGCTTGGCGCCTTAGATACAGATCAGAGGCATGAGACCTATGGGCATTGGGACGATATTGTCCGCGCGGTGCAACGAGAGGATTTGACAGATCTCGTAGAGTTTGTCGGGACAAAAACCGATGTGGACGATTACTTCATGGCTGCGGATATCTTTCTGCTGCCCTCGCGTGAAGATCCCTTTCCCCTGGTGGTTCTTCAGGCGGCCAACAACGCCTGTCCGACCCTTTGCTTCGAAGGGGGTGGGGGCATGCCTGATTTTGTGGAGATGGACGCCGGCGCGGTGCTCCCCCTGGGTGATGCGAAAGCCATGGCCTTGGCTGCAGTAGAGCTGATTGATAATCCTGTCGAAAGACGCAAGCGCGGGTTGGCTGCCCGGAATAAATTTATACAGCGACATACTGTAGACCGCGCTGCATATGAAATTTTAGACGTTTTGCGCAAAATTTCCGGGTTGTCTCCGGCGGTCTCTGTTGTTGTTCCGAATTATAACAAAATTGATTATCTTCGTGCTCGATTGGATTCTATTTTTAATCAAACTTTTCGAGATTTTGAGTTGTTGCTCCTTGACGACGCTTCGACAGACGGCAGTGAAAGCATTATTTCCGAATATGTTGATCATCCTGCTGTCAAAATTTTTACAAATACAGATAATGTCGGTGTGTTCGCGCAATGGCGTAAAGGTATGCTGTTGGCTCGATCTGACATCATTTGGATTGCCGAAGCGGATGATGTGTGTGAGCCTGAATTTTTGGCGACCCTGCTTCCTGCCTTCTCCGCCCCCGAGGTGCGGCTCGCTTACTCGCAGTCGATTGCTCTGGACGGTGAATCCTGCCCGTTGTTCGATTATAGGGAGACGTCGTATCTTCGCGATATATCGCCAACACGTTGGGATACAAGCTATATTTGTGACGCTGAGACGGAAGTTCGCGAAGCTCTGGCCTTTCGCAATACGATACCAAACATCAGTGCTGCTTTATTTCGTAAATTTAATTTCGAGTCCTGGTACGACAAGGCTCAGGAAATGCGCTTAACCGGCGACTGGCTGTTCTATCTGCATGCCATCAAGGGTGGTCTTGTAGCGTATACGCCGCAGACGCTTAACTTCCATCGACGCCACGAGGACACCTGCTCGCACCGGACGAAAAATGACAAACTGCGTTTTTATGAGACGGCGTATTGTCAAGGATTTGCCTGTAACTCCTACCCTGTTGATTCTGAAGTTCACGGGAAAGTTTTGCGTTTGGCTCGTGAGCTGTGGGAAGAGTTGTGTTTGCCGGATGATGAATATGAACAGGCTGTTGCGTGTTGCTTTTTCATGTAGGCACCAGGGAATGCTTGGGAAACGAATGTTTGATGCCTTCACGGAAATACTTGAGGCTTGAACCGTCGGCTCTCCTGGGGTCTCCGGCAAGGAAGACGGGTTTCGCTGTCACTGGGATGGGTGTTTTACACAGCTCCTCCAGCCCGGATTTGCTTCTTGAGGCAACAGCTTTGCGGGGAGAGGCATAACGCGGGGCATCCGAGAGGGCCGAAGGAACTGGGTTGGCCCTTTCCCTTCTTGCGCTGAGGGCCCCATCCAAGACGTGGTGTTGGCCATACGCGGCAAGTATCCGGAATAGACCTGTAAATCCAAGCTATTGAGCCGGGCGCATCGCCCCCGGCAAAGCTTGGGACGCGTTTGGCCCGCGCCCGCGCTCGTCCACCCTTGG
>Ga0209639_1003589_pt1 | contig 10177 bp, 9 predicted proteins | sample EPASupsiteHSE605_FD_187268 | JGI IMG/M metagenome (GOLD analysis project Ga0209639, IMG submission 187268) | Bioremediated contaminated groundwater from EPA Superfund site, New Mexico - Sample HSE6-05 (SPAdes) (version 2) | ecosystem: Environmental > Aquatic > Deep subsurface > Groundwater >...
TTATTCACTCAGAAATCAATTGACCATGAATAGAAATAATTGAGAGTCTCAGAAAAAAACTATAGAAACTTGGATAACCAATTATATTGATTCAGAAAAAGTCGGATGCTCACAAAAAGGGGGCTTTCGTTTAAGAGTACCAATTCCATCACTAATGATACTTTGATAGAAAGCTTGTTTGATAATAATTTGGGATATTTGTATTAGATAAGCATGTGGAATTTTTTTGAAGGTAGAATTTTGGCTATAAATTAGAAAAAAATATCAATTTTTTCCAATCGTGTTTGAAAATGACATTAAACTCTCTGATATAATGATAAAAATTTCTAAAAAGATGATTTGTTATCATCGAATTGAATAGTTTATTAAGTACTTTGGACCCAAAAATGGAGCACACTCTAAACTCAATTTCTTTTTTATTTCTGAATGATTATTTTTTGCTTTTTAGAAAAATTCGAATATTTACAATTTTTCCCCAGAATAGTGTGCTCGATTTTTGCATGTCAGTTTAGAGACATTATTATGGGATCAATCATTTATAAAAACTCCCCAATTTTGAACGAGAGTTGACTTTTTCATTAGAGCTCTCAAAAATTGTGAATGAAATTTAAAATGATTTCCATCATTCAATTTTCACTTTTCCTGGTTCTTCTTTCATTCAAAAAACATTTTTCTTATATCAAAACAATCAAATCAATTTATTAATAAAAAATTTTATTAATTTGTGAAGTAGTTTTCACTTTTTGAGAGCTTTTTGAATAATACAGGAATCCTTCAAGAGTAACAAAAACTTTTTTTAAAAAACGTATTTTTCCTTAGAAGCTCGAGCATTGCTCAAGTATTTTTGCCCGTTTGCTCGAGCGCCCAAGCCTAGTGCTGATGTTAATACAATAAATCAAAAAGGGGAAACACCATTACATCTAGCTGTATTTTATGATCATATGGGCATTGTTGATTTTTTATTAAATCAAAATGCTTATGTTAATCCAAAAGATAGATATTATCATACACCACTTCATCATGCTTCAGCAGAGTGTCATTTAAATATTGTAAACCATCTAATTGATTTGAGGGATATGTGAATGCAGCAGACTATTCATTCATATATATATTGATGGTATGACTCCTCTTCACTTGGCTTCTGTAAATGGCCATTTTGAGATAGTTAGCTCTTTGGTAAGTTGAGGAGCATATTTAAATGAAAAAAATGAAGAGGATTCCACACCAATTCATTTGGCTGCTAAACATGGACATTTTTATATAGTTGAATATCTTGTTCTACATGGATCTGAGATAAATCTTCTTGACCAAAGAGGATACACTCCCATTCATTATGCCCAAGCTTCATCAAATAAACAAGTAATTGAATTGTTGAAAAGAAGAGAAAAAGAAATTAGGACGATTAATGAAGCTGCATCTGAAGGAAACATTCCTTTAATTATTGAAATGTATATAAAAGGCCTGAATTATGATATTAAAAACAATGATGGAGAATATAATATTCACATTTGCTCCAAAAAAGGCCAATTGGGTATTGCAGAATTGTATGTAAAATAAAATATAGATAGATAGATCTTAGGGAATTAAACAACCAAGGTAATATTCCTTTGCATTTGGCTACAATAAATGGCCATCTTGATATTGTTGAATACTTGCACAAACAGGGTTTGATTTATTTGAACATTATTTGATTAATAAAGGTGTAGATGTTAATGTCACAAACAATGAGCATTGTACACCCCTTCATTTAGCTGCAAAAAACTCTAATCATAACATTATTGAGATATTAGTACTAAATGGCTCACAAATTAATGGACAAGACACTAATGGGAATACACCCCGACATTTAGAAGTTGAAAATGGAAAGCTTATGATTGTCGAATTCCTTATAAATCATGGATCGGAGATTGACATTGAGAATTACAGCCAAAATATACCATTGGATCTCGCCACAGAAACTAATATCAAGTTATCTTACAAGTCGATTTCACAATTTGCTAGAGTAACGTAAATATCCGTTATTAAATGGATTTGGATTTAGTCTCTAAATATGAGACCTATGAAGATTACCTAGATTCCAAGATCACACAAGAGCATTTATATTACCTTGGAAGCAGGGATGTTGCTCGTCAGTTATTTGAGCTTGGTTGCGTTGGTGGTCTTGAGATTATGGAGAGGAGCAAATTTGAACAAAGAAAGCAAGAAAATATTGACCAAAAAGCAGCAAAACATAATGCTCAAGTTCCATTAGCTCATCTTAACTGCGATCCATCGTTTTCTCCTTTGATGTCGAAACTTGCCGAAATAGAGGAGCATGTTCGAGCAGGGGTTAAAACATGCATTATATTCATTCGTTATACTAATTCAAGTGATCAAGAGATCAGCGCATATATTGATTTTGGTGAGCGCCTATCAACAGAAGATTGGGCACAATACTTCAGTGGAAAGAAAGCTCTTAAGCCAAAAATCACAGATCTGAGCTTTTTCAACTGGAAAACAAGAACTGTACACCGGAATCAAACAACACTATTCGAACTCAAGCCAAATGGGGATCATGGCCTTATAGTCACGAATAAGCGAGACCAGAAGAATATAGACTTGGACCCATCTTGTTCGTCCCCTGGAGATAATACTGAAAGAATCGATATGAATGATCCTAACTATCCCCATTGTGTTCTATTCATACACTCTTGTAGAAGGAAGGTTTAAATAAACTAATATCGATGTCTCCGTTTGTTTTACACAGATTATTTGAATAAAAAATCCTCAATCTTTTTGTGAACCCCAACCCCTAAGGTCCTTAATTCTAGTGTAAAATGACATAAACTAATTAAAAAAATAATGATTATGCAGAGTAAATTGAACGAGAGTCTGTTCCCTGGTTTTTCTGGTTTTCAAGAGATAGGCCGTGGTTCTTTTGGAATTGTTTATAAGGCTGTTCATGTTAAAACCGGATATAGTATTGCGATTAAGAAAATTGAAAAAATGTCATTAATTACAGAGAGCAATAGGCAAACATTCCAATCGGAATTAGACACTTATAAAACGATTGACCATCCTTTTATTGCGCATTTTTATGGAAAAATAGAGGATAAAGCTTCAATATACTTAATAATGGAGCATGTTCCTAATGGAAGCCTTCTATCTCATTTAGGTTCACATGGAAAGATGAAAGAAGCAGATGCTCAGAAAATTTTTATAGAAATAATGTCTGCGTTGAGATATCTTCATGAACAACAAATGATAGTACACAGGGACCTTAAAATTGATAATATTCTGCTTGATAGTCACTTAAATATTAGAATTATTGATTTTGGGTTTTCATGCAAGCTTGAAGAGCATACTTCGTTGCTTTCTGCTCAGTGTGGTTCATATCCATACACCGCTCCTGAGATCATTCGAAAACAAGGATATTCTACACCAGTTGATATATGGAGTGCGGGTGTTGACCTTTTTTCGATAGTTTGTGGATATCTTCCATTCTCAGGAACATCAACAGAGGCTCTTTTTCATAGTATTACAAGAGAAGAGCCTGTTTTTCCTTCTCATCTATCATTTGATCTCAAAAACCTTCTTCACCGTTTACTGAACAAAGATCCCTTAACCAGAATCACTATGAGAGAGATAGAGCAGCACCCTTGGATAATATCATCTCGCTATACATATTTTCTATCCCCTTCATTTATGGTTGATCCAAAATATAAAATTGCAATAAGAAGACCAGATGATATTGAAGAATCAATTGTAATGGAGATTAAGCATTATGGGATTCCATGTGATACCCTTTGTTGTGATCTTTTGAATGAAACAACATCAGAATCTTTATTTTGTTATAAAATACTGAGAAAAGAACGGCTCCTTAAACTACTATCTTCACCGACACAGATCAGAAATATGTTTCAATTCCGAAAAATCAAAGAAGGAACTCGTGGTAGCGTGCTTCTTTCAACTAGTATAGATGGTTTGATGGTAATGAGAAAGGCAAGAGCAAATTCAAATGCCATGGTTATTGCTAAACCCTCGCCAAAAACCCAACTCCTTAAAACCAATACTGCTGTTAAATGCATAGGTGTTACAAAAATTGGTTTTGAGACCCTTGGATCTCAAAATTCATTACCAGCCCTGATGAATAGGAAACATTCCTGTGAATAAATGTTTATCATTAGTTTTAATGTCTGAATATAAAACCGCTGTTTGTTTTAACAAACCCCCTTTCTCAACTTATTTTGAACGAGAATCTTGTTCTTTGAGTCATATTAGCGAATATTTTAGTCTTTTATCGAAGATTGAAGATAACAGCAGATTTGATTTGACACCTTACATTATCCGCTTTAAGGCATCTCTCATTGCTAATTTTCCTAAGTTTGGAGATGATTTGTGTAAATATAGTATTTCTGATATGCTTGTAACGTTAATGGAGAAATCTGAATCGTTTTGTTTTGTGTATCATGTTTTATGCGCTTCGATTGCATGGACATCATGTGATACGGTTGATATTCAACCATTTTGTACAGATATTGTAATGACAAAACTTTTCAATTGGACAATTAAATGTCTTTCTGGGATTAGGGATAGAGATGAAATTGACTTTGGAATTGCATCTCTTACTCTGATACAAAATTTGGTTTATGGATCACTAGAATCTGCGCAATGTTTAGTTCGATTAAAAGGTTTGGATATTCTTTCTGCTCTATTTCATGAAGCAAAAGTTGAAAAAATCAAAAATACCATTTCTCTAGTTTTTAATAATGTGCTCCGACACAAAGAAATTCCCTTGTCTGAGTCACACTTTATCTTAGATACATATGTACCATTTTTTGGATATAGTTTGATTGATTTTAAGGTGTCATATATGTCAAATATTCATTTTTTTTGTTGTTATTCTGTTGAATATGCCAGATATTTTTTTAGTGTTATATCTATTAACAATTTTTTTTCGAATTACATTACATCAAGGAAAGATGTCAGAACAGAAATGTTATGCTTAATTTCTGATTTGTTAAAATGTCCTGATTATAAAATTAAAACCGAATCAACAAAGATTCCTTGGAATTCTATTGTATACACAATTGAGAAAGATGGCGGATCAAATGAAATAACTGCTTTGTGTGATTTATTTGTGGTATTTTTTCATGAAGGAGGTGAGTATGTTTCATCACTATATGAAACCAATATATTTCAATTATTATTGACATTGTTAGAACAAAGCAAAGTTTCTATAAGGAAAAAGGTATTAAATACATGCTTGCTTCTATTTGAGACATCATCTCACTCAATGATTAATGTGTTATCGCATAGTGGTATAACAACAAGGCTTACAGATTTCCTATATTGTGATTGGCCGGAATTAATTCAATGGTCTCTTCGAATGTTAATTCAAATTATTGATTTCGCAATGAAAACCACAAAAGCTCGAAATGTTATGGAAGAATTGAGTCAATTTGAATATCAAGATATTGATAATCCAATCATATTGGAGGACCAAGAGTTTAGTATCCCAGAACTATATGACAATTTTGTTATTAAAGCTAATGAATTGGTCGATTATTTATCATGGATACATAATCTTGATGAATGTGCCGAACCTTCAATAGATAATAGTGATGATTTTGAAAATGTAACACAAAACAATTTAAAAGAATATCCTGTTACAACTGAAAAACCAAATATTAAACCATATATTCATTCAGAGGAAGAAGAAATCTTTATTGATATTAGTGACTGATCATCAATATTCCCCATATAGTTGATCATATTCTAATGTTTTTTCAATATTCTATTGTTTATTATAAAATTCAATTTATCTTTTATTTTAATATTTTTCTCCCATTATCTACTCTTCCTGGAATTCATTTTTCTCTTCTTCCTCAAGAAAATTTTCTTCATCGTATCGACTAATAACTGAGTAGCAATATGGACATCTATCATATCTCAAAAGATCGAAATGTAAAGAATTTAAAATCCAAATTTAGGTTTTCTTTTTTTCACAAGAGCGTTTTGATTAGGTCTCACGACAATATTTGGTACTCTTGAACGAGTGTAGACTTTTTCATAAGAGCTCTCAAAAAATTTTTATGATTTCCAACATGCAATTTTCCTTAATTACGGGTTGTTCTTTCGTTCCAAATAGGGATGTAAGTTAGGGAACTATTTTGTGTTTTAGGAGATTAAATTTACGAATCTAGGGGACAAAATGAATTTCAATATAAAAAAATTTAAAAATGGACTTTTTTGAAGTGTTGCTTTTTAAACCAGGAAGTGATCAAGTAATGAAATTAATTTGAATTCTTTTTAGTAAATCATTCTTGATTCCTCTAATTTCTTTTTTGTCCTGTAACGGTGCTTTGAAATTGCAAATCTCTGTTTTGAGAACATTCTCTCTGCAGAAGCTTCTGATGAAGCAATGGAAAGGTATTTAATGGCAAAATTCGAAATTTCTCTCCTTTTTTTGTTAAATGAGAGAGATACCCACATATCATGTACTGATGAAATTGAATCGGTCCAAATGATTGTGTTTTCAATTGGTTGAATAATCCATTGAATGTAAGCATTATTAATCTTTAAATAGTCATCATCTTGAAGATCATTTCTTGAAGAATATCCTTTTAGGAAATCATGAGAGTATTCAATTGGAGAATAGTTTTCAAAAACATTTATATCACAAGATTTCTCTTGTGATTCATTATCTGACAATGAATCATCATCTTCGGAAAACTCTATCATTGCTGAATGGGCTTTATTGATTAAGATTTCATCACTTTCAAAATCATCATCATATTCACCATAATACTCATCATCCGAGTTTTGAAGAATTTCAATTAGAGCAAGGGTATTCCTATTTGAAAAATATTCATTCTTCTCAGTCATAATGGAGGGGTGAAAATATTCAATAAACTCATTAATGTGTTTAACTTCATCATCAGAGAATGGGAAATAATTCTTTGATGGGCTAATTTGATAATTATCTTGGCATATTATCTCTATATTGGCAAAGTTTTCTCGAATTAGATTCCTTCCATCAAATGTGAAAGAAGACAAGAACAACAATAGGTGGAAATTCCCTGTATTTAACAATCTCTTCTTGATAGAATTAATAAACAATTTTCCAAGAATATTAATATGATTACCATTCATTGTTTCAATGTAATGTTGGACTTTGAGGAAAAAATGTTGATAAATCATTGGGCATTCTGCTGCTAATGTATAATCTCTTTCTAAAATCCCAATCAATTTCTGAAAGAAGAACATGAATATAAATAGATTTGGTAGATAGTTAAATAATACTTGCTCAAATTCTCTCCTAAAACCATCAACTTCTCTTGACACTATGGGATTTTCGGTATTTAATATGCAAACCAGTCTCTTTTTGTTTTTCATCATAAAGAATAAGATATCATAAAGATTAGTCCACCTAGTTGGACATATTTTTGGACATGTGTTCCCTATCCATTTCTTATATTTTTTTGTTCTGAATGCATTAATAACCACCTTTAGACTGTCATTAACTCCATCTAAGAACATTGTTCTTTTGAGGGCACTGATTGCTAGGGATGCAACATGACATTGGCATCGGATACAAATTAATGATTTTATTATGATATTTTGCTGCAAAGATCTTTCGCTATTATGATCCATCGCCATCACTTGAGCTTTCAAATTATCGGTGACAATCCCAGTAATTTATAATCTAATATCTTGTAATTCAAGAAAAATTCTGTATATTTCTTTAATATTTGAATCACAGTTTCCAATAAAATTATATATACCCTCATACAATAAGGGCCTTAGCCCATTTTTCAAAGGATTTTGGATAATGCAATTTAAAATCGAATTTGGCCCGACTTTCCCACCATCTATTGCAAGGCAAGCAAAGCCACAATAATTCTTAAGGGCGATTAGTTTTAAATGCTCTGAGTGAACAATAAACTTTTTTGTTAAATTGGGCTTTGATTGTTTTTGAAATATGGTTTCAAAATCTTTTCCCTGGTTTGATTGGCCTTTGATAAAAAATGCTTCTAGCATTTGATAGAACTCATCTGAAACAATTGTATTCATAGGAATATTTTTCTTCCCTGCGAATTGAAATATATATTCATCCATTTCATTCAATGAACCATTTATCGTCCTTTCTTTCTATATGATAAAAGAATCTATGTCAGAGAAAACACATTTATGAGGTTTTCCCTTGAAATTATCTTTTCGAATCTTATATTTGCATTGAGCCATCTTTTTTGTTAATGGATCAAACGCTGTTTTTGTACACCTAATAAAGGTGATTATTCGATTAGAATGATTTTTTTCTAAACAATTTTCGAATCCTTGAGGAGGAAGATCTGATCTCGAGCCTTTCATTAAATAAACTACTAACAAAATTTATAATTTTTTTATTGCATGAACATAGTTCCGTTCTGAGCAGCTATTAATCAAGTGGCCAACGAAATCGAGTTCGATTTCAATCTATTAGGTGTGACTGCTATAGAAGATAAATTATTATTAAAAAATATTTTGTTGTTGGGCTCCTTCATGTTGTAATTTATCCGAATTCATTGCTTTTGAAGCAAGCTGGCTGTGTATTGAACTACTAATTTTCATTTTAGAATTAGTTTTTTCAAAATATTCTTGGAACCTTGATTGGCTTTTCGGAATTTTGGGTTTATTTCGTCTTCAGTGGAAGAAAGAACGTTATTCTGTGGTTTGAATTGAAAAATACATTTTCTCTTGCTCTTTAACAACCCTATCAAACTGCTTTGTGGGGTTCATTTCTTTCAACTGTTTTACTCCCGCTTCAACCATTAATTCTTGTTCTGAATGAAATGATAAAAGCAATCAATAATCTTAAAATCATAGATGAAAAACTATATCATGATGTATGTGGTAAATATAATCTCATTTATTGAAGCCCAGAGCATACATATCAACATATTATTATGATTGGCTCATTTATAATAATAAAAATTCCTTTGAAACATTTGTAACCATATTTACCGTTGATAAACACTATCATTTGTCGAGGAAATTAATTGATTTACCAAAAAGATCAATGAAAAAACATGTTTGTTCATATAATAAATAATGATAAAAAGAGGGAATGTTTACATAATCAGTCCCCTAACATTTGAGTGAATGTAAAATTAGTCCCCTAAGAATTGAAAGAGGACGATTATTTTCCTCTGATTAGTCCCCTAAAGTAAACGGTATTTTTTATACTTTGAAAAAGTTGGATTTACAATGATTGTATCATTCTTTTGCCCTTGATGAGATTTTCATTCAATGTGAAAAATTCAATTCCAAAATTGTGATAAATATGATTTATTTTTAGTCCCCTAGTCCCCTGAGGATTAGTCCCCTAGAATTACCAAAAATTTGAGTTTTGGGGACTGTTTACATCCATAGTTCCAAAAACATTGTTCTGTTTGATGGGGGTAAGAATTATTCTTTAAACAAATTGAAAAAAGTTTGGTTTGAAACAGAATTAGATTTAAAGTGTAAATCAAGTTTCTATCCTTATATTAAACACATAAAAATCATTTTTTAAAAAATTTTGAGAGATTGCTTTCACTTTTTGAGAGCTCTTATGAAAAAGTCTACACTCGTTCAAGAGTACCCAATATTTAAATGAATTAATTACGGATATATTTGTTTTCATTCTTTGAGACCTTATAATAACAAGAGTTGTATGAGAATTCATGAGAAATTATTACGGTGAATCGTTTTTAAATACGCCACTTTTCATATTTTTCAACTTTTTCTAAACTCCATAATAATAACTGAAGAGATGTCCCTGATCTTTTCCACACCAGAAGATTTTGTAAACACAATAATTAAATCAATATACTATATGTAACTTATGAGTGTCAAAAGTCGTGCACTTTTTTAGCCGTACAGTAAAGTTAGCCAGAGCTATGCGAACCATCCGTTGAAGATGTCTACATGGAGATCTGATATTATTTTTTGATTTGTATTGAATTGGCGTTTGTATGCTAGTAAAGGTGTCCCCATGTGTGATTTTGTAGTGATCTTCTATTCCGGTTGTATGATGATCTCGTGTTCAGCTTTCCTGTAGTCATGTAGTTCGTTTGACAAATTGTTCCCCATACGTTCCTTTCAATATCATCAAGGCAAATCAATATCTGGATCGAAAACGTCTCCTTTTCCGGTGATCTCTCAAAATCATTTT
>Ga0209639_1003591_pt1 | contig 10169 bp, 9 predicted proteins | sample EPASupsiteHSE605_FD_187268 | JGI IMG/M metagenome (GOLD analysis project Ga0209639, IMG submission 187268) | Bioremediated contaminated groundwater from EPA Superfund site, New Mexico - Sample HSE6-05 (SPAdes) (version 2) | ecosystem: Environmental > Aquatic > Deep subsurface > Groundwater >...
CGGGTTTTTTTCTTCCACCAGTTTCATGATATGAATTTCAGAGCTTATATTAGAAATATTTCACTGTTATCATAATATAAGCACTATAATTAATAATTAGCATATTGTAAGTACTTTTTTAACAGAATTAGGGAATTTTTATAAAGAAATGGAAATTTTTAAAATAAATATAGAAAAAAATCCACCGGGACGATGAAACAATATTTAATGTATATTTATTATGGGTATTGTTCACCGTTCAATTTATTAAAATTAAAGATATATAATAAGATTAAAAACCCCTTATGATAATTGCTGAAAATTGTTATAAATGAATAATAAAAATTTTTATGAGATTTTTTAATCCAATGAGGAGCTGAATGTTGGAAAAAAGTTTCATTATTGACACTGAACTCTCTTCAGGGCACCTGGAAGAAGCACTGGATTTTTTACGTGATTTCTATCTCCTACCCCAACCTGATTCATTCAAAAATATTTCCAAAAGAATGTTAGGTGGTACTGGAGTTTTAAGTTACACTGTTGTCAGTAGTGAAGAGGAATGGGAAGTTAGAGTGGAAATTCAGGCTGCTAACCCATTTCCTGTAAAAATCGTTACAGTTTCTATTCCTCTTGAATTTGACATCGCTCCTAAAATAGATCTCCTGGAAGAGGAGCTTTTTATTGCAATCCAGGCCTTTGAGGATGCCATTCGCCAGGCCACCCTTTACTTTGCCTGGGTGGAGGGAGAGGAAATTATACCTGAGGCACCGCCCACCAGGCGTAAGAAGGCATCTTTCCGCATGTTCGGAAGCAATATGATAATGATTTATATACTCTTTTTCGGAGTTAACATTCTTCTTTTCCTTTTACTGGGTATATTCCTGGCAATTATTGGCATACTGGTATTTCAACTGGTCATTGTTCTTTTGTCTGACCAGCTATTGCTGCGTACCAGTGACTGGAAGATCACCCCAGAAAATCCACAGGTACATATCATGGAATACCAGCTACCCCTGGAGGAGTTCCAGAAATTCCAGGAAAAATTCGGTAAGGATAGTATTATTAAAATGAAGGAGGAAATTTACCAGAAAAGCCTTGCTGTGGGTAGGGAGCCTACCTGTGAGTTGGGAGAGGATATATTCAGGGAATATGGTTTCCACTGCCAGTCCGATTTGAAGGTTTCCCGGGTGATTGATGTTTACAGCATAGTTGAAGAAGCTGCCAGCAAGTTCAACATCACCATGCCTAAGGTTGCCTTGAGTAACACCATGATCCCCAATGCTGCTGCCACAGGTCCCAGTCCAAACCGGGGGCTGGTTCTCATCACCACCGGACTTCTGGTCCAACTTGAGGAAGATGAAATACTATCCGTGATCGGCCATGAAATGGGCCACCTATCAGGTAGAGACCCAATAGTCCTCTTCAGCATAATATCTGCAGAGTTCATCCTCAGATTCACCCTATTATTCCCATTAGTTGTCATATCTCCCTTAATTTACCTGATTGTTGCGTTAGGGTTTATTTTCTTTGTGGCCAAGTTCTTTGAAACCAGGGCTGATCTTTTATCCGCCATGAAAATAGGGCAACCCCAAGTCTTAGCCAGTGCACTGCGTAAAATCGGTTACCAGCGTCTCCATGCCGAAAGGATTTCACCCACCAGATTACCCTCATGGATAAACTTCGATCCCCATCCACCCATCTACTTCCGTATTGATCGGCTGGAGAGTATGAAAACACCGGTAAAGGTTAAAAATCCCCTTCTAAAGTCTGCTAAGGACGTGGTTAACGGTTTCAAACGTACACTTGGTTTGTAAAAATGTTCCTGTATTTAACTGGAGTTAATTATCGAATATTTATTAATAGGAATTATTTACCGAATATTTTTATTAATTGGAGTCATTTAGCGAGATTTATCAGAAATATTATGGAAGTATAAAGGGTAATTTTATGTTATAAAAATTCTCAGGAGGTATAGTAATGCAGGTTGATGTGGACTTTCTGGAAAAATCAGGTCAGGATTGGAAAGTGCGAATGAAGGTCATTCTCACAAAAGATGAATTATCCCGAATAGATCATGATGCTCTTAAGGAAGTGGAGGATTTTCAAATAGAAATAAAAGACGATATCCTATATTTCAAGAGTTTTCTCAGTATTGCAGAGCCATGGGAAGATGAACCATTAGAAGAACTCCTTAAGGCCACTAAACTTGAAGTTGAATACTGGATGAGGAAATTATTAAATGAAGAGATTGTTAAATGATTTTCAATATTGGATTAATAAATGATCATTGGATTAATAAAAAAAAATAGTAAAAATAGGGATAAAATAAGTTTGGATGATTGTTTTTATTGATTAATAGTTATTTTATAATTCTTAAAATGAATTTAACTATTTCAAAAATGGTTACAATCACCATTACAACCATTGCTACTATAATGGCAAATTTTACGAATAATGTAACCAGATTATTGCTAAATATAAATGGGAATACAGTATATAAATAGTAAGCAACCATAAATCCAAAAATATTTAATATTATCCTGATTAAACTTCTAAACCATCCTGGATGATAGATTAAAAAGAGCACATTGCCAATAATTGTGGCAGTTATGGAGAGATTAAATATCCACAAAACATCCTGGAAGGATGAGGCTATAAAGCTCAAATTCCAGGAAAGCAGGTTGTTTACAATGTATAAGAGGATAATATTAACAACAATGGCTCCGATAAATTCAGATGTTTTTGGTTCCTTTTCTTTCAACAATTTTTGAAGAAAATCTTCCCCATTTCCCTTATCTTCACCATTACCTGTTTCTTTCAAAATATCACTCTTCTAAAATTAATATTCATGTAAATACAATCACATATTTTTTAATGTGTAGTGAATTTTATTTTTTTATGGATTAGATAAATTCTGGAAATATATTTAGATAATTATTGTATGAATAGTATTAGGTTACTGTTATTAAGATATTATTTGTTAGTCCCATTAATTATTTTTTTGTTTAGAATTTTTTTGGCCTAAAATCTATTATGGAATTCTATATAGGTTTATAGAAATTCTATACAGTTTAGGGAATTATATATAGTTGAATCTCCTACGAAAACAGACCCCAAGAGATTTTATGTTGATAATTCTCCCCTCACAGCATAGGCAACAACTGCACCCACTGCACAGAAAGCTGCAAACAAATAGAAAGATACATGAAGTCCTTCTAGGAATACAGAGAAATTTGAGGGTGCTATCTCCACGTTACCCATGAATCCGGTTAGAATCAGTAACAAAATTCCCAGGCTCATGGTCTGACCAATAAATACCAGGGTGGAAATTGAGGCTGAACCAACACCATAGTTCTTCCGGGTTAAAGATCCCAGGAAGTTTCGATTGGTGGGTGTGGAAAACAATCCCAAACCTACACCCACCAGTACTAACCCCACCACAACCAGGATTAAAGAGGTATTTCCATCTAACAATGCCAGGATAAGAAGCCCAATAGTACTCACAACAGCCCCTATGATGTTGATACTCCGATTATCATTGTTATCAGCAATGTATCCCACCAGAGGAGATAATAAAGCTACGGCAAGTGGTTGCACTGCCAGGATGAGTGCAGTGGTCAGAGTATCCAGTCCACGCAGGTCCTGAAGGTATAAACTAAGAAGTGTCCACATTGCTGTGGTAGCGATGGTTACCAGTAAGAGGGAAAATCCTGAAAAACTGGTTAATCGGTTTTTAAATATTTTCAAAAGTATCAGTGGGTTATTAGAACCTTTAAGTTCCTTAAATAAGATACCCATTCCAATGGCACCGGCTAAAAGGATTATTTTCCCTGAAAGGTCGTAGAAGGTTGAAAATCCATACATTAATGCGGAGAGTGAGAGGACATAAATAACTGACCCGATTAAATCAAATTTTTCACCAGGGGAGCCTTTCCACTCGCCTCTGAATCTGGTAATGATCAAAGTTATGGCAAATAGTCCTATAGGGACGTTAATAAAGAATATGCTTCTCCATCCTAAATTTTGGGCCAGGAAACCCCCCAGAAGGGGTCCAATAAACAATCCTATATATACGGCAGTGATGTTAATCCCCAGAACTTGACCCCTTTGTTTCTGGGGGAAGATGGATATTAGAAGGGCAATTCCAGTGGCAAAGATCATTGCACAGCCCACTCCCTGCAGAAAGCTGAAAAACACCAATATGATCCCTGAATCTGAAAATGATGCCAGTAATGATGCCACTGTATAGATGACCAATCCATAGGTGAAAATTTTTTTCCGGCCGTGGATGTCTGCCAGTTTTCCGAAGGGTAAAACCAGGGCTGCATTGGCCAGTACAAATGCTGTGGGAATCCATCCTAAGAGGAGTATGCTAACGGAAAGTTCATTCTGAATTAGGGGAAGGGCCAGGCTGAGGGAAGATCCCATAAATGGTATTAGGAATGATCCAATAACCACCAAGACCAGTGCACATCTTTCCACCGATACTAATTCCCCTTGAGAATTTGAAGCCATTATTATTCCAACAGATTCTTTGATTTTATATACATTAATTTCTTAAACGCGATATTTAGTTATTGGCACTGCAAAACTCACCTAAAGAAATTTTGCAGATGTTTTTTGAGGAAAAATCTTTGGTGCTTAAATATAATTATATGTATATAAAATACATTGTTTAGATGATTAATGTGTTAGTCTCTTGATTAATGTATAGTCCTTCTTAGATTAATGTATACTCCTCTTAGATTAACATTAGCCTATTAGGTAATTTATGAAGATTTTATGGTGATCCTTTGTTTTCAAGTATGATAATGGCAGGGATATGGGGTTTTGTTGCTGGATCTGCTCTTCTTTTAGGGGCTTTTTTTGGCTACTTTTTTAAGATCCCACAACACTGGGTGGCCACTATAATGGCCTTTGGATCTGGTGTTCTAATGTCAGCAGTGTCCTTCGAACTCCTGGATGAAGCCTATGCCCTGGGAGGACCAGCTCATTTAGTAGCGGGATTTCTGTTAGGTGCAACCATTTTCACCCTCACTAACATTTACCTGGCCCGTAAAGGAGCCAAACACCGGAAAAGATCAGTTAAACCTGCAGATGATGATACGGATAACGGTGCCATGGCCATTGCAGCAGGATCTGTCATTGATGGTATTCCAGAATCAATAGCCATTGGTTTAACCATGATCGGTGGCGGGGCAGTTAGTACTGCCACTGTCGTTGCTATATTCCTATCCAACATTCCGGAAGGTCTTTCCAGTTCAGCTGGAATGAAAAAAGAAGGATGGAAAGTAAGCAAAGTTTTCTCTTTATGGCTGGCCATAACCATAGTAACTGCTTTATCTTCACTGGCGGGCTACTCTATTTTCAGCCAGTTACCGGTCCAGGTGACTGCGGTTACCCTGGCTGTTGCAGCAGGAGGTATTCTGGCCATGCTGGTTGATACCATGATACCTGAGGCCTTTTCCCAAACCCATAACCTGGCAGGGATGGTGACTGTAATTGGTTTTTCCATTTCATTCATACTTTCCAAATTGTAAGAAAAAATGTAGGAAATTATTATTAAAATCAGGGGAGTATAATAAATTAGTAGGAATCCTAAAATTTGTAGAATAATTTTTGTAGAAATATATAGTGGGAGAATGTTATATGAGTATTGAGTGTCCTTACTGTGAGAAACTGGTTGATTATAACTTTGGAGATCCACTTGTAGAGACTGATCACTGGATTGTGTTTCTGGCTCCCAATCAGAGTAATCTGGCCACCTGTGTGGTGGCATTAAAACGGGACCATAAAACTTTAACCGGACTTTCAAAGGAAGAATGGGATGATTTTATTTTGCTCCTGGAAAGTATGGAAAGGGCAGTTAAAACTGCATTTGATGCCACTCTCTTTAACTGGGGTTGTCTTATGAACACTTTTTACCTGGAAGGAAAACCAGAACCACACTTACACTGGCATTTCATTCCCCGTTACAGGCATCCTGTAAACTTTGCGGGTCACACCTTTGAGGATCCTCATTTTGGCTATATGCGTCCCCGCCCACCAAAAAATATATCCCCAGATGTTCGTGATAAAATAGCGGATAAAATCAGAGAATTTATTTAATTTTAATAAGAGAATTATTCAAATACTTAAGAATAATTACTATACTAATTCATTGATCTTTGTTATTTTTCTCTGACCTTCTGAATCCGAAATATATTAAAATAACACAAATTATTAAGCCAATAATTGCAGGGGCCAATATTGACATTCCTGATTCCCCACCGAACACCACACTCCAGAGAATTTTAGCAAGAGCTATAAATACAATCACTGATATTCCAAAAAGTAAGTTACGCTTCCAGAAAGCAGCTCCCAGTGCAAATAATGAAATTGGCACAATTAGGGTCATTAATATTTTGCCAATCCCCCATGGGGCATTCAAATAATCTATTTCTACTTGTAGGAATTGATTTACTTGTTCACTAGCCATTCCCGGTTCTGGGAACCAGAACATGCTGGATATTAGTAAGAAAATCGTGGCTGAAATACCAGCCCAGCTTCTTTTATATGCAAAATAACAAAAAGGTATTAGAAATAAGGGTCTTATATACCAGCTTAAAATGTTATGATGGCGGGCCCAGGCCCAGCTAAAAAAATCTTTATTGGTCATTGCCATAATAATGGCCAGAGTAAAAAGCCCAAAAATTATGGCTATAACTTTATCATATTTTCTTATTTCAATATTATTTATCATTAATAACCCCTCCTAATATCACTAATTACTGGAATTTATTTACCAAGTCCATTTTTCATGAAATCCACGTAGTTATTGAGATTTTGAACCATTTTTTCCAGTTTAAAATCTTCTTCCGTGCCAAATATCTCGTTAAAATTCAGAAATAAAAAATTCATTACTTTCAATATAAAATCCTTAGAAAATCTACTATCAAAGTCTCCGTTTTTTATCGCTTTTTGCACCATTTCATCCATCATGACTTCTGCTGTAAGTCCTAAAACTCTCTTAGCATCTTCATAGATTTGATTGTCCTTTTCATTGGCAAACATCATGCTAAGCCGGTGGTATTTGGGAAAAAGAGTTGCAAATTCCATTCCCAGTTGTGCCTGAATTTTAAATCCTTCAAAAATATCCTTTTCCTGAAAATCAGTGTTATTTTCTTTAATTTGCCTATTCATAAACTCCCACTTGGCTTTATTAGCATTTTCAAGTAGATATAAGTAAAGTGCCTGTTTATCTTGGAAGTGGTAATAAAAAGTACCTTTGCTGATGCCTGCATTTTTAATGATGGTATTTAAAGATGCATTTTCATAGTTTTTCATTGTGAACTCATTTAATGCTGCATCCAGTAGCTCTTTTTTCCTTTCAAATGATTTTTTCTTCATGAAATCAACTTCAAAGATTTTTAAAATCAAATGGTGTTTTAATAAAATAACATCCCATTGTTTCCATCATAGTAAATGTCTGCTTAAATGTAGATCACCATAACATATAAACCATATGGTCTAGACCATATAGTCTAATATGGAAATGCGTATTAAAAAAGGGGTTGACACTCCTAGAAGTACGTTGACATTGAACAGAATAAATCATTAACGTGAAAAGGACAAACTGCATGAAAATTCTCATCACCAAATAGTATATATGGGTAAGCACACAAACTACTTGAATAGAGACTAAATTATCATTGAGGTTGTTTTAAATTTAATCATCAAATAAAAAATAATTATTTAATCCTTAAAGTGCTATATTTATTTAAGTTTATGTAAATTAGCTTTTTTTGCAATTTAAACATATTTTTTCATAGTAAATGGGTTATTCCATTTCTAGAAAGAATTTAGCATTTATAACATCCTATCAGCATTAGGGTTAAGTTATTTTTAAGATCTTTTTCATATGCTAAAAATTTCATCTAAGTGCCAAGTTATGAAACGACAATGATCATAAAACAGGGGCAATATGTTACATAAAAAGGATATAAAAAAATTTAAAACTCATTTAAAATTTGGATTAAATCAGGAATTCACGATAATCAATTGAAATAGCCTTAAAAGGCGAAAAAGGGAAATAAAATTTTAATAGAATATAAAAAGGAAGAAAAAAAATGATTTCAGATAGGAAATTAGAATATTTACGCGTTTTCAACTATGTTGGAGAAATAGGGTTCAAGGAGAACGTAGCATGAGTGTTGAAGTAATTGCAGTTGGAGGATATGAGGAAATTGGAAAAAACATGACTGCTATCAAGATAGGTGGAGATATTGTAATATTTGACATGGGAATAAACCTTGACCGACTTCATATCCACGAAGATACGAATATAGAAAAAATGCACAGTTTAGACCTTATAGAAAGGGGTGTAATCCCCGATGACACATTGATGAAGGATGTTAATGGTAAAGTAAGGGCTATTGTATTCACACATGGACACTTGGACCATATAGGTGCAGTTGCAAAACTCGCACACAGATACGAAGCACCAATAATTGCAACACCCTACACAATGGCACTTATAGAGAAAACCATTAAAGGAGAAAGAAAATTTAAGTTTAAAAATCCTCTTAAAGTCTTAAATTCTGGTGAAAAGTGTCAGATATCCCAGGACATAACTCTAGAATTCGTTCGTACCACCCATAGTATACCACAGGCAGTGACGCCTGCCCTTCACACATCTGAGGGTATTATAGTTTACTCAAACGACTTCAAATTCGACAATCACCAGACACTATCCCTGCCACCGGACTACCAGAGATTCAGAGAACTAGGAGAAAAGGGAGTTCTGGCTGCAATTATTGATACAACCCGTGCAGCAGAGCATGATCAGGTTAAAACCCACTCTGAAAAGATAGCAAGAATAATTCTCAAGGATATAATGGAAGAACCCCTGAAAGGAGACAACGGTGTGATAGTAACCACCTTTGCATCCCACCTGGAAAGGATTCAGGCAATATGTAACATAGCAAATGAAAGCAACCGTAAACTTCTTCTTCTTGGACGATCGATGGAACGCTACTGTACCCTGGCAGAAAAATTGGGAATACTCGAACTTCCCGATAATACCGGTGTGTACGGAGGTTCCAAGGCAATTAACAGAGCTCTTGCAAGGGCAGATGAAAACCGATCAGAATACATCTTGGTAACAACTGGTCATCAAGGAGAACCAGATGCACTACTTCCTAGAATTGCTAACAATAAAACCATGTTCAATGTAAAACCCGGAGATTACGTGGTTATATCTGCACCAGTCATACCCAGCCCACTGAACAGAGCCAACCGTAATACAATGGAACGAAGGCTAAAATCAAGCGGTGCAAGAATATTTACCAATGCCCATGTTTCAGGCCACGCAGGCAGGGAAGACCACCGTGAATTCATACGAATGCTTAACGCAAAACATCTAATACCCGCCCACGGCAACTTGGAAATGCTGACAGCCTACACAGAACTGGCCGAAGAAGAAGGATACAAACTGGGCAACAATATTCACATACTGCGTAACGGACAGGCACAAGTGTTCAATGGAGAATAGCCGGGAACCCTTGAACAATCCGCCCCAAATCATATTTAGTGGATATACAATTCACCACTACTAGGAGAGTTAGATTTTCCTTAAAAATTATTATATTTAGAATTTACTTGAATTTTAATGATATTCAATGATGGGTTAATAATCATGTCTTTCAATTTAAAAATGAATAAGTTAACTATAAAAAATGATGTTTTATCAGGTATTACAGTAGCTTTGGCTCTTGTACCCGAAGCTGTTGCTTTTTCAATTATTGCGAATGTAAGTCCGTTGGTTGGTCTTTACACTGCTTTTATTATAGGATTAATCACTTCAATTATGGGTGGCCGGCCTGGAATGATTTCTGGGGCTGCGGGGTCAGTGGCTGTGGTAGTGGTTGCTTTAGTGGTACAACATGGTCCGGAATATCTTTTTGCAGCAGTAGTTCTAATGGGCATCATTCAAATGGCCATTGGATTTTTAAAGCTAGGAAAATTCGTTCGCCTGGTCCCACATGCAGTAATGTTTGGATTTTTAAATGGTTTAGCAATAATCATTTTTCTTTCACAGCTTGCACAGTTTAAAATGCCTGATGGAAGCTGGATAACCGGACCTACACTTTGGATAATGTTAGGATTTGTAGCATTAACCATGGCCATTATTTATCTGTTGCCCAAGGTTA
>Ga0209639_1003592_pt1 | contig 10168 bp, 7 predicted proteins | sample EPASupsiteHSE605_FD_187268 | JGI IMG/M metagenome (GOLD analysis project Ga0209639, IMG submission 187268) | Bioremediated contaminated groundwater from EPA Superfund site, New Mexico - Sample HSE6-05 (SPAdes) (version 2) | ecosystem: Environmental > Aquatic > Deep subsurface > Groundwater >...
ACGCCGAGCGCTATCCGCACCAGTTTTCCGGAGGTCAGCGCCAGCGCGTCGGCATCGCCCGCGCCCTCGTTATGAACCCCAAGCTTATTATTGCGGACGAGTGCATAAGCGCACTGGACGTATCCATCCAGGCTCAGGTTGTTAACCTGATGAAGGACATTCAGAAGCAGACGGGTACGGCGTATCTTTTCATCGCGCACGATTTATCCATGGTCAAGTATATTTCCGAGCGAATAGGAGTTCTCCATATGGGTCATCTCGTCGAAACGGGAACGACGGATGAAATTTTCGCGAATCCCGTACATCCGTATACTCTGAGCCTGCTTTCGGCTATACCCGTTCCAAATCCGCGGACCGAGAGGTACCGTCTGACGCAGTCGTACGATTGCAGGAAGGCTGGGATAGATTATAACGCCGGCACACAGCATCATCTGGGCGGGACGCATTCTGTGCTCTGCACCGATGAAGAACTTTCCAAATGGACAAAAGCATAATATAATTTTGGCGGCGCGAATATCGCGCCGCTGTTTATTTTAGCAGCTCCGTCCAGAAATAGTGTCCTTCAGTCAGAGTGTTTTCTCCACGCACACATATTAGTGAAACAGAACTGAATAAAAGCCGTTGTTTTTGCCGTTTGAGGCTGCAAATATTATCACGTCCACATATTTGGCAATGTCAGGCTGAAGCAAAATGCAGCTTTGATTTCGTGTTTATTCGACCGGAATTCCTATATATTATTTACATAAATAGCTTGCAACAATACATATTCAAATAGTTATAAACATTATCAACAGCTTTATCAACAGGCAGAAAATCCTTTAGCCAGAAAGGAAACAGCACTAATTACCAATATGTAACAATCCTTGAATTCACGTTTCCGGTTCATTCTAAATAGAATATAGTTTACATAACATTATTTCTGCATAAAATAATACTATATTACCCAAACAAATTCTGCAATAAAAGCACCGTTAATGATATGCTGCCGGAGATAAGACTGGGAGAAACGTAAAGCCGGGAGCGCGGTAATAATTTAATATTCTATTAATGAAATGAATTCTATATTGTGATAATTTCCAATTACGCGCATTATTTGGCGTATAATGTCCTAATAGAACAAACTAAGCAAATAATCGTGAATATTTCGTTTTAAAACCTTGCAAACAAAGCGTTACTGCGCTATAATACTAAGCATAGTTGTGCGAAGACAAATGTACGCGCACGACGGACAACACTAGATCGCGAGCCTGATGTTCGCGATAAAAACGGAGGAAAAATAATGAAAAAGTATTTGGCTCTCATCCTTGCCTGCATGATGCTCGTTTGCCTGTTTGCAGGCTGCGGACAGAAGACAACCACCGAATCCCCGGCAGCCGGCACTGAAACTGCCGCTGCAGGTGACAAGGTTGTCAAAATCGGCGTGTTTGAGCCCGCATCCGGCGACAATGGTGCAGGCGGCAAACAGGAAGCCCTCGGCGTTCAGTATGCCAACACAGTCCAGAATACAGTTGAAATCGGCGGCGAAACCTATACAGTCGAGCTCGTAAGCGTTGACAACCAGTCTTCGAACGATAAGGCCGTTTCCGCTGCTCAGGAGCTCGTCAGCGCTGGCGTTTCCGTCGTACTGGGCTCATATGGTTCCAGCGTATGCATGGCCGCGTCCGACACCTTTAAGAATGCCGGAATCCCCGCAATCGGCATCACCTGCACTAACCCCAATGTTACGGCTGGTAACACACATTATTTCCGCATCTGCTTCCTCGACCCCTTCCAGGGTACTGTTCTTGCAAACTTTGCTATGGATCAATTCCAGTCCAAGAAGGCTTACTGCCTTGCTAAGCTCGGCGACGATTACTCTGTCGGCCTGTGCAACTACTTCAAGGAAGCTTTTGAGAAACTCGGCGGCGAAGTCGTATATGAGACTTTCCCCGACGGTAACTCCGACTTCAGCTCCTATGTTACCAATGCCAAGAACTCGGGCGCAGACGTTTTCTTTGCTCCCGTATCCACCGACGCGGCTGCCCTTATAATCGACCAGGCTAACGCACAGGGCATCACAATGCCGATACTTGCCGGCGATACATGGGACTCTAACGTTATTCTGAAGGCTGCCAAGGGTAAGAATGTTAAAGTCTATGTCGACACCTTCTATCAGGAAGGCGGCGCTCCTGATTTCGACTCCGGCTTCAAGGCTTGGCTTGAGAGCGATTCTACAGCTCTTTCCAACAACGGCGGCGACACTACAATAGCTGCTGTTTCCGCAATGGGCTATGATGCTTACTTTGTTGCTCTTGAGGCTCTCAAGGCTGCAGGTACCACTGATCCCAAGGCTGTCAACGAGGCTATCTGGAACGTTAAATATACAGGCGTATCCGGTGATATCGCATTTGACACAGTAAACGGCGACGCTATCCGCAACACCGCATATGTTAAGTCCGCTAACACCGAAACCGGTGCTTGGGACTTCGTTGGCGTGCAGACAGCGAAATAAATAGAAATACAAAATCACTTTCGAATGAGTGGTATAGGCGGGGGCTTTGCCCCCGCCATGCCCTTTATTATTTCTTCGTGTAAAAATATGACAACTGGGCTGCCTCGAAAGGGAGCGATTGTTCGACTCTTTTCGAGACAGCCCAAATCTGAGGAGGTTCCTCTATGAGTTTTCTATCTGCCAATCTGCCATATATCCTGTCGGGTATTTCGGTAGGCGGTCAGTACGCGCTGATCGCTATCGGATATACGATGGTTTACGGTATTTTAAGGCTAATTAACTTTGCTCACGGCGATGTGTTTATGGTAGCCGGTCTGATGATGGTGTATTTATCGTCATGGGCGCCGCTCTATGTTACCATTCCTCTCGTAATTATACTGACCGTACTGCTTGGCTTTATTATCGAGCGTGCTGCCTATAAGCCGCTTCGCAGCGCGCCCCGTATGTCAATTATGATTTCTGCCATCGGTGTAAGCTACCTGCTTCAGAACATATCGCTTTATATTACCGGTGGATTAAATAAAAACTATCCCTCGATTCCGTGGATTTCCGATACGATAACGATAGGGACAGCGGTCACGAAGCGCGTTACGCTGATAACTCCTGTGCTGACGATTGTTCTTGTCATCGCGCTTGTTATTCTCATTAAGCACACGAAAATTGGTATGGCCATGCGAGCTGTTTCCAGAGACTTTGAAACCTCACAACTCATGGGAATTAAGGTGGACAGCGTAATTTCGTCAACCTTCATTATCGGTTCGCTGTTGGCCGCCATCGGCTCGATGCTCTATTTCACGAACTATCCCGGCGTAGTCCCAAACTCGGGAGCCATGCCCGGGCTTAAGGCTTTCGTTGCTGCGGTGTTCGGCGGCATAGGCTCGATACCCGGAGCGGTTGTCGGCGCGTTTATTATCGGCATCTGTGAGAATATCATAAAAGGTCTCGATACAATTCTGGTTACTTCCGGAGTCATAAAAAATCCGTTGGGACTGGCGACTTTTTCCGACGCGTTTACATTCGCGCTGCTGATAATAATTCTCATTGTTAAGCCCACCGGGCTGTTCGGTGAGAAAAAGACAGACAAGGTTTGAGGCGGTGACGATATGAGTAAAAAGAAGAAAAACCTTATTAACGCCGCGCTTATTTTTGCATTGCTTTTGATAGTCCTCATATTCAGTTATTTCCTGCCCTCATCGTCAATGTTGTTCGTCGTACTGAAAAAGGGCGCAATTTATGCGCTTATTGCGGTCTCCATGAACCTGCTCAACGGCTTCACCGGCTTATTCTCGCTCGGGCAGGCAGGCTTTATGCTGATCGGCGCCTATACTTACGCTATTTTTACTATCCCTGTTGCCGCGAGAACCCAGGTTTATCAATATTTTGACGGCGGCATAATTCAATTTACAGTGCCTGTTATTGTTGCGCTTATACTGGCGGGACTTGCCGCAGCGGTTTTTGCACTTCTCATAGGTCTGCCCGTGCTGCGTCTGAAAAGCGACTATCTTGCGATTGCGACTTTGGGCTTCGCGGAAATTATCCGCGCGATTTTTCAGTGGAACGAACTGGGACCCATTACAAATGGCTCAAATATGCTCAAGATGTTCCCGTCCTTTGACTCAATTGTAAAGGACCTGAATAATGTGCCATTTTTCGCAAACCTGTTTTCCACAGCGCCGTGGATTGAGAATTTTCTTATTACGATGATGCCGATTCTGCTTTCCGGCATATGCATAGCCGTTATTGTTCTGCTTATAAACTCATCATACGGCCGCGCTTTCAAAGCCATAAGAGACGATGAGGTCGCGGCAGAAGCGATGGGTATAAACCTTGCCCGTCATAAAATGATGTCCTTCTGCACCAGCGCCTTTTTCGCGGGAATCGGCGGCGCCATGCTTGCCATGTTCCAGGCGACTATTCAGGCTTCCGCCTTCAAATCCGGAATGACGTATGAAATACTTCTGATTGTCGTTCTCGGCGGTATCGGCTCCGTTACAGGAAGCTGCATTGGCTCCTTCCTATTTATCGCGGCCTCAGAGTGGTGGCTGCGCGGGCTTGACTCGGGAAAATTCCTCGGTATAAACGCTCCCGGAATTTTCAGAAACGGTTTCCGGCTGGTCGTGTTTTCCATTATAATCATGTGCGTCGTTCTTTTCTGGCGCAAGGGTATTATGGGCGATAAGGAATTTGATTTTGAACGAATGATAGGCCGGTTCAAACCCAAGAAGAAAAAGGGGGAGGTGAGCGGCAATGAGTGAGAACGTACTGCGCCTTTCCGATATAACCATGCAGTTCGGTGGAGTTGTTGCTGTCAACAATCTGTCGCTTGAGGTCAATAAAGGCGAGATTGTCGCTCTAATAGGTCCAAACGGCGCCGGTAAAACCACGGCTTTCAACTGCATAACGGGCGTTTATGAGCCTACAAACGGTCAGGTCGAATTCAACGGCGAAATCATTGTTTCAAATCATCCCTCGGGCAAAATGAAAAAACTCTACGCAGGCGAGAATAACGGCAAATATACTAAGGTCGTCAGCAAGACGCCGGATAAGATAACAGGATACGGCATTGCCCGTACTTTCCAGAATATAAGGCTTTTCGGCAGTCAGACGGTTTTTGAAAATGTCCTCATTGCAAAGCATATGCGCGCAAAGCAGAATATGCTTTCCGCGACTTTCAGAATCAATTATAAAGAGGAAATGAGAATTCGCAGGGAGAGCATGGAGCTGCTTGAACGTCAGGGCATGGCTCACCTTGCAAACGAAAAGGCCGTCAACCTGCCTTACGGAATTCAGCGCAGGCTAGAGATTGCGCGCGCGCTGGCGACAGACCCAAAGCTCCTGCTGCTGGACGAACCGGCCGCAGGAATGAACCCGCAGGAAACTTATGAATTGACGCAGTTCATCCGTCAAATCAAGGATGAGCACAATCTGACGGTGTTTATGATTGAGCATCATATGGATCTCGTAATGCAGATTTCTGAACGCATCTATGTCCTCGACTTCGGCAAGCAGATTGCGCATGGAACTCCTGCGGAGGTCCAGAACAACCAGCGGGTTATCGAAGCATATCTGGGGGTGGCTGAAGATGCTTAAAATTGAGAACCTAAAAGTCAATTACGGCGGTATTGAAGCCGTCAAGGGCATCTCGTTCAATGTCGACGAAGGAAGTATCGTAACGCTGATAGGCGCAAACGGCGCGGGTAAATCGACCACGCTGCGTACCATTACGGGACTTGTTTCTCCGGCGTCAGGAAAAATCAGCTTCAAGGGCGAGGACATAACGGGTAAAAAAACAAACGAGATCGTATCAAAGGGTGTTACCCTTGTTCCGGAGGGGCGCCGTGTTTTTCCGGATTTGACGGTGCTCGAAAACCTCAAAGTCGGCGCTTATCTCCGCAAAGACGATTTGACGGAGGACATCAAATGGGTCTACAGCCTTTTTCCGCGACTTGAAGAGCGTTCATGGCAGGCCGCCGGAACTTTGTCGGGCGGCGAGCAGCAGATGCTCGCGGTCGGACGCGCGCTAATGAGCCGGCCGAAGCTAATGATGATGGACGAGCCCTCGCTGGGGCTTGCTCCGATTGTCGTCAAGGGTATTTTCGACATCATAAAGGAAATCAACAAGCAGGGCGTGACCATACTCCTCATTGAGCAGAACGCCAACATGGCGCTGCATATAGCCGACATGGGTTATGTTCTGGAAACGGGGCGCATTACGCTATCTGGCCCCGGCAAAGAGCTTCTAAAGGACGAGGCAGTCAAAAAGGCGTATCTCGGAAAATAAAGGAAGCGGAAGAATTCAATATTGCACATTTGTACGTATCATAAAAAATCAGGGAGTCTCCGGAAAGCGGGACTCCCTGATTTTGTACAGGCAGATTATTTAAATTTTGACATTTTCGACCCAATGTGAGAGAATGATTTCCAATAAAATTCAATGTACTGATAAAAACAGGAGATAACCAGCCATGGACTATACACAGCACGCGATAGACTGCTTTTCGAATGACAGATATGCGGTTGCGACAACTGGTATAAAAATCGAGGAGGCCGGCATTAATTACGCCAGATGCAGCCTTGAAATCGATGAACGTCATTACAACACCAACGGTTTTGTAATGGGAGGAGCAATCTTTACCCTGGCGGATTACACCTTCGGCGTTGCGGTGAATAACGAAAACTCGCAGACTGTCTCGCTTAGCTGTACGATCAATTTCATCCGCCCGACAAAAGGACCCGTCCTTTACGCCGAGGCAAAGTCTATCAAGAGCGGCAGGAGCATCGCTTTTTTTGAAATAACGGTCACCGACGGCGCGGGAAACATCATAGCCTCGGTCCTCGCAAACGGCTTTCGTCAGCAATAATGTGTCATAAAAAGGACTTTCTGCCGTTTTAACGGATATTTGAGCTGAAGAAGGCGCAGTGCGGCAGTTATTCAATAATGCGCCCAGTGCAAGTACTGATAATATGCTGATTTGTTTTAGTGTATCTATTAACTCTGAGAAGTCCGGCGTATAAACCACTTTCAAAGGATGCTGCAAATGAAAAAGTTTATTGGAACCGCAGTGGCGGCTGTTTTGCTCCTCGCGCTTGCGGGAGTGGTGTCACACTCGTTTTCGCACCTGAATTCTGAGGTGAAAACTCAAGCGGCGGCAAACAACAATATACAGTTAATGGCATCAGGACTTAAATACCTTGCAAGTGATGCGTCATCAGTCGCTTCTTTGGGAAACTGCGCAGAAACGGCTACGTTTAGAAGCGGAGAGGCGGCTTCGAACCGGTTGATATTGCTGGGCGAAGATACTGCGGCTACGGCGGATGATATAAACGGAAGCCCCTCGAAGTACCGCCATGATTATCTGCTGGACAAGTTCTGGCTCAGATATAGAACTCATTTGATTATGCTTGCCATCTTTGTACTTCTTTCTGCGCTTCACGCTTCATTCAGCTATATATCGCGCAAAAAGCAGTACAGAAAGCTTGAAGCTAGCGAAGAAATGCTCAGGAACGTGACAAATAACATAAACGGCGGGGTCCTGGTGCTTGTTCCGCAAAGGGCATTTCACATTTCATATATTAACGACGGCTTCATAAAGCTGACGGGATATACATTTGAAGAAATAGAAGCGATACGCGAAGAAGATTATATATCGTATGTCCACCCGGAAGATAGAAAGAAACTGAGCTGGGACGCCGTTCCCGCAAAGCCTGACGAGGGCGAGCTCGGCGATTTTTCAATACAGCTCCGGATTATGAGTAAAAACGGAAAATACATACCGGTACTTATCAAGGGCTCGCTTGTAGAAAACGCACAAGGGGAAAACGAGGTGTTCTGCGTTGTTATGGACATCTCCAGAGAACAGGCAATGCTGGAAGAGCTAAAATTCGAGCAGGAGCGCCACAGGATACTTATAGAGAAATCAGACGAAATCCTGTTTGAAGTCAATTGTGAAGAGAAAACAGTAAAGATTTCTCCGATATTCAAGAAAAAATTCGGCTGGACGCCGCCGAATAAATACTCCTGTGGCAGTGAATCTGATATGCCGTACGTTTATGAGGATGACAGACCGAAACTATTGAAAGCGCTGCAGGAAATAGAGCGCGGCAAGATTGACGGAGAGCTGAAAATACGTGTAATCAGGAGCGACAGAACGTATTGCTGGTGTAAAGCGATTTACCATGTAATGTGGACGGAAGACAAAAAGATGCAGCTTATTGGGAAGCTAACAGATATTGACAGGGAAATGAAAGAAAAGCAGACGCTCATTAAAAAAGCTCAGGTGGATGCTTTAACGGGTCTCTATAACAAGGAAGCCTTAAAAACCCGCTCTGCCGACTATCTTATTAACAATCCGGATATGAACAACGTGGTTATTTTCTTTGATGTCGATGATTTCAAAGAAATCAACGACAGGCTCGGTCATGCGGTCGGAGACAAAGCTCTGTGCGACATTTCGCAAAAAATGCTCGGTGTTTTTTCAAGCCGTGATATTCTGGGACGTTTCGGCGGTGATGAATTCTGCGTGCTTGTAAAGGATATTCAAAAAGAAAATCTCCGCTCTTTGCTTGAGCGCCTGCTGGACGAATTGCGGCTTACATACTGCGAAGGACGCAGGACGGTTCAGGTATCGGTAAGTGTCGGAGCCGTATGCAGCAGCGAATACGGCACCGATTTCAATAAGCTCCTGGAATACGCCGATAAAGCTCAGTATTTTGCAAAGGGAAAAGGCAAGGATGCATATACGATTTACAGCGACGATATCAGGAATAAGGAATATGAAGGGCGCCGGGAACAAAGTGTCTGATTCCGCAGTTTCAAGAGAATAGAACCATATAGGACTTCATTAACTATATTAAAAGCAGGCTCCGCCCAAAGTGGTAACTTTGAGCGGAGCCTGCTTTTAGGTGCAAAATATGCGCTAAATTAGGGCTTTGGGTTTTGAGATGCTTCGACTCTGCATTCGCACGTCTCAGGATACACGCCGGACACTATCATATCCCAGTTGTCAAGAAAAACGGTGACAAGCTCGGGGCGGAAAAGAGAACCGCTGCCCTTTGCTATTTCGGCCTTGCAGACGTCCGGCGGCAGCGCCTGCCTGTAGACCCGCTCTATCATCATAGAATCCACAGCGTCGCAGATTGAGATAATCTGCGAGCCCTCCGGTATCTGATCGCCCTTTAACCCTTCAGGGTAACCGCTTCCGTCCCAATGCTCATGGTGATGACGGACAATTTCGGCCACGCGTTCCAGCTTCCCGGATTTTAGAATAATGTCTGCGCCAATATCGGGATGGCGGCGCATTTCTAACCATTCTGATTCATCGAGCTTTTCGCGTTTGTTGAGAGTTGCATCCGGTATACCGACCTTTCCAAGGTCGTGAAGGGAGGCTGCAAACTCAAAAACTTCCGCCTCGAGGGGCAAAATCCTAAGCTGCCTGCAAAACTGCTTTGTGAGCGCCGCGACTCGCCTCGAATGACCTGCGGTATATTCGTCCCGCGCCTCAAGGACATCTATAACGGTTTCAAAGGTGCTCTGATATAAAGTGATGGGAATGTCCGAAATAATATTGCGGGGGTCGTCAAAGATAATAGGACGACGCAATTCGCTCTCGAGACCGTTTCTTATGCGAAGCCTAAGCCTTGAGAAGCTGCTGCGATACCTGCCATGACGCAGACGGGGATAGGCTCGCAGAATTCGCGCCTGAACGGCGCTGAGTCCGGATCTTGCCCTTGCGGAACCGAGTTCGACTGCTTCTTTGCCTTCTTCAAGCTTTTCCATAGCGTTCAGGGTGCCGCTTGCCAGAGTCCCGCCAAGGCGCTCGGAAACCCTGCGTATGCCCTTTTCTGTGCTTTCAAGAAATACAAGCTTTCTTTTGAGCTTAAGGGTTTCGACGAGGCTGACGGTCGTGTCTGCAAGCGTGAGCAGGACGAATATGCCGAGAGCGACAAGCCCTAATGGCAGCGGCATCATGTCTATGAAGTCGCTCGTGAGCGGATAGACGACATAGACGACCAGAAGGCAGGCAAGACCCCATATGAGAGAAAAGCGAAGGCAGATATAGCCGTGCAGATTGAGAGGCTCCTTTGAATAGTCCCACCATTTATCGTTAAAGAACTGCTCAAGAACAAGACCTGTCAAAAATTCAAGTGCGGAGGTGATAAGCACCGAGCCTAGGACTA
>Ga0209639_1003593_pt1 | contig 10165 bp, 11 predicted proteins | sample EPASupsiteHSE605_FD_187268 | JGI IMG/M metagenome (GOLD analysis project Ga0209639, IMG submission 187268) | Bioremediated contaminated groundwater from EPA Superfund site, New Mexico - Sample HSE6-05 (SPAdes) (version 2) | ecosystem: Environmental > Aquatic > Deep subsurface > Groundwater >...
CCCGGGCGGAAACCGCAGTAGCCAAGCCAGCTAAGCCGGAGCCCACCACCAGTACCTGGGTTGTCAGATCACCTTCCGATTCAGCATCGGGTGTTTCTGAAACCGCAGCCGGGGTTTCTTCGGCTGCGGCCGGCGTATCGGTCGCCGCGGGCGTTTCGGATGGCGCCGCGCAGGCGACCAGGCCCAATGCAAGCATCAGACACAGGAGCGCGCATACAAACCTTTTCATTTGTTCTCTTCCTCCATCGTATAGAAATGCGGCGTATAAGGGTAAACGCCCTCTTTCGCCGCATATATTCTAGCAGTTTGTATGTTAATTAACTAACGTTAAAATGCAATTAATATAGAAGTACTGCTTATATCTCCCATTTTTGGTCAGAAAGCTCGCTCATAAAACTGGAAAGCAAAGGCGTTTTCCGGCAGTACAGGAAATAAATCTCATGCCACAGGGGTTTGCCTGATAAAGGCATAAAAGCAATGCCGTAATCCAAGATCTCCTTGGTAACCGGAAGCAGGGAGACACCCTGACCTAAAGAAATCTGCAAAAGTTGGGTCTCAATGTTCTCCACCTGTATGATATTCGATTCAGAAACACCTAGCTCATTTATAAGCAGCCCTGAAACTATGGCGTTGCCCTGCTGAGCAGCATCAGGCGTGAGGATGACAATGTTTTCTCGGCGAAGTTCTTCCAAAGAAACAGGCCCGTACTTCTGGGAAAGAGGATGGCCGGGGTTCATTGCCACCTTAATGGGGTTGCGGGCCAGCAGTATCCTTGATACATCAGTATCATCGGCAAACTCATCAGATACGGATACCACGGCATCACATGCGCCGGACATAAGATCTGCGCGCGCGGCGGACTGTCCGGTGTAGCGGAATTGAACACTGTATTCTTCGTTTTTCCGGGAATAGCGTTCCATCGCTTTTTTGATCAAGGATTGTTCGATGGGGCCGGTATACTCGATCATTAATGCGCTGTTTTGCCTGGATTGTTGCTCCATAACCAGGCACAAATGGCGATAATCAGCGAGAAGCACCTTCGCCTCCCGCGCAAGGCAATGCCCTGCATCGGTTAAGACGACGGTTTTAGTATCGCGTGTAAACAGCTGAACGCCCAGTTCGCTCTCCAACGCAGCAATCTGTTGGCTCATGGCGGTTTGGGAGATGAAGTGGCGTTCCGCCGCTCGCGTAAAGTTCAGCAACTCAGCAACCGAGAGAAAGTACTCCAATTTTTTTATGTTCATATCATTGTGAGTGGTCCCTTTAATCATCATGGTATCCGTAATGCCAGCGACAAACCGAATTTATGCCACTTCGCTGGGATTCTTGATGCGTTATAAATAAATACAAGTTTTAATCAAGGAGACACTGTGGACGAATTCCCAGTTATTCAGGTTAAACGTTATAGTGGGTAGTATCGATCAACGCTACGCAGGAAAATACGCTTAACATTTAAATGCTATATTATGGATACCCTATGATTTAGGATATTCTAGCATTACTTACAGTTTTAAACAACATTGATGAATCAGTAATATCTCAAATAGTCAGTAAACAATTTACCATATGGGTGTTTCTGAATGTCTTCGAACGAAGCCACCCTGAAGCAAGCTGGATGATGCCAAGGATAACTTAACACCTAGTAATTCATGCCAGCCTCACCAAGGCTACGGGATTCAGAAAGGCCCAGTGGCTTATAATTACGTTAAATCGCGTAAAACTCCCTCTAAATAACGTTTTAGGATGCTCTTCATAGCCTTGTTTCTGCCGCTCTGAATGTCTGAAGCCTGTTGCCTTTTTTCTTCTGGAGACTTTCGATAGCCTGCAAACTAATTCCTTCAAAATCCATAAAAATCCCGAGATGTCGGGAAATTTCTTCCCTTCTTCGATCTTCTTTGGCTAACTCTTTCTAAGTCCTTCTAAACCGTTCTCCTTCCCTCAGAGCTTTCACGCGCAGGGGGACTACACCCCTCCCGCGCGCGAGTGCAGGGTTTTTTTAATGTTCGGCACTCGGTATTGAAGCGATTACCCCGTCAGTTTTTATGGGGGGGATGGCCGCTGCCAGATTCTTATAAAAAACTCTAGACGGAAGTAGATCCGCCATGAGCTTTTTGCAAATAGAGGCTACTCGGTTCGTGATATCACAGGTAATGCTCTTTATTATAGCGCTCGCCTCTGTAGTGTCCACGGCTCAGGTTTTTTATTCGGTGAGCCTGATCTGCATTGGCATCATACAGGAAAAGCAACGTCAAGCAAAATAGGTAGCACAATCGTAAGCTCTCCAATATAGTTTTTTAATTATTGTACACTAGATTGCAAAATTTCATTCGCAGACTCTAAGCATGACGATAAATCAACATCGGGGAAGTGAATATCCGTAGCATCCGCCTTTTTGTTTGCTTTTATTGTGTTCTTGTGTGCCGTAATATTGCCATCATGTAGCGAATTGGCTTTTGCGATATCGTCTTGAAAACTTGCTTTATCATAAGATGTTTTGGCGATTTGAGGATTCGATATGTTTTTTATCTTTCGTGCAGAGTCAGTGAAAAAAGCGTTTATTTTGTTCTCCTGCTTACCATACGCTTCCTTTGATTTTGCGGCTTTGGTAAACAAATTTTCAACAGCCTGGTCATCCGGGTGGTTTATTTGTTTTCGATTTCCGCAATTTTTCCATCAAGAATGTCGATTTCTTTCTGTATTTTTACGTTTTCTGTGCCAAGTGCGACAGCATTCAGCCTATCATTCTCGACAATACCATCAAAATCCTTGAAAACGCAAACATCATAGTCGGTAGACAGTTGACTCAATATTTCATCGGATATTGTGGTTTTTCCCGTGCCGTTTTTTCCGAATATAAAGTTTACTTTCTTTGTAATGGCAAGCTCTTGGCTACTTGAGCTGAACTTATCAGGGTGATGTGACAAGCTGATTTTAATTGGAGCCATTTCAGTAGTCGGAAGATTGCTTGACATTATACTGCCTCCTCATCATCCACGATAAATTATGGTTGTGCTATAGCAATAACCAAGCCTCACACGAATTTCTCATTATTGCTATAATATCAATACGCCATTTTTTGTCTTATTCCTCTATAAAATAACTTTATTCATAAATAAAAACAGGAGCCCTCGGCTCCTGTGTACCCCAACATTCACCCAATCTTCTGTCTTACCCAGCCGTCAATCCTTTTACAGTGGTCCTCGGTGTACCCGACTACCTTCCCGACCTTCCGCCAGCTGTAGCCGTCGACATATCGTGCTCGTACCACCGACCTCTCCCGCGGCGGCAGTGCGTCGATCTCCCCCTCCACCCGCCTTATCTTTAGCTCCAGCTCAGCAATTCGTTCCTGAAGCTCTTCCTCCATGTCGGCGAGGGTTGCCATCCCGTCGCCCAGTGTGTCGCGGGGTCCGCCGCCTCCGCGGGGCAAATGGGACAGCCTGGACGATGGCGGGGAGGATAAATAATCCCGCAGCCTCGTAATGCGTCCTTGCAAGCTCTTGATTTCCGCGTGACAGTCCCTCAGGTTCTTCAGATCCTCTATCGTCAATGTCTTCTCTCCTCCATAAAATCACTTGAATATCCATACTCGATTTACCTTAATTCTTTTCAGCCTCACCCCCTTCCCGTTTTCAGCCCGTCACAGCCCGTTAATTTCGCTTCTGCCTGGACAAGGTATATTTTCCCGTTCACAGGCTGCTCGAGATCAGCATGGAGCACAAGGACGTTCCGGTACAGCTCATACCCTGCGACATGGACGAACAGCTGATTACCCTGGCGGCGATCATTCAGGCAGGACACGCGATACTCTCAGGGAACGGCAGCCCGGAAGACTACAGGCACGTTGTGGAGTGGGGAACGGAGCTGCTGTTCTGGCGGCCGGTAGACATTGACGCAAAAGAGGTGTTCGGGAAGTGAGCAGACAGGCATCCGGCCGGAAGGGCAGCCGCGGCCCCTGAACGGCCCTGTGTACGCCGAAGACCATGCCGGCGATGTTCTGTTCCAACTCCGCGGTGGATTCGTCTTTGAGGTCCTGCGCGGACTTCTTCGCGATCTCGAGGTCGGATAATACGGTAGTCTGTTTGTCGAGCAGTTCCTCGATCTGGCGCCGCAGGGTCTCGGCCTGTGCCTGAAGGGTCTGGAGGTTCTGGCGCTTGCGCTGGTTCTCTCCGTTCTTGGCGAGGATCTCCTGCTGTTGGCGGATCAGCTCCGACGCGGAGACGGGTTCTTTCGGAACGTCCGGGTAATAGGGCTGTTCCTTTACGTACTTCTTCTTCTGGTCGGCGATCTGCCCGATAGCGCGGCGTTGGTTATAGAGCTGCTGCTCTTCCAGTTCAAGCTTTGCCAAAGAATCCTGGACCCCGATAATCTGGAGGAGGGTGTTAGCCTTCTCCTTCGAGCTCGACGCCATGAAGCGCGGGAGGTCCAGCGCCAGCTGTTCCAGTCAGGCCGGACGCGGCCGGTTCGATTCTTACGGCTCTCACCCGTTTTACGTTCTCGATTTCAAGTCTGTAATCGGCGGGAAAAACAACCAGGGGAAGACGTCGGTCCTGGACGCGATCGCCTGGGCGCTGGGCGGGGATAAATACCGCCCCTCCCAGGCCCAGCGGGACGGGTCCGTCCTTCCGCCCAGCCTCCATATCGTCATGAACAACGGCCTCGTAGTGGAGCGGAAGGGGAAGAACGGCGACCTGAAGGTCACGGACCCGACCAACCGGAAGGAGGCCAGCAGCTGTTAAACGAGTTCGTGAATCCTTTAGCATTAAATTATGAAATGCGTCCTTTAATACGTACAGCTCAGAATATATGATGATTGAAGCTAGAATAAGATAAGATTGTGCTATAATTAGATTATTTCCTAAATAGTACAATTCAATAAGGAGGCCCCTTGCTATTATGATCTGTCCAAAATGTGGGAGTAACAGCGTGAACGTCCAGGCTGTCTCAAATGTCCATACCAAACGAAAAGGGATTCTCTGGTGGTTATTCATCGGCTGGTGGTGGGTACCCATCAAGTGGTTCTGCTTTTTCTGGCTTGCTCTCCTTGCTAAGATATTTGGAAGCAAGAAGATTAAAACTGATATAGAAGCTTATGCGGTATGTCAAAACTGCGGTTATAAGTGGCGTACATAAACCACTTATTAATGAATCCCACCCCTGTAGGCTAAGAAAGCGAGGTCTATCACTCCTCAAAGGTTTATCGGACAGATTTACAGGGCGACATCATCTGCACCAGCGACGGGAAGACCGTTACGTTCAAAGTCGAGCGGAACGCAAACGCCGACACGCTCGCCCCGGTTGGAGAAAACAGCCTTCAGAGCAGCGATGACAATACGGCTTCAGATACCCCTGTGAGTACAGAGTACATTCTGAACACAAGCACCAAGAAATTTCATTACCCCTGGTGCTCCAACGTGAAGCAGATAAAGGACTCGAATAAGAAAACCTTTACCGGCAGCCGGGCGGATCTAATCGCACAAGGCTATACTCCTTGCAAGAACTGCAACCCGTAAAAAAGCGCCCCCGATCCTGCGAGCACAGGAAACGGGGCATAGATGAAGACAGAAAGGGAATCCATGGCAACAATCAAGAGTCAGGGCAAAGGTTATAAAATCACCGTGTCAAAGGGCTATGACATCTACGGGAGGCAGCTCCGGGAGCACATGACCTGGGTGCCGGCGCCGGGCATGACGGAAAAACAGATTGACAAGGAGCTTAACCGTCAGGCCACACTTTTTGAGGAACAGGTGAGATGCTCCACTGTACATAACGGTAGCATTCGGCTTAAAGACTTCACAGATTCATTTATAAATGCGGCAGGGTGCCCAAATTTGAAAGCTAAAACCCTATTCGGGTACCAGCGAGATCTTGTGGTTATTAACGAAGCTCTGGGCCACATTAAGCTAAAGGATCTAAAGCCCGGGCACATCGCTTCCTTTTATGCCAACCTCCAAGAAGAAGGCGCGAGAGCCACGGAGCTGGCAACCATCTATACAGACTTTTCCATACTGTTGAAAGAACGCCATCTGACAATGAAGGCTCTCTCAGAGAAGGCGGGCGTATCCCTTTGGGTAATGAAACAGCTAAAAAATAAAGAGAAGATTGCCAAAGACTGCGCTCTATAAGTTGCATCAGCACTTGATATGAAGGCTGACGCGTTCTTCACCTTCCACAAAAATATGGCCCCCCTTGAGGCTGGTACGATCCATGTTTATCATAGAGTGCTTTCGTCTGTTTTAACGAAGGCTGTAAAGCTGGGCTATATCAGCAACAACCCGGCTTCCCGGGTTGACCTACCCTCGATCGCATACCGTAAGGCAGCATATCTTGATGAGCCAGATGCCCGACGGCTGTTGCAACTGCTATGGGACGAGCCCATAAAATGGCGGGCCATCGTAACTTTTGACCTTCTTTCAGGGTTACGCCGCGGGGAGTTGCTTGGACTTTGTTGGCAAGATGTTGATTTTGATAATAAGATCATCACGGTATCCCAGACGTCAAACTACCTCCCCAGAAAGGGGCTCTATACGGATACACCTAAAACGTCGAGCTCCAGCCGCCCCGTTCGTATATCACAATCTGCGTTGCTGCTCCTCCTCGAGTATAGACAGTGGCAGGACGCACAGAAGGACTCCTTGGGGGACGCATGGGAAGATAAGGATGGCCGGATATTCACCTCGGATACAGGCGCCCCCATATTTCCCGACAGTGTTACGAAGTGGTTTGGTTCTTTTGTAAAACGCTCTGGATTGCCTAAAGTTTCCGTACATTCCCTCAGGCATACCTATGCTAGCCTTATGATCGCGGATGGGGCCCCACTGGTGGTCGTATCTCACCAGCTCGGGCATGCCCAAACCAGCACCACGGCAAACATATACGCACATGTAATCGCGTCAGCGGAGGCAAAATCAACCCAGACCTTTGACAGGTTTACCGATATTATCGAACCCAAAGTTCAAAAAAGATCTCCAACAAAACTAGCAGAAATCCGGTAAAAAAGAGCTCATTTTGAGCTCTTTTTATTTACGTTATACTTCATTTTGCGGCGTGGGCTTTGCTTTATTTGCGTGGGCATAAACACTAAACAAACACCAAGCATTCAAGAATTGCATCCGTCTAGTAGATATAATGCCTTGATTTACGTCATAATTGTCCGTTTTTCTCCCTGATATTATAAAAAATAGGACACCGTTTGGTGTCCTATTGGAGCTACTGGGGAGACTCGAACTCCCGACCTATTGATTACGAATCAATTGCTCTACCGACTGAGCTACAGTAGCAGAATTATCAGGAATATCCTGCTTTTGAATCCAGGTTCAAGAAAAGCCGATATACGAACCATATCCGGTCATGCAGGTTTGAAAGCGCGGAACCACATGGCAACGAACAGGTTCCAGCCAGCGCTGAACGTATTGCAGTATAGCATATCGCGGCGCTGTTTTCAAACCTTTTTTACATCCTCCGCTATGGAAACAGTTCAGAATAATGCAATTTTGAATATAAATTGCTTCATGATTTATTGCCGGTTACTTTCAAGTATGGTACATTTATTATAAATGGACTTCGTTTAGAATCAATAAATTGGGGGGCATCATGTACGACGGACACAGGCAGCGTCTCCGCGACCGGTTTGAACAATTCGGGCCCGACTCGCTGAAGGATCATGAGCTGTTGGAGCTGCTTTTGTTTTTCAGCATACCGCGCCGAAATACGAACGCCATTGCCCATGAGCTCATCAGCCGGTTCGGTTCTCTTTCGGCCGTGCTTGCCGCCCCTTTGAACGAACTGAACACGGTTGAGGGCATAGGGGATGCCTCCGCCCTTTTCCTTTGTCTGGTCAACGAGATTGCGAGAAGAGCAAGGATGACCAGCATAGCAAAAACACCGCTGAACACCCTGGGAGAGTTGTGCGATTACTGCTGCGAACTGCTCGCAGGAGAACGATCCGAACAGTTTTGCGTCATTCTGATGGACGCGCGGTTCAACCTGATACGAACCGTGCGTCTTTCGGCCGGAATCCCCGATTCGGTGGCCGTATATCCCCGGCTCATCGCGGAACAAGCGCTGAAATCCGGTGCGATGAAGGTTACGCTTGTGCATAACCACCCCGCAGGCGACTGTACACCGTCCCCGGACGACATCAGAACGACGGACAGCGTCGCTGCGGCGCTCGCCCCGCTCGGAATTGATCTGGTGGACCATATCATTGTCACGGATTCAGAAGCATACGCTTTGCGCGCCCAGAAAAAAACAGATTTCAGGCCCGCCGGTTACCATACGGTATTATCTCAGGGGTGCGGCCTGCTCAACCCCTGTTCGGTTGCCGAATACCTGCGGAGACTTGACGGCGCACTTTTGGACGAAGTCATTGCCCTGCTGGAATCCGCTGAAGGGGAATAGCGCAGCACACTTCGTCCCTCTTATTCAACCAGCAGAATAATAGGTTTGAGATTTTCTTTTCAGAACGTTTCCAGTATAATAGCTTCAGCTTGACAGTATAGCCGACCTTTTGTACAATAATAAATAGTATTTAGTTCGTATTTCAATCAATTCGTTTGAGTCCTACCAGATTCCGGTTAAATCAAACCGAAACCCGCAAGACCCTGCCACATATCCGAAAAACAACTTTAGGAGGCGATGTGTTTGAGCAAGACCATAGCGGTATTGGGCACGTTCGATACAAAAGGCGAAGAATTCGCATACCTTATCGAGCGCATTAGGGAGGCCGGATGCGAGGTGGTTTCCATCGACACCGGCATCATCGGAAAGCCCTTTTTCGAGGCGACCGTCAAGCGCGACCAGGTGGCGCAGGCCGGCGGCAGCTCCATAGCGGAACTGGTCGAGAAGAACGACCGCGGCTATGCGGTCACCACCATGATGAACGGCGCCGGAGAGATCGTCCTTTCGCTTTTTGAGGCCGGCAAGATCGACGGCATCATCAGCATGGGCGGCTCCGCAGGCACCACCATCGGCACCTACGCCATGCGCAAGCTGCCGGTCGGCGTTCCCAAGGTAATGATCTCGACGCTGGCTTCGGGCGACGTTGCTAAGTACGTCGGCCCGAAGGATATCTTCATGCTCAACTCCATTGTGGATATATCCGGAATCAACAAAATTTCAAAAACCATCTTCTCTCTCGCGGCTGGCGCCGTGACCGGCGCGGCCAAGAGCGCCTATGTTGGCGGAGACGACGGAAAAAAGGTGATCGCCGCTTCCATGTTCGGTGTAACCACCCCCTGCGTGACCAAAGCCAAGGCCTATCTCGAGGAACAGGGCTATGAAGTGCTGGTGTTCCATGCCGTAGGTTCGGGCGGGCGCTGCCTGGAATCGCTGGTGGACGGCGGCATGGTCCAGGGCGTGCTGGATATGACCACCACGGAATGGTGCGACGAGCTGGTCGGCGGCGTACTTTCAGCCGGCCCGGAGCGTTTGGACGCAGCGGCAAAGAAGGGCGTTCCCCAGGTCGTTTCCTGCGGCGCTCTGGACATGGTCAATTTCGGAGAATGGGACTCCGTTCCCAAGAAATTTGCGGGCCGCAACCTTTATAAGCACAACGCTTCCGTCACCCTTATGCGCACGACCGTCGAGGAATGTGCCGAGCTGGGCCGCATCATCGCGGAAAAGCTCAACAAGTGCGTCGGCCCCTGCACGCTCATGCTGCCTTTGGGCGGCGTCTCCGCCATAGATAAGCCGGGCGCTCCGTTCTACGGCCCCGAGGAAGACAAGGCCCTTTTTGACGCGCTCAGAAAGACCCTTACAAATCCGAAGGTCAAGCTTCTTGAAATGGACAACAACATCAACGACGACGAGTTCGCCCTAACCGCCGCCAAGGAGCTGGACGCCTATATCAAGGGCTGACGACGGTCCACTTTTCCCGTAACAAACCAAATCAAGCTTCAGGAGGATAAAACATGCCAAGGATTGAAAGAGCGGAAATCCTAAAGAATCTCCGCGAGCAGGTAGCGTCCGGAAAACCGATCTGCGGAGCTGGCGCAGGAACCGGTATTTCCGCCAAATGCGCCGAAAAAGGCGGAGTTGACATGATGATCATCTACAACTCCGGCCGTTACCGCATGGCGGGCCGCGGCTCGCTGGCCGGGATTCTGGCTTACGGCGACGCCAACGGCATCGTGGTCGAAATGGCTTCCGAAGTGCTTCCTATTGTAAA
>Ga0209639_1003596_pt1 | contig 10160 bp, 5 predicted proteins | sample EPASupsiteHSE605_FD_187268 | JGI IMG/M metagenome (GOLD analysis project Ga0209639, IMG submission 187268) | Bioremediated contaminated groundwater from EPA Superfund site, New Mexico - Sample HSE6-05 (SPAdes) (version 2) | ecosystem: Environmental > Aquatic > Deep subsurface > Groundwater >...
CCAAAGCCTTTGAAAGAAGGTGTAAGCAAAGATGAAGCTGAAGCTCTCAAAAATCAGCTCGTTGAAGCAGGTGCTGAAGTAGAAGTGAAGTAATTTTACTTTCCTACCGCAAAAAGGAATAGGACTTTTTGCTTTGCAAAAAGTCTATTCCTTCTTTTGTATTTATATTTATACAGTATTTTTTTAGAGCTCTAACCTTTAAATCTGAAAACCCTTGGCAGTAGATAAAATCCAAAAAATCAGCTTTGCCTCCGCACAGCAAGCCGAATATCCTGATTTTCTTGAAATTCAGCTACAATCTTTTAAGGATTTTTTCCAACTGGAAACAAATCCCGAAAACAGGGTTAATGAAGGCTTATTTAAGGTATTTGCGGAAAATTTTCCAATCACGGATGCACGTAACAATTTTGTTCTCGAATTCCTTGATTATTTTATAGATCCTCCGCGCTATACCATTGAAGAATGCCTCGACCGCGGTCTCACTTACAGTGTACCTCTTAAAGCAAAATTAAGACTGTACTGTACTGACCCCGAACACGAAGATTTCGAAACCATCATACAGGATGTTTATCTCGGAATGATCCCTTATATGACTCCAAGGGGTTCTTTTGTTGTGAATGGGGCTGAACGTGTAGTTGTTTCTCAGTTGCACCGTTCTCCTGGTGTATTTTTCGGTACCAATGTTCATGCGAACGGTACCCAGTTGTATTCAGCACGTATTATCCCTTTCAAGGGATCGTGGATGGAATTTACAACCGACATCAATAATGTGATGTGGGCGTATATTGATCGTAAGAAAAAACTTCCGATCACCACTCTTTTACGCGCTATCGGTTTTGAAACCGATAAAGATATTCTCGAAATTTTTGACCTCGCTCAGGAAGTGAAAGTAAGCAAAGCCGGCCTTAAAAAAGTGATCGGTAGTCGTCTTGCTGCACGTGTTGTTAGAGCTTGGATCGAAGATTTTGTGGATGAAGATACCGGTGAAGTTGTTTCAATCGAGCGTACAGAAGTAATTATTGATCGTGAAACTGAACTTCAGGACGATCATATTGACCTGATTGTTGACTCGGGTGTTAAAACTATTCTGGTACACAAAGAAGATGCTAACAATATTGACTATTCCATCATCTTCAATACCTTACAAAAAGATACGGCAAACAATGCCAAAGAAGCGGTCGAATACATCTATCGCCAATTACGTAATGCAGAACCGCCTGATGAAGAAACTGCACGTGGTATTATCGAGAAACTCTTCTTCTCAGATAAACGTTACGATTTAGGCGAAGTTGGTCGTTATCGTATCAACAGAAAGCTGAATCTGGCAGAATCGCTGGATACACGCGTATTAACAAAAGAAGATATAATTTCCATCATAAAATTCCTCATACAACTCATTAATGCTAAAGCTGAAGTGGACGATATCGACCACTTGAGTAACCGTCGTATCCGTTCGGTTGGCGAACAGTTGTATGCTCAATTTGGTGTTGGTTTGGCTCGTATGGCTCGTACAATTCGTGAACGTATGAACGTTCGTGATAACGAAGTATTTACGCCAATGGATCTTATCAACGCGAAAACTCTTTCGTCTGTAATTAATTCATTCTTTGGAACTAACCAGCTTTCACAGTTCATGGACCAAACCAATCCACTGTCTGAAATTACGCACAAACGTCGTATTTCAGCACTGGGGCCTGGAGGACTTTCACGTGAACGTGCAGGTTTTGAGGTTCGTGACGTTCACTATACGCACTATGGTCGTTTGTGTACTATTGAAACTCCTGAAGGACCAAATATTGGTTTGATTTCTTCACTTTGCGTATTTGCAAAAATTAACCATCTTGGCTTTATTGAAACTCCATATAAATCTGTAGAAGAGGGTATTGTACGTGAAGATAAAGGATTGGTTTACCTTACAGCCGAAGAAGAAGAAGATAAAATTATTGCTCAGGCAAATACTCCTATCAGTGCTGATGGTGCCATCAAAATTGATAAGGTAAAAGCCAGATATTTGGCCGATTATCCTATTGTTGATCCGAAAGAGGTGAAAATGATAGATATCGCCACAAACCAAATTGCTTCAATAGCTGCATCTTTAATTCCATTCCTCGAACACGATGATGCAAACCGTGCGTTAATGGGATCAAATATGATGCGTCAGGCAGTACCTCTGTTAAATCCTGAAGCTGCAATTGTTGGTACAGGTATCGAATCTTACGTTGCCCGTGACTCTCGTGTATTGATCAATGCTGAAGATGATGGCGTTGTTGAATATGTTGATGCTAACGAAATCGTAATTCGATATAATCGTGACGAAAAAGAACGTCTTATTTCATTCGAAGAAGATATTCGTACCTATAAACTTACCAAATTCCAGCGTACAAATCAAAATACCTGTATCAATCTTCGTCCTATTGTCCGTAAAGGCGATAAGATTAAGAAAGGTGAAGTATTGTGCGAAGGATATGCTACTGACAAAGGTGAACTTGCTATTGGACGTAACCTTATGGTTGCATTCATGCCATGGAAAGGTTATAACTTTGAGGATGCTATTGTAATTTCTGAAAAAGTAGTGAAAGAAGATATCTTTACATCATTACACATTGAAGAATTTACCCTCGAAGTACGCGAAACCAAACGCGGTATGGAAGAGCTTACCAATGATATCCCGAATGTAAGTGCTGAAGCAACTAAAGATCTGGATGAAAATGGAATTATCCGTATTGGTGCCGAAGTTCATGAAGGCGATATCCTGATTGGTAAAATCACTCCGAAAGGTGAATCAGATCCTACTCCGGAAGAAAAACTCCTCAGAGCAATCTTTGGTGATAAAGCCGGTGATGTGAAAGATGCTTCACTTAAGGTTCCGCCATCAGTACAAGGTGTTGTTATCGACAAAAAACTCTTCTCGAAGATTGCAAAAGAACGCAAATCAAAATCAAAGGATAAAGATCTGACCAAAAATATTGACCGTGACTTCAATAAAGAAATCACAGATCTCAAAAATAAACTGGTTGACAAGCTTTTGATCCTTTTAAGCGGGAAAGTTGCACAAGGTGTTTATACCAATTTCAAAGAAGAATTAATTGCCAAAAAAGCAAAATTCACGCAGAAAGCTCTTGCTGCTATCGATTATCAAAATGTGAATCCTGATAAGTGGACAACTGACAAGGAAACCAACAATTTGATAAAAGAGCTTCTGAATAACTATAATATTAAGCATCGCGAAATTTACGGAAGATATGCACGCAATAAATTTATTGCTACTGTTGGGGATGAACTGCCTTCAGGTATTGTTCAGATGGCCAAGGTATATCTTGCGAAAAAACGTAAATTGAAAATCGGGGATAAAATGGCAGGTCGCCACGGTAATAAAGGGATCGTTGCGAAAATTGTTCGTGAAGAAGATATGCCATTCCTTGAAGATGGAACACCCGTTGATATTGTATTGAACCCATTGGGCGTACCTTCCCGTATGAACCTTGGTCAGATTTACGAAACTGTTCTTGGTTGGGCAGGTAAAAGACTGGGATTACATTTCTCAACTCCAATTTTCGATGGAGCAACGATTGAACAAATCAATGATTATATGAAACAAGCTGGGTTGCCTGATAATGGTAGAGTTTATCTCTATGATGGTGGTACCGGGGAACGTTTTGACCAACCTGCAACTGTTGGATATATTTACATGATTAAGCTCCATCACTTGATTGACGACAAGATGCATGCCCGTTCTATCGGACCTTACTCACTTATTACACAACAACCTCTTGGAGGTAAAGCGCAATTTGGGGGTCAGCGTTTCGGGGAAATGGAAGTTTGGGCACTTGAAGCATTTGGTGCTGCCAATATTCTTCAGGAAATCCTTACTGTTAAGTCGGATGATGTAATGGGAAGAGCCAAAGCATATGAAGCTCTTGTTAAGGGCGATAATATGCCAAAACCAGGCATTCCCGAATCATTCAACGTACTGGTTCATGAATTAAGAGGTCTTGGACTGAACGTAAGCTTCGAATAAGCTTACGTTCACACCTGACTTTATACAGGATATAGTTTTTGGTTTATCTATCACAAAAACAGTTCTATGGCTTTTAGAAAAGACAATACGATAAGAAACGAATTTTCATCAATTACAATCAGTTTGGCTTCACCAGAGTCGATTTTGGAAAGATCGAGAGGCGAGGTTTTGAAACCCGAAACAATTAACTATCGTACCTACAAACCTGAACGTGACGGTTTGTTCTGCGAACGTATTTTTGGACCGGTTAAAGACTGGGAATGCCATTGTGGAAAGTATAAGAGAATTCGTTATAAAGGAATCGTTTGTGACCGTTGCGGTGTGGAAGTTACCGAAAAGAAAGTTCGTCGCGAACGTATGGGGCACATCCAACTGGTTGTACCTGTAGCTCATATCTGGTATTTCCGCTCAGTTCCCAATAAAATAGGAACTCTGCTCGGTTTACAAACAAAAAAGCTTGAATCGATTATCTACTACGAAAAATATGTGGTAATTCAACCAGGTATTAAAGATGAAGATGGTATTGGTATGATGGATTTCCTTTCGGAAGAAGAATACTTCAATATCATTGATTCGTTACCTGCCGATAATCAAAGTCTGGATGATAGCGATCCACGCAAGTTTATCGCAAAAATGGGCGGTGACGCTCTTTGTGATCTTCTTGGACGTATTAATTTGGATGAACTCTCTTACGATCTTCGTAACAGAGCCGGGAATGAAACTTCACAACAACGTAAACAGGATTTACTGAAACGCTTAAATGTTGTTGAATCATTCCGTGAAGCAAATAATCATATCGAAAATCGTCCTGAATGGATGATTACGAAAGTTGTTCCGGTTATTCCACCCGAACTTCGTCCTTTGGTGCCTCTGGATGGCGGACGTTTTGCTACTTCTGATTTGAATGATCTTTATCGTCGTGTTATCATCAGAAATAACCGTCTGAAAAGATTGATCGAAATCAAAGCTCCGGATGTAATCATGCGTAATGAAAAACGTATGTTACAGGAAGCCGTTGATTCATTATTCGATAACTCAAGAAAAGCAAGTTCAGTTCGAACCGAATCAAACCGTGCTTTGAAATCATTGAGCGACAGTTTAAAAGGTAAACAAGGTCGTTTCCGTCAGAACCTGTTAGGTAAACGTGTTGACTACTCAGGTCGTTCGGTTATTGTTGTAGGTCCTGAACTGAAACTGAATGAATGCGGTTTGCCCAAAGAGATGGCTTCCGAACTTTTCAAACCATTCATTATCCGTAAACTGCTTGAACGTGGTGTCGTAAAAACCGTTAAATCGGCTAAGAAAATTGTTGACAGAAAAGATCCTGTTATTTGGGATATTCTGGAAAACATCTTAAAAGGACACCCTGTATTATTAAACCGTGCACCAACCCTTCACCGTTTAGGTATTCAGGCTTTCCAGCCAAAGCTTATTGAAGGTAAGGCTATTCGTTTGCACCCGTTGGTTTGTACAGCGTTCAATGCTGACTTCGACGGTGACCAGATGGCAGTTCACGTTCCACTGGGACACGCTGCAATTCTGGAAGCCCAACTCCTGATGCTTGCTTCACACAACATCCTGAACCCTGCAAATGGGGCACCTATCACCGTTCCTTCTCAGGATATGGTTTTGGGCCTTTATTATATGACGAAAGGCCGTAAATCAGAATCAACTCACATTGTAAAAGGTGAAGATAAGATTTTCTACTCTCCTGAAGAAGTGATCATTGCTTTAAATGAGAAGCGAATTGATCTCCATGCATGGATAAAAGTAAAAACACATACGATTGAGGATGGACTTCCGGTTCGTAAGATCATTGAAACAACCGTAGGTCGTGTACTCTTTAATCAGGTTGTCCCGAGAGAATATGGCTATATTAACGAACTGCTTACCAAAAAAGCTCTTCGTGATATCATCAGTAGCGTTTTGAAGAAAACCGGAACAGCAACTACAGCTAAATTCCTTGACGATATTAAGGAAATGGGTTATACCATGGCATTTAAAGGAGGTCTTTCCTTTAACCTTGGCGATCTGATTATTCCTGAAATTAAAGAAAAACTTATCGCTGATGCAAATGCTGAAGTTGATGAAGTAATGATGAACTATAATATGGGTTTCATTACGAATAACGAACGCTATAATCAGATTATCGATATCTGGACACACACCAATTCACATCTTACTACTACGGTAATGAAACAGCTTTCGAGCAATAATCAGGGTTTCAATGCTGTGTATATGATGCTTGATTCTGGTGCCCGTGGTAGTAAAGAACAGATTCGTCAGTTATGCGGTATGCGTGGTTTGATGGCAAAACCTACCAAATCGGGCGCTACTGGTGGCGAAATTATCGAGAATCCGATCCTTTCAAACTTTAAAGAAGGTTTGTCGGTACTTGAGTACTTTATCTCTACTCACGGTGCTCGTAAAGGTTTGGCTGATACTGCGTTGAAAACTGCTGATGCTGGTTATTTAACCCGTCGTTTGGTTGATGTTGCACAGGATGTAATCATCTCAGAACCTGATTGCGGAACCTTGCGTGGGCTGCCAACAACCGCTTTAAAGAAGAATGAAGAAACAGTAGAAACGCTTTACGATCGTATTTTAGGTCGTACCACGCTGCACGATATTTATCATCCTCAAACGGGTCAGCTTATTGCAATGGCTGGTGATGAGTTAACGGAAGATATTTGTGCTCAGATTGAAGCTTCTCCGATAGAAGAAGTGGAAATCCGTTCGGTACTTACCTGCGAATCAAAACAAGGTGTTTGTGCTAAGTGTTACGGACGTAACCTTGCAACCGGCAAAATGATTCAGAAAGGGGAAGCTGTAGGTGTTATTGCAGCACAGTCTATCGGCGAACCTGGTACTCAGCTTACTCTCCGTACATTCCACGTTGGGGGGGTTGCAGGTAGCAATATTGCAGCACAATCTCGTATTGATGCAAAATATGACGGTGTTCTCGAAATTGAAGAATTAAGAAGTCTGCCTTATGCCAATGCAGAAGGAACGAGCTACGATATTGTAATTGGTCGTTCGGCTGAAATGCGTATTGTGGACAGAAATACAAATATTACCCTTGCTTCAGCATTTATTCCGTATGGCTCTAATCTCTATTTCAAAGATGGAGGTGAAGTGAAAAAAGGTGACCTGATTGCTGAATGGGATCCATACAATGCTGTTATCTTATCAGAAGTTACGGGTACTGTAGCATTCCAGAATGTGATTGAAAATGTAACTTACCGTGTAGAATCGGATGAACAAACCGGTTACAAAGATAAGGTTGTTATTGAATCACGTCAGAAATCAAAGAATCCATCTATCAATGTTATTTCAGCTTCGGGCGAAGTAATGAAGATGTATGATATTCCTGTTGGTGCACACATTGTTGTTGATGATGGAACTGTTCTAAATGCAGGTGATATTCTGGTTAAGATTCCTCGTTCGTTTGGTAAATCAGGCGATATCACGGGAGGTCTGCCACGTGTAACCGAGCTCTTTGAAGCACGTAACCCGTCAGATCCTGCTGTTGTAACCGAAATTGATGGCGTTGTTAGCTTTGCCAAGAAACTAAAACGCGGTAATCGTGAAGTATTGATTACTTCAAAAACCGGTGAAGTGAAATCATATTTGGTTCCAACATCAAAACATATCCTCGTACAGGAAAATGATTATGTAAAGGCGGGTACAGCATTGTCAGAAGGAGCAACAACTCCTGCCGACATCCTTGCAATTAAAGGGCCTATGAAGGTACAGGAATACATCGTAAATGAAATTCAGGAAGTTTACCGTTTACAAGGGGTGAAAATCAATGATAAACATTTCGAAGTTATTGTACGTCAAATGATGCGTAAGGTTGAAGTGGATGATCCGGGCGATACAAAATTCCTTGAAGGAGAACTTGCAAATAAGATTGATTTCCAGGAAGAAAATGACTGGATTTTCGGTAAAAAAGTAGTTACTGATGCAGGTGATTCAGAAACCATTAAAAATGGTCAGATTATCACAGCACGCAAACTTCGTGATGAAAACTCACTGTTGAAACGTCGTGATAAGAAACTTGTTCAATCACGTGATGCTCAACCAGCTACGGCTCGTCAGATCTTACAGGGTATTACACGTGCATCACTGCAAACGAAGAGTTTTATCTCTGCTGCTTCATTCCAGGAAACCACCAAAGTTCTTACCGAAGCTGCTGTTAATGCAAAATTGGATTCACTTCTTGGTTTGAAGGAAAATGTGATTGTAGGTCATTTAATCCCTGCTGGTACAGGTTTACGTGAATATCAAAATGTGATTGTAGCTAACAGTGATGAATATGAGGAAGTAGTAACTTCAAAACATTAATATCAGGTAACAATGGATAACATGAACGAAGAAAATCAGATCAACATTGAGCTTAGTGCTGAAGTTGCTGAAGGGATCTATTCTAATCTGGCAGTGATTACACATTCGCACTCCGAATTTATTGTTGACTTTATCAAAATGATGCCCGGAGTTCCTAAAGCAAATGTAAAATCGCGTATTATTCTTACGCCTCAGCATGCGAAACGTTTGATGAGAGCCCTGCAGGATAATATATCAAAGTTTGAAGGTACATTCGGTAAGATTATTGAACCCGAAAACCCCGATAACCTTCAGTTTAACCTAAGCGGTCCAACTGCCCAGGCTTAATTCTGAAGATTATACATATAAAATCCCCTGATCGGAACGATTCCTGTCAGGGGATTTTTTTATTGTGAGGGCAACAAGGTTTGTAAAAGTGCCAGGCTTTGTATATGTCACACTTCATTAATTCCACTTCTGTTTCCGGGAGCTTTTTTGTATTCGGAAACGGAAAATCCTGTAACGTTTTTAAATTGAGTGGAGAGATATTGTACACTGCTGTATCCCATCATAAAGGCAATTTCACTGAGGGTGAGTTCTCCATATTCGATAAGTTCTTTTGCTTTGAGGATTTTATGATTGATAATGAATTTTTCCAGTGTGATGTTTTCGTGCCGGGTGAATATAGAAGAGAGATGCTGATATGAATAACCAAGCTTTTCGACCAGGTAATCGGAGTTTCGGATAATAGAATTCATGTTATTTGCATAGTGTATCAGCTCAATAACAGCAATTTTAATCTGTTCAACAAGTACTTTTTCTTTGTCGGTAATTAATCCAAACCCGTTCTGTTGTAAGACTCTTTCTACTGTATTCATATTTACAACCGAAGGGTTGTACTCTATTTCTGCTTCTCCTAACCGTATGGAGCAAACTTTAATACCGCAAGCTTCAAACTCTTGCCGTATAATGCGACAACAGCATTGACAAACCATGTTTCGTATTTGTAAAGTAACATGTTCCATTTAACGTATTTCAAGGTATTCAAAAATACAACGAGAATTGATTTATTTAACTAAATATATGATATATTTTTTAAGTTGTGTTAATGAACGTAATTTGTAGTTCTTAATTGAGCTCTTTGGCGAATGCAACTATATGACCATCAGGATCTGAACAGTAGGCGACAAGATGTCCCCAATTTCGTTCCGAACATTCAGAAACCAATGTTGCGCCCTGTGAAAGAGCATTTTCGAGACTTCTCTCGGGATCAGGAACGAGCAAATATAGTTCACAACGAGGTATTCCACTTCCGTTTTTAGGGTGGGGCAATACTGGATTGATGATGCGGGCAATACCATCCTCGGGCATTAATCCCAGTTTACACCCGGGCGAAAGAAGAAACTCCGTCATTCCCGGTACATCTAATTCGGGCTCAGTATTGAGTACAGATGTATAGAAGTTACAGCTTCGTTTCTGATCTTTCACGTACAAGATAAATTGTATCATCGTAGGATTATTAAATATCTGATTGTGAATTATGATTTTACAAACTTAAAAACCCAAACATAATTGCAGGGTGTTTTAGTTCTCAGTTCAGCGGGAATAGTAATTACACATCCTTTCCCTTTTACTTTCCAACTTACTTTAGGTCCGCCAAGTACTATGACTGTAGAATTAGCTTCAGGTTTAAAGCTTGGGAGCTCAATTTCGGCAGGAAGTTGCTTTTCGCTTTCGTCACACAGATAAAGGGCATACGTTGTTCCGTTTTTCCCCTTTGTAAAACATACTTTTCCATCTTTATAGGGGGCAATTG
>Ga0209639_1003599_pt1 | contig 10156 bp, 3 predicted proteins | sample EPASupsiteHSE605_FD_187268 | JGI IMG/M metagenome (GOLD analysis project Ga0209639, IMG submission 187268) | Bioremediated contaminated groundwater from EPA Superfund site, New Mexico - Sample HSE6-05 (SPAdes) (version 2) | ecosystem: Environmental > Aquatic > Deep subsurface > Groundwater >...
TAGACATATTGAATGCATATACACAATCCTTATCAACAACTGATACTAAACCTGTTCGGAAAACATGGATCGTAGGAATATCAAGACCTTCAATCGTTAATGAATGAATGAATGTTCCACAAAACATGTTTTGAACTACGATTTTGCCAGATTTATCTATAGAAACAACAATACTGAGATCACTTGACCCACTAACAGCTGTTATTTCGTCATAATGAAATGATGATACAAATATCTCATCAAATGTCAAAAGGGAGTATACTTTGATCATTGGATTATGAAAACCAACAATAATATATTTATTCCCGATTATTTTAATACATGTCATATAAAACATATTATTTCCAAAATATCGATAAGAAGAATTATTAGGATAAAACAAGTTAACATAAAAGCAAGGAAGGACTCCTAAAATGAATACAGGATGTTTTCCAGAAATAGATATTATATTGTCCTTAATAATTGTATCTGATACAATAGATTTTTTCCCATTATTAAAAAATCGAGAAAATTTTTTGGTTTCATATATTATAAAAGATTTTTCGATATGAATTATTGAAGAATTATGTGATATGGAGACAAAGCATGAAGGGTTTGGTTCGATAATTCTGTTTTTGTGAGGAAATGAAATAATCTTTTCTGCATTTTTATGATACTGAGAGATATAGTTTGAACGTTCTTCAAATATTTTGTCATAATGTGGATTATTATTTTCAATTACATAATTGACTGACGATATAATATTATAATGAGTATAATCTAATTTCGATAGTTGCCTTGTACCAAATACTAAATCAATCCATTTATGAATGCTTGAAGAAACTACTGATCCTTCAAGAGCCCTCCTGTTAAATGATACAAATAAATCGGGGCTGTTTTTAGCCCATGGTGGAAGCTCCACCATTTCAAACCTTTCTGATTTTTCAAAGATTGATGGACAACAATACCACTCAGGGGAGAGTTCATGACATATTAATGGATAATTGGTTATTTTACCCCATTCTATCACAACAGATGATAAAGTCTCATTTAAATTGTGGAAATCAGGTAGTAAACGTTGAAGAAATAAAAGAACTGCTGTTTTTGGCATGTAACTCGATTCTTTTGGAAGGGCATCTCTGCTAAATAAAAAAGAATACTCTATCGCTTTTAATGCTGGAATCGAAAGGGATAAATCTCGATATGAATCAGATTTCATCAAATCAAAACTATCCTTGTTAAGAGCTAACAAAGTCCAAGGAAAAACAATATAGCATGTTAAATCATTGTATGACCTCCCTCCCAATATATTCAAGTAATATAAATATTCATATGTAGATATTTTCCTGTCTCTCCATAAAATATCAATTCTCAATTCATAAAATAATTTTTGAACACTTACATTTTGAACTATAGATCCACAAATGCTTTGCATCCTTTGAAAAATGTTAAAACCATCATCAACCGATTTAGGAGGAGGATAATTCTTAATGAGATCGAAGAAACAGTCCCTTTCATTATTCATGAAAACAAAATAATAGGAAATCCGGTATTTTGTAAAAATTTCACAAGCACTATCTTTTGATAAATAATCTCTTTTCATTATGAAATCAATATTGCCCAAAGATAATTCTATATATTTCCTTTCGTTGTCTCCGCTTAAATAATAGATCATTTGGTCCTTAATAAATAAAAAACCTTCTCTAATGTTACTCTGAGATACATTCGTAACATTATAACGAAATGAATCTTGATACTGGCTCCAAAATGATTTATTTTTGAATAAACAATCGTCATAGCTCTTATTCTTCGAACAAATAGCATGTACTCCCCTACTACCAATAAAGGATGTTAATATCCATTGGAATTTATCATTAAAAACTTGTTGATTAGAAATCCTATGATTAATATGTTCTTCAAACTTTTTTATATTCGTATTACTCGTTATCAAAATAGAGGATGATCCCATATTCTTTATGGAAGTAAGCATGATTGACTGAATAATATCTTTGGATTCTCTAATCAATTTAAAATCAGGAATACCAATAAATTCACGAATTTGATTACATATATTTTTCCCGCTGTTTTTGTATGAAGTAATGATATATCTAATGAATAAATTGGATATATCTTCGGCAGTTTGTTTTGTTGCGCCATAATTCAACCATTCGTCCCCACTAAAAACAAGACTATTTAACATTTCAGAATCTGAATTAAATATTGGTTTGAGTAAATTGGCAAAGTCAGAAGCAGCCTTTTGTCCGTAATTAGAAAACTTTTCTAAAAATTGTCTAGATATCCTATTAGTATCTTCTTCTGAAAGTACATTGAATATTCGATTAAAGAAAAACCCAAACAATAAGGGCATTGAGATACTGTAATCTGATTCTATTTGTATTATTCGACCATTACATTGAGAAATTTTTCCAAAGAACAATTCAATTATTTCAATATCAGCATTGGAAGGATTCCTAGGTTTAATTTGAATATCAGAGAATATCAGCCATTCAAAGCGATTCATAAGAAGCTTAGGTGGATAATAATCTAAAACAAAATCTATGTTACTTTCTGAAGAAATTATTTCAAAGCAAATATATCTAATTATTAATTTATACAAAATCGGATTACAATCTAAATTACCAGTATCTCTCAGTAATGCTCTATAAATACTTGATGAATGCTGAGAAGTTAGCCGTTTTTTAAAACATAGAAGCTCAACAATAATTACAAATTCTTCGAACTGGTACAATATGTGGCTCTCTTCACAGTAACTAAAAATTTCTGCAAAAGGAAACTGTATAATAACATCACTATTCTTCAATGAAACATATAATCTCGCTAACCAGTAATACCATAATCCTTTTGAACAGAAATCTCTTAGAAATGTTGAATCATTCTTAATTTTGATTTGTAATTCGACTATGAATAAATTGGCTACATCACCAGAAATATTCAGAACAATATTGATGAAAAAAGGTAAGAAATAGATATTCTCAAGAGGGTCGCCCTCAAAATTTGAGAAAAGACTTGCAGAATTCACTAAATTAACTAAAGATATTGATTTGTACACAACTTGGGTAATAGTATCTGGATCTTTCGGAAAGAAGGCAGAAATCCTAAGTAGAAAAACAAGAGCTTTTGATTGAATGATAAATGCTGATGATGATAGAAACTTTATAAATGGAAAGAGTGATTGAGAAGCCGATAATCCTTCGAAACACTTTGTACCTAGTGAATTCAAAATCTTGCCAAAAGATTCAAAAACATCGCTCAATAATTTGGATTCATTATTTTTGCCTATCTGAGATATCATGCTTAATCTGTTACCATGATAATTTGGAGAAATCATAACTTTGGTTATAAATGCCAATATCTTTTGGTGAATTTCAAGGTTCTTCTCATAATCCAAAAAGGCATTAAAAAGCAAGACATCATATGAAGAAGATTTGTAGAATGATTTTTCGAATTTTGAGAACAAAGAATCGAGCCAATATTCCATAGTGGACAATTTGATCAGAAATTCGTATCTGATAACAATTTGATCAATAATTGATTGTTCATTATTGTTGTTTAACATATTAATAAAATTCTCCATTGTATTGCAAGAAAAATAAATTGAATCAATAGAACAAAGTATACTACACATGTTGTCAAAAAACAATATATCGTTGAGCTTTTGACAAAGCCATGAACTTCCATCAGTAACAATCTTAATAATTTGAAACACAGATTTTAATAGATTTTCTCCTTGAATATGGGAATATGAAGATGGACATCGTAAAGAAAAAAGAGAGAAAAGAACAAGCTCAGTAGAAGATACATCCCACAATACAGATTTAAAATAACCTTCTTCTCTTTCAATAACAAAATCCCCATCAATTGTGCTAGTGTTTGAATTGGAATAAACCAAGAGTTTAGGAGCATCATTAAAAAATGGTATTATCGAAAAAAGCAACCTATCTCCAAATATTTGGGTAGCATTACTGTAAAACAAATCATCTGTTATAATCGAATGTAAATCTCCCGAGCCAAAATATATACTGGAAACATCAAAAAGTCTTTGCATTGAACTGGGATTTTGTCCTATTTCCATCTTATAAAACCCAGAAATTGCTTGTCCAAATGGGATTTGATATAATTTTTTATAATTCAAAACCATTTTGCTTTCATTAGCACTGATAAAAAGCGTAACAGAATTCCACCTTTCAAATGGTATTTCTAATGGGAATTCAGCTGTAATCCCAGAAAACTTGGTCTTAATTTTCCCTCTCTGTGTTAATGAAATGGAAAATGAAGAGCCTAATGATCCTTTAAATGACATTAGTGGAGTAGGTGTGTTATTTTCAACCGGAAAACAACGAATTATGAATGATATGGTAATACTATTGTCTAATTTGACCCTTTCAAATCCAAAAAATTTAACATCTCTAATGAATGGATACATAAGCTTATCTTTTTGTGTTATTAAACAACTTAAAACCACATTAAGAATTGCCTCTGGAAATCGAAACCCTTTATTGGAAAACCTAATGACACTTATTAATGTTGCTTGGCTGGGCGAATTACACAAAAACGAATAAATGATTTCAATATATATATTAAATTGTCGTTCATTAATCATATGAGTAGCTATTTGTATTAATACGTGATCCAAAAAGCTGAGTTTACAAAAAATTCCAACATTCTTAGAATTTTGATTCATTTTTTCAAGAAACCATTTAGATATTTTCTCTTCATTTTCTCCTTCGCACATCCGAATAAGAATTTGCGTAATTGGAATAATTTGGATAATTGTATTACCATTTTTAGGCAAAAGAGCCAAATCAAACATTGATGGTATCAATTTACTTATTATTTGTTTCTTTGTAATAAGACTGGCACCAAGTTTTTCATATATACTATTATGCCTAGATATATGAGAATTGATACTTTTATCCTTATGACATAATAATACTAGAAGTTCAAAAAATGCGCAAGCTGTTTCTCCAAAATATGAATCAATGACCCTAAGAAATATTGTGCTCAATATACTGTAGATGCTATTGTAGTGAACATCACATAAATTAACACTGTTTTTCCAAATAAACTTTAAAAGGCTTATTATAGTACAAATTGAAATCTCAGAAAAAATATTTTCTTCGTTTGATAATTCTTTTTCAAGAGACATAAGCAATGTGAGCTTGATTTCAAAATAATCTTTTGAATTCATCATTTCTGGTACTATATCCAATAAAAAACTTTCACAAACACTAGTTAGATTGCTTGATTTGAGCCCTTGGAAGCAAAACATGCAAAAAAATCTATTGGAAAATGAAACAATGCGAGCTTTGAATACTATACTATTTAAAAATGATAAAAAAAGCTCATTAGTTTTACAAAAACTTAAAACGATATTAACTAATGATTCATGGGAGAAAAATGATACAAAAAAAACATTTGATATTATGTTGTTCCCCATTGAGGAATTAAAAACAGGAATCAAACTTAAGAAATGGTTAGGATCCCTTAAGCAAAACTGGTAAACCTTTTCTAAAAACCAACTACAATCATCAGGTTTTTTGAACATATTTCTATAAAAAAAGCAAAGTTTTGTTTCATGAGGGAACAATTCAGATAAATTGAATGAATTTGAGGTGAATGTTGATAATGAGAACAAATCAATATCCAATGACTGAATTGTTAGTAATAAAACTCCTTCATTGGCTCTGACTAAAATAGGAAAAATAAAAATGTCAAAATCAACTTGGGATTTCTTACTCTTTTGATAAATACTCTTGAATTTCCCGACAGTCATTTCATTTGTGCTAATAAAATCAATAAAAAGATTAAATATATTAGAATATATATTACCCATTCTGATTTCTGGATAATCATCTAGAATATATTTACTGCAATAATCAATATGTCCTGAGAATATGGTGCCAGAAAAAAAGGCAGGATGATTTAAAACCTCTTCATATATTGAATCAATACTATTAAAGAAATAATTAAAAAGACCAATGTATAAGTCAATTATGTTTTCATATGAATTCAAGAACACATTGTTGCTTTTAAAAACCCTATTTATGATGGAAAAAAGACCGAATACAATATTTGGCTCCTTTTTCTCATAATTTGCGAAAATTGCAATAACAGAGCCAATAAATTCAATAAATGAGGATTCTCCTTGAAAACATAAATATTCTATAAAACTCAAAAACAGTTCTTCGCTGTGTTGTGTTACTAAAAAAAAGTCTTTGTTGCTAGATACTTTGATCAACATAGATTGCAAATGAGTCAAAATAGATGAAGGAAAAACTAGTTGTATCTTCTTAGTATAGGCAAATAATTGTTCCATAAAGCTAAAAAAGATTGAGTAATCAAGAAGATCTATGAACTGTTCTAAACTTGTTTCTAGAATAGTATGAAAAATCAAATGAGAAAAACTATTGACCGAACTTTCATCATTTGTGTAATAATTGAAAGAACTAATAATGAATTTAAACATATTCAATCTAAAATTGAGCATTTTATCATATTTCTTATAGCTGTTATATACTATAAGTATATAAAGTGCCCGAAAAATCAGAATATTTAATTGCTCTCTGGGATCATACCACATAAAAAAATTTTTTGTAGGTATTTTCCTATCAAAAATTGGTTTTATATGCGATAATAAAGCAATAAGATCGATTTTTTCTTCAATATAATCAATAAATATCTCTTTTGATTCTTTAACAATACTATTCAATTCCAAGTTATTATAAAAATTCAGCAAAACATCATCTTTGGATATTATCTCGTCTATTTCCGCATTATTACCAGGTTTAACTGTGAAATATCTTAAAACAAGCTCTTTACAAAATGAACATTCTTGCATTGGATATGTGTGGCAAAGATAATTTTTGGATGAGAAGAATTAATATCATCTAATAATAAGCAATAATAGAACATATTTTAAAATTTTATATAAGAATTAATATACTAGTCTATTTTTCAGCAATTTTGGGTTTTTCTTCTTTAAAATAGGTTTTTTTATCTTCCTTTTGGTTTTCATTGAGTTGTTTCCTTAGATCAATAATCCTGGATTCAATGATTTCTTCGGAACGGCCTTCTTTCTCTAGTTTTCTCCTTAACATAAGGCATTCGTTTTCAATTTTCCTTAATCTCTCGTTTTCTTTCAGTGCTTCGCTGAATTTCGGAACTTTTTGTGCCAAAGGCGGAAGTTGCTTTGGGATGTTCTTTAGGGGAGCCAAGCTCATTGTAACATACCCGCTTCCACCTGTACCTCTTGGAGTAGGAACTCCAACACCATTGTAAGTCATTTTGCAATAAAAAAAATGAAGAAAAATCATCTTTTGCCCTACAAGAAACAAGAACAATGTTCAAAAATTCAACCATTGTGCTGCGTTTCTCGCGAAATATTTCTTAATATCAATAGAGAAACTGCCCAAACCCTAAATAAGAGTGTTGAGATCAGAGATAAGCAATCTTTGGCCGATAGCGATATTACTAATATGAGAATATCCTTGAAATCAAATTTAACAATGTTAAGATTCGAAAAAAGCAAGATTAATGGATGGGGTGTTTTTAATACCCAAAAGTTGCATGTGGGTGAAGCAATTATTGAGTTTATTGGTGATATATATGATTTAAGGACTGGTTTAAAAAGGTTTAAATTGGCAAATCCGAATAAAATGATGATGTTTTCTATTGATGAATCGCATTTCATCGACATCGAGAACAGCTACGGAATCTTTCGCTTTATTAACCATAGTTGTGAGCCGAATTGCAATTTGAGATTGTTGAAACGTAGGGGATATGAGATATGCGTGTTATATGCATCAACAGAAATTGAGCCATACACAGAGCTTCTTATAGATTATAGCATTCCCAATGGTGAAAAAATCCCTCATATACCGTGTGCATGTAAATCTGATTTTTGTCGAGGCTCTCTAAATAGGTTAGAAGCTGAACAAATAGTTATCATTAAGGAAAATGTTGTTCCAAAGATTGTTCCTCCCAAAAAGGTTAAGAAGGAAAAGAAATCGGCTCCTTTTGTGCCAGTGATAGAAACTAAACCAGAATCACCACCTGTGTTGCCTACCAAGAAAAAAGTTGCTAATGGGCAAATATCTGAGGATGATATTCCTCAGTCTTGTTTCTCCTCTGTTCATGAAAAACTACCAGTAATGGATCCTTCTTTACTCTCCTCGTTCATTAGAACCTGTTCTAGTAAATAACTTTGTGTTTTAATCATTTTTTATGAATACATCTCTTCTTCATTGGGCAAAGAGCTGTTTGAGCTCATCCGGAACAGAAATGATAGATGCTACATTTTTTTCTACTGGAAATCATTTGGTGACTATTTGGTGCCAAATAATTGGGAAAGAAATCGGTATTTTGAATAATGTTGACAATTTGAAATATTTGGAGAATGAAATTATTAATTATTTTGATTCGATGAATTTTAATGTTAAATTTGATGATTTAAGTCAAGATATTAACCGAAGAATCGATAGGTTACTCATTATAATGGTATTTGTCTCTTTGTGTTCTCAAAATAAGGATTTTTATCTTCAAAAAATTTCAAATATGGATATAAACAACCAAAAGAATATAAAAAAAGCTTTAAATGGTATTCATTCCATGATTGAGAAGTCTAAACAACCAAAGAATGAACATGATGCCCTTTCACGGCATTTATGTGTTCTAAATGCTGAAATTTCGCTATTGGACAATGAGTCTCGGGAGAACGAAAACATAATCAGTCAACTCGATAACAATCGCGAAAAATGGTCAGAGCTAGAACATAAAATTGAGGAATTAAAGCAATATTGTTTGAGTTGCGAAAATGAGATTACTTCAATAAAGCAAAAGAACCCTGATAATAATGAACAAAGCATATATGATGGTCTCCAAAATGATATGAATGAGCTCCAACAATTAATGAATGAAACTCAGAAGAATAAAGATCAAATAGATACAATGGGGATCAAAATAAAGGATATGAAAGATAGAATCCGTAGTTCAATAGAATTGGAAGATAAATATTTCACCAATGTTGAGATCATATGTAAGCAAAACGAAGATGAAGACCTTACTAGTATGATTGTAAAGGCTGATGGATTAAGAGCCACATTAGAAGGTTATAAAATGTCAACTGAACATGAAAAAGAGGCCAAAAAGAAAAAAATTGAAACAAAAAACCAAGAACTTGTAACTATACTGAAAAAAAAGATGGAGGACAAAGAGATGGCACTGAGGGAAAAAAACAATATTACCAGAATGGAACATGATTTTAAAAATATTCAGCTCAGAACAATTGAAAACAAAGAAGACTATGAAAGGAAAATCAAAACAGAGATTCTTTCAATCAACGCAATAGGAGAAGAAACAGCCAATATAGTTGCACTTACATCACTATTAGAAACCCAAAATGATAATGTTTCTCCCATTTCTGTCATGAGAAAAAGATACCTATATCACTCATAATAAGATTGATATCCTTGAATTAGTTGTGTGTTGCTTTTGCCGCAGAATGGGTTTGTTGGAAGTAAAAAGGTAATGCACTTATTGCATTCTCCAAAAACATCTTCGCAATTCTTTTTGATTCCATAATCAAATCGCTCTGGTGGAATAGAATTTTTGATTTCCCAATCAGTCCTCCCCATAAGAGTTCGAATCAATGATAATAGAAAGTACCCGAAAGATAAAAAACATAAATCCAATGAAGACAATAAAACAATAGCCAGCAAGAGGGCTTCAATGTTGATTTGTGCTCCCTTCTTGTATAAAAAAAATCCCCTTCTTATGGTGTAGAGTAGGGTAATTCCAGATAATATGGAGGAATAAAGATTAAAAATAATGAAAAACTTCATGTTTCGCTTTCCAATCCAAACTCCAGTAAACATGCACACATGGTCAGGTCGAATAACAATTCTCTTAGCAAAGGTTGATACAATAGATCTTCCGGGGCGTGGTTGGGTTCTGCTCCATTGAAGTTGTTGCTTGTTAGATATTATTCCAGAAGGAGACTCTTCGTTCCCTATTAACCCACATCCCTCATCATTTTGATTGGTGCTTTGATACACATCAGATCCCCAATAGAATGGGAAATATCCAGGACCATCAATAATGCACTTGATGTAGCTTAAAGAAAACAGTATAGACAAAACAAGTGGAAATACAAATAGAT
>Ga0209639_1003600_pt1 | contig 10148 bp, 11 predicted proteins | sample EPASupsiteHSE605_FD_187268 | JGI IMG/M metagenome (GOLD analysis project Ga0209639, IMG submission 187268) | Bioremediated contaminated groundwater from EPA Superfund site, New Mexico - Sample HSE6-05 (SPAdes) (version 2) | ecosystem: Environmental > Aquatic > Deep subsurface > Groundwater >...
GCATATCGATAATATAACAATAAATCTATAAGTATATCTGGCAAAGAGTTATTAATGAAATAAGAAAAAAAATCAAAAATAACGGGTTTTTATCGTTTTGGTCCCCACCGCGACTTTTTTTCCCATCACGACCATACTATATCAGAAAAATCAGAGTTCATGTGGATATGTCTTTTTATAGCCCAATTACAACGCCTCGAAACAAGGGGTTCGTTTGAAGAGTTTTTCGGGAAAGCTGCTTCTATAGTGTATACAGATTTATTAGTGTCTCATCCTGCTGAGTCTTCGATAATGACAACAAACTCAATATATGAAAATCATGTTGGAGGGGCCATAGTTATTTGCACATCAAAGACACTTGATGTATTAATAGAATCTTGTGGTTTTCATTTTTGCTCAGCGGGCCATGATGGAGGGGCTATTAGAGTTTATGGAAACAATATTGGTTTGGTAATAAGTAGAACATGTGCTTATAATTGCTCAACTGAAAATTCCAAAAGGGGAGCTTTTTGTAGTGTGCAATCTTCATATAATAAGAGATTCTTCATTACCTTTACAACTGTTAGTAGTTGTGCTGATAAACTGACTGATAACTATATGTATGCTCCAATATCAATAATCAATTCCAATTCTTCAATTCTGAATACAAATGTATCTCGAAATAATCTTTATCAATATTCTGGGCTTGAAATAACTGATTGTTATGTATATAATTTGAGATTTTCAACATTCAGCTATAACAAAGCTTCATATTCTGTTTCATTATACATAAAACAAGTCAATTCTATTGAATCAAATTCTTCATTTTGCAATTTCATTGGTAATTTTCAAACAGGAGGGCTTTTCTATTTTGGGCAAACCTATTCCTATGCATTCAATAGTTTCGAAAACTGTATCTTTTCCGAAAACACAGATATCTTATTCCTTCATGTGGCGAGTATTTACTATGTTAGGTTATTCAGTTGTTATGTTTTTCATTTTGGAAATACTTTGCACTTTAGTGGTGTTTCTGGTATGTCATCATGCTACAAACTCGAGCCTACATCCACACACTCATTATCACATTTGGCAACATATAAATGCATCACAGAAACCCAAATTGGTAATTTAGGCCAGTTATCACCATGCCAAACCATCCCTCCCATCCCAACCTCTTGCATAATATACCCATCAAGTGAAAGCCTGATAAACAATATAAAGCTATTGATCCTGCCTTTGTCAGTTTTAATAAACCTTGACTAACGTATTAATTTATTAACGATTAATTTTCATTGAATTTAATTGTTTGAACATTTTGAATTCAAAGAAATCTTTAAACGAAAATTTTTCATTTTTTTGGTTGATGCAAGAATCTCTTAAAATGATGAATCCATGTTTAGTTCCTCTTTCCGAGTATGTTTCAATGTCACACGCGATAAGGGCTGTTTTTCAATATCGAAAGCATAGTTTTGAGCCGAAGTTTTCCCCGAGTATTAAATTACCACCACGAAATGAGCCGAAAATGGATATTAACTCATTACAATATAAAAATGCAATTAAAGAGTTGATGAATCTGGGTTTTGATGAGGAAACGTGCAAATTAGCTTACAAAAGTGCGAATTACAACAAAGATCGGGCAGCCGAGTATTTATTAGATAATAATATACCCAACACAGATATAATTAGTAATGCTTCAATTTCTAAAATCGATATATTGAGTTCTGAAGAAAAAGTGATTGCTAGAATGTATAAGTCTCTGATTAAGATCAGCGAACTTGGATATGATGAAGAAAAGATAATAAATTCATATTTCGCATGCAAGTGTTCCGAAGAGGACACTATTGACTATCTCAAGCATACGTGTTAAATAATTACTTTTAACTCAACTATTTTTTTGTATTCTTCAAGACCATCTCCAATCTTCAATAGCAATTTTCCGAATATATTGGTATCTGGCGACATGTTGTGTACAAAAATCTTGAAAAATTCAAGATCCAAATTATCTAATGCAAGAAACAAAACATTATTTGACATAAAAACACTTGCTCCATTATTTAGAAGATACATAACCATCGATTTTTGGTTATTTACATATGCAGATATTAATGGTGTCTCGCCAGCAGATGTAATTGAGTTTATACATACACCCAAAGAGAGAAAAAACTTTACTATATCTAAATGCCCATATCTAGCAGCAGAAACAATTGGCACTGTTTTTCTTTTATTAAGTTTAAACTTTGATCCATTCTCACAAAGAGCTTTGGCTACTTCAAGATGACCATTTTCACAAGCTATAATAAGTGGAGTCTCATTTTGAAAACCAATTCTATTTGGATCTATACCCATAGATATGAGGAACCTGATTGTGCACGGATAACCCCCATATGCAGCGTAGTGAAGAGCATTATGGCCCTGATGGTCACACGCTTGAATATTTAGTCCTTTTTTTGCCAAAAAGTCAATAATATTGCTTTTTCCGGATTTGGCAGCAACTAATATGGGATTAATTTGTAGCTTATTTGTTGATTCTAAAGAGAATCCTTTGGAAAAATAGTATCTCACGATATCGAGATGTCCAAACTCACATGCATAATGAAGGGGGAGGAGCCCATTAACATCCATCACATCTAGTGGCATATTGCAGCTGTCGAATGTACGTACAATGTCCAAACAACCACCTGCAAAAGCGTAATGCATGGGAGCCCTTTTGAACATATCATCTGTTAATGATAAGCAAGCTTGACGTGCTATTAAATGCTCAACACACATTTTTGACCCAAAAAATGATGCGATTGAGATTATTGGAGGATTACCTAAAAGGATCTCAGGAACGAGGGCTTTTCCAAAATCGATAGACACATCAACAGATTCAAATTGTGCTAAAAGATCAGAAAAAGTAGAAACTTGGTCATCTAGAATCGCCTTGAGTAAATTTTCGCTCAGTGCATTCTTCATAAAAAAATCTTAACTAAAAAAAATTTACAACTGGCTGAGAATCTCCTTAACTCCAGGTAAACACACCCGTTTCATTTCATCACCTCCAATTGGAGAAAAATGTTGATATAATGATGAATCTAATTCAAAATCAAGACTATGGTCCTTCTTAATAACTTTGAATACTTTTGTTTCTCCTCTTAACCCAGACAAAACAATGCTCTTCAGATTTAAATGCCCTTCTCTTCTTCTCCCCATCCTACTATCAATATTATGACTATGGCATTAATTCCTAATTTATGTCAAAGGTGGCAAAAATTGGGATAACTGATTCAATTTTGAGAAGATATACATATTGAATTATCGTAAGAGGTTCCTTTTGGCCACAGTATTCCATTTGTGCATGTAAATCAGCACCGTGGTCAATCAGCCATTTAATGACAACCGCATCTTTTTTCACAAATTTGAGATGATTTCCTAGCAAGGTGTTTTTACCTGGGAGAGTTTTATTGAGGTCAATTCCTTTTTGATATAGCAGTTCAAGAATCTCAATATGCTTAGTGGTGTCCTCCATGTCTATCAGATAATAAGGTCCAATGTTACCAGACTGATCTAATCTGTTGACATCAATATTTTTGTCTAAAATGATTCTGGCAATTTCAACAGATTTGGATTCGCATAGCCAATGTACTGCTGCTTTAGCGTGAATATTAGATGGTATGTCAATATTATCTATATGATTGCATAATACTCTGACTGATTCTACATGGGAAAGATAACATGCCGCCGATAATGGAGTCTCAAAAGAAGAATTGCACGTATTAATTGGAATATTAGCCTCGATTAAGAGCGGAATAGCATCAGAGTAGTTATTTTGAATCGCAAGCATGATTAAATTACTATCTTTCGAATGCCCTCCAATCAATGAAAACTTGGTTAACAGAGTTTTAACCAAAGCCACATTGTGCAACTTAACTGCAATAGAGATCGGAGGTCTCATATCAAAAACCCTAACGTTATAATGAAATAGAATACATATTGCCTCTGTTACACCAGAGAAAGCTGCAAGTTCAAGGAATCTGTGACGAAATTTATCACACTCGTAAATCTGTTGAGGATCAATATGGAGAATATAATTCATCACTTCAATTGATCCATTCAAGCATGCAAAATGAAGAGGATAGTACTGGCTGCCAGTTTGTGTCCGGTGATTGAAGTATTTGAGTAAAAATATGTATGATTCAAGTGAATCTGCAAACGATGCAATATGAATTAGCGTCAAATCATCATGTGGAATGATCAAAGGATGCTTTTCTTCACTAAATCGAAACATTTTGGATTTTTTGAAAGGAATCGAAAAAATGGACTGCAAAAGAGAAACATCACACGACTCAAAAACTCTCATAATGTCTTTTAAAGAGTTATTCATGACATATTGTACGATGTCATCATGATAAATATTCATTAATATTCTATTTATTGATCTTAACGAAAACTAGAGTTTTTATAGTAAGGCTTGGGCTCTTTCATAGCTTTGCCTTTTTCAATTCTCACAATAGCTCCGTTAATCTTCTGAATTCCAGCATCTATAACTCTATCTACAGTAGAAGAAGTATCAAACTCAAGATACATTACTTTATGAGTGAAATGCTTATTAGTAATAATACCATACTTTTTAAACTCTTGCGAAAACACAATACCATCATAGCTATTTGGTAGATTCAAGATAGTGATAGTCCTATTGGGATCAAATCCATCCAAACGGTCATGCCTTGGAGAATTTTGTGGTCTAAAGCTCCTTTGATCATCATAATTAATTGAAGGAGTGGATTTTTGGAAAGGAGCAGCTGTATTTGCATTAGATGTCTTGATATTTGATACAATTTCGCAACCTGAAATATCAATGGAGGGCGATGAAAAAAGAATGAAAAAATCACTGACAATATACCAATGTTTCGACATATTCTTCAAAATGAACTTTTGAGAAAAATAGTTCTCAACATTGGAACAAATCAAATTTCCATAAACAGAAACCATAAGAAGATTTCCGGGTTCGGTGATTTCATAATTGAATATTTTGGCAGTATTGTTTCCTACACTAAAGGGAGCAATATTCTCTGAGGGGATCAGGCAGGGTTGGAAAGTGGTGGTATTGGTTTGATTTTTGCGCTTAATAATCGCATGAGAATCATAAAAATGGGATATTAAACTCGAATTTCTATATAATACTCTATAATATGACGCAATAAATTTCTCTCCAATAATTTTGTTATCCATTAAAAATGTGATTACCAGGTTTTACTTGCATTTTCGATCCAATTGAACTTGTGACTCGTCAACACTAATTTCAAAACCATTATTTAACATTGCTAATAACCTATTCTTAATAAGAGGAATCTTATCATTGGTAATACCATAAGGAAGCTTTCCATTATCAATCTCTTTCATTGCGTCTTCGACGACTAAACTGAATATTTTGGAATGAGAGGCTGGAACAAATCCAAATGCAATCGGAAGCAAGGCAATTTCGATCGAATCGACAATTTTCTTAGTTTCATCTTCTAGGTGCTCAGTAGTATATTCCTGAACAATAAATTGATTGTTTTCATCTTTAAATAAAGATGTAGTAGCTTGGAAATCATCTGATATATCAATCTTAACAGATGTTTTAAACTGGTCAACAGATACTAATCCATTTTCTCCGACAAGAGACAAACCTAGAAAATGAAAGGTTTTTTCAGTCGAAATATATGCCGCAGATAATAGTGCAGACGATATATTAGGCTGTTGCCAGATTTTTGCATTGATGAGGTTAGTGATCCCCCTCAAATATGAGTCAGCGTGGGGCTTAAATGCTTTTGGAAAATAAGTATTAATCTTACTACCCCTAACTTTCAAAAAAAGCTCCACCTTTTCCTTCTTAACAGTAAGAGAATCTGAAACAGTTGATGTGCTTATACTGCTGAAAAATGATTGGCGCTGACTTGATTGACATATAGGCAACTTATTTGCTTCGAATATACTGTTTCCACTATTTAAAAGCTGCCATAAGGCTGCAACAAAAAGCATGGAACTCATGATTTTGACAAAACGATTGTTTTGACAAAAAATTTGGATAAATGCCGTCAAACTGACAATTGGATCGGGATATTAATACACACGAAAGAAATGATGATGCAATCCAATAGTATGGAATTCTTCATTAGTATGAGTATTTTGGACTTTTATTGACACTTTTGATATCGTTGTAAAATGGGTGAAAATGATTTCCCCGTTAATTGCAAGAAGAAACTTGTTGTAGAAATCAAAGATTCTTTCGGAGAAGAAGTTATATTAAATTCTAATATGATATTGTCGCAGCTCGATGGGATGGAGAAGTCAGAAACACATATTGTTAATGCGGTTGGAAGGAATGAAGTTGTTCCGACTCCAGAGTTTAAAAAAGTTGATGATATATCAACGAGATTAATGAGCAATCAGTTTTTCAAAGCTCCTGATCGTTGTTACGTATATGATTCGGATTATTTTGAACCTCTGGTATACTATGCGAATAATATTGATAGAGAATTCATTATGAAATACAATCGCGGGAGAAAGTTTTTGAAAATGTCGGTTAAGCATATAGAAATGGTTTTCGAGTGTTTGGAGTATATTGTCAAAGACTCAATTACTGAAATGCCCACACTTGACCAACTGCTTTACATGTTAGAAAGCGATAGACCTCCATACCCTATTGTTGTGGCAATATATGAACACTGGAAAAACTCAAAAAGACTTGGTGGAAGTGTTATACGTCTTCAAGAGTATCCTCCTGAGCATTTTAGCTTAAGGAGCGAGGTTACCAAAATGCGAGCACAATTAAGCAGACAGAGGAGAAATATGAATGATTTAGAATATATTAAACGCCTCAGAAAAGAATTAGATGATATACGGGGTTTCAGAGAAAAAGCAATTGAGACATTGATCCAGCAGAAAGATAAACAGAAAGAAGATATAAAAAGGTTGAGAGAATTGATGAGAAAAGCTAAAAAGAAGAACATTCCAATGTTTTCTTTAATACACCAACCAGACTTATTCGAAGATGATAGGATTATCCCTGAAGAGCCAGAATTGGTGAGAAAAAGTTCTCTTCCAGTCCCTCCAACCGTTCCATCTTTTTTGCATTGGTGTTTAGAGCAAGAAGTACATTAAAAAGTATATTTATCACCCAAAAATTATAACTCCATGATGTCTATTGGATTATATATTTATTTCTTTTGATGGTGCTTCTTTCTCTTTTCAGTTGGTTGGGTAATTTCGATGGGTTTTTCTGTTCCATTTTCATTTATTTCTATGAATTCGCTCATAACTTTGGCTTTCTTTTCTAATTGTTCTGTATCAGCATCCCACTGACTTGGATTTTTAAGAAACTGTTCCATTCGGAATGATCTCCATAGATGCGGAGCTTTCTTTTTGACTTCTTCGTTGGCTATTTCGGTGCAAATTTGTGATTTTAGTTTAATATCAGCACACTCAAAAGCACCTTCAACAACATAGGTTCCCCTCATATCAAAACAAAGCGATCTGATTTTTGGCATTAGTTTCCTAATTAATCTATGTTTTGCTTGAACTTTTATAGTTGATTTCAAGAATTCTGTAACTAAAAATGTTCCACTTTTATCTATTGAAACTTCAGCCAAACCATCTGCTCCTAAATCGAGCAATGATCCAGTAATAACATCAGAATTCTTTTCATCAAAATAGCAAAGTGATTGAAGGATTTTTGCTCCAGTTGGAGGAGCAATTTTCATAAGCTTTTTAATAAGGTTCTGTTCGCCTGGATAGTTTTGTAATGCAGAAATAATTTCATCTTGCATGACTTTGGTAAAACCAAGATTGTTACATAAAGCTAAAATAACTTCGGGTCTCCTAAATAATATGTTTTGGAAATCGCTAAGCAAAGAATTGCTCACTCCTTTAATCTGTTCAATATTTGTAGCTTTTTCTAGCCATCTTTGGAGAACAAAATTACCAACACTATGAATCGATATTGATTTAGCAGACTCTTTAAATACAGATTCATATACAGAATTCATTGCTGTTTCATTGCTAAGCGTTATCAAAGATTCAATTAATCTTGATGTAGACTTACTACAAACATCATCGAAAGTGTACTTAACAGAATTGCCAAGATACTTGATTAATTTACCATACTTCTCAGCATCTAATGCTGCGATAGCTTGAAGAACGGCGCTGAATTGAGGGTGATTTGATTTCAATGGATCTTTGATGAAAACCTGAACAATTTGCCTTGATAATTTGTCAATGTGATTTACCAAGGATTCCACTATTGATAAATTTTTCAATATACATCTAATTACATGAGATCCTGATGGATCTTCTGCTAATTCTGGAGCAATTGGGCGGATATCAGCCAACATGCTTGCAAATAGCTCGGAAAACGTGGGCTTAAACTCATTATTCTTAATATATGGAATACATTGGATGATTATCCCTTCAACTGCATGAGAACTGAACTTATCCTTAGCAAGGTCATCCCATCTCCTGTTAAAAGTAAGAAAGAGTTTGTGTAGATATTCTACAGGACATTCTTTGATATATAAATCAATGAACCTTGAGCATGATTTGTGCTGAGCAACCAAGATCTCTTTTCCTTGGAGTTCAGAATTCAATGAAACGAAAAAATCCGATACCATTTCCGTTCCTTTAATCTCGTTAAATGTCTCCATCGCTCTTTCAAAATAGCTGACTTGCTCCAAACTCAGATATGGAACACTCGACCTCATTGTTTGTAAAACCATGTTTTTTCAATTCATTATAATCGGTTGGTTTTTTAGGAAAATCATTTCTTCTTCATATCTAATAATATGCTAATATGTCTCATTATGGATGATGGGAAACAAGAGAGTTTGTTCGGGAGATTTATTGTTGCGAAATTTGATAATACGAGTGTTTTAGCACATGAAATTCATAATTTGGTTGAAGATTTGTTCAAAAACGAAATTATTGAGTCATCTTTGTTCCGTGATAATAATGGGAATTCTTTGGGAATTTTTGTCGCAGAAATGGCATCACCAATTACTAAAAGTGATTTAGTTAAAATGTCTCGGTTTAAGATCAAAGAAAAGCCTGTATTTTTTAGAATATATGAGAATGAAGATACATTTAAAAAATTTATGGTAAAACATTCCCTTTCAAGGCTTGATAATCTAAAAATTCCCATGGGATCACAAATCCCTCAGGTTTATGTTCAGGGTTTTAATGGTACTGAAATGGAACTAAAGGGATTATTTCAAAAGTTCGGGTTCATCACAGCAATTCATCTATTTCGGAGGAAAAATGGGCATTATCATGTGATTTACTTTAATTCGGAAACATCTGCAATGAAAGCATGTAGTATTATGCACAAGCATTCTGTTGAGGGTGGTGTTCTAATCGTTCAATTATTATTCAAAGATGCTTCAACATTGTATTTTGGAGTAAATGGTTGTTCAAATGTCGATTGGTTGATATTAAAGGCTTCTGACTATGGAGAAATCGAAGAGGTTCGAACAAAAGACTCGCAGATTTTTATCAAAATGAAATCAATAGAATCTGCTAAAGCTGCATGTGTTTTGCTGAATACAATTCATGATATAGGATCTGATTCTATTTTAAGAACATTCTTCATAGACGCCTTTTTTTTTTCCAAATTATATCTCCATAATAATCGATTTTAAAATATCCTGATGGCCTTGATTTAATTAGAATTTACATGTTTAATTTGTTCATGGATAAAATGTGAGTATTGCTACAATTTTATGTATAATCATTCAAACCAAAATTGCCAGAATGCTATAATGATTTCCAAATTTTATGATTAAACAATGATATTATAGTTTTATTATCGACAATGATCATGTGTGTTATAGTTAATTCAATTATTCTTTCCCAGGGACACCCTATCACCTCCAATAGCTTATCAATTATCATATCAGAATTAGTTGAATATTGTATGTTCTCTGAAGATCAATAAATCGATATTCATTATAAAAGTAAACTTTATTTAGCGATTTTAGGTTTTAAAAGACATTTTTTCGTAATGATTTGTTTTCTATATTAATAAACTATATTTACGATAAAGTAAACCAACGATTACAATAATCGTTTCTAGTTTATATAAAAAATGTCAAATAGTCATTTTCAGAATGGAGAAAATCGATCCATCATCATTTCGAATATTGAAAAAAATCGGA
>Ga0209639_1003601_pt1 | contig 10147 bp, 11 predicted proteins | sample EPASupsiteHSE605_FD_187268 | JGI IMG/M metagenome (GOLD analysis project Ga0209639, IMG submission 187268) | Bioremediated contaminated groundwater from EPA Superfund site, New Mexico - Sample HSE6-05 (SPAdes) (version 2) | ecosystem: Environmental > Aquatic > Deep subsurface > Groundwater >...
GCCGGTCCGCGTTTGGCCCGCGCGAGCCCCTGAGCGGGCCAGTACGCGTTGAAATCTGCATTGACAAGAAAATCCCCGCGTCAAAGACAAAACGCATCAAAGAGCAGATGCGGGAAAGAAAGACACGCCCGACCACAAAGCCGGACCTGGACAACGTGATCAAGACCGTGCTGGACGGCTGCAACGGCATCGCTTATCTGGACGATAAGCAAGTCGTGGAACTAAATTGCACGGCTTACTATGCGGAAGAACCAAGAATCTACGTGAAAATTTCGGAGGTTGGATAATGGCAAGAGAAGAAATACGCGCCGCTGCCCAGAAGATGGAAGAAGTATAGAAAAAATTTATTTATTTAACTCTTCCAAGAACTCTGTGGCCTTTTGCAGTTCATCCGCGTCAGGGTGGCCCTTGGATATGCCGCCGATAAGCTTGAATGGGCCGAAGGTATCAAAGCCCCGGCATCCGTATTTGCCGAGGATGCGGGCGTTCTTCTCGCGCACGGCTCCGGAGATGGCTTCTGTGTAGCCTTCCCGCGGAGAACCGCAGGTATAGACGAAAAACACATCCTTGCCGTCCGGCAGGTATTGCCGCATGAAATCCATGACTGTGTCGTGAAACTTGCCATAGTAGATGCCGGAAGCAAAGCCCACGGCATCGTACTGCTCCAGATGCACCGCAATACGAGCCGTCACGTCGATGAGGTCAACGTCCCGCCCATCGGTCATGGCTTCCAAGACCTTCCTTGTATTCCCGTGGTGGCGGGAGTAATAGCAGATCGCAGTTTTCATTGTAACCCTCGCTTTCCTATCAGACCGGCCATGCTGCTTTCCATCTGCCGGTATAAACGCCCAAACCCGTTTTGAAGGAACTCATCCCGGCTTTTGCCCGTTGCTTTTTGAATATAGGCCGCCTTGTTGTCCGTAATGGAGATGAGCCCATAGATGCTGCCCCACAGTCCGAACACCGTACCGATGACCTCCTCCCGGCTTTGATTTGGATAAACGGCGCCAAAAATCTCAAGCAGGAGCGCATTGACATTTTCGCCCGTCTCGTAGATCTCCCGAAGCGTCGCGTTCTCGTCGAGAGCCGCGTCGTCTACGCGGATATTCTCCACGATGAGTTGAAAGCTTAGCGGGTACTTCTCCTTGAAGCGGAGTAACGCCCAGCAGACCGCCATAAAATTGTCGCGGATGGCGGCACCCGCGTGGGTGCTTTCCGTGAGGATTTGATACAGATACCGCATCGCCTCCAGAGAAATATCGTCCCGGATGGCATCCCTGTTCGAATAACAGGCATAGAGCGTAGCCTTGCAGATGTGCGTTTCCCGTGCGATGTCCTCCATACTTGTCTGCCCGACGCCATTTTGAAGGAACAGCTTTTTCGCGGTCTCTAAAATCCTTGTCCTATTGAATTCCGCTCTCTCCGGTTCTTTTTTTCGTGCCATATCAGTTTTCTCCCGCGCTTTCCAGCGCATTTTCCGCGGCCTTCATGATGACCCTGCTGGAGTTCGTCGCACCGGATACAGCTTCCACTCGGGCATCCTGCTCCCGCACCATATCGTCCGTGATGACCTCCGCCGCACCGCCGCGCTCATTCCTGTGCTCAAGTATCACGACATCCGTGATGGTTTCATTGCTTACGTCTACGCGGACCTTGGCATATATGTACCCAACATCACACTCTCCGATATAGGAGCCGTCAGGGATACCCGTCGCGCTTATGTCCGTGACCTCAACGGCGTTCATTTTTTTTGTGTACTGGCCGAAGCTGACGACGCCGCACAGAATGTGTACGACGATCAAAATAATAAGCAGGCCGGCAGCGAAGTGGTGTATGGCCCGCCATTTTTTGCACTGTCCGCGAAGCAGAAAGCTGACGACTGCCAGCGCGATGCAGACGACCATAGAGACGCCGGTGATATAGGTGAGAAGTGGTCTTTGGTGCGCCAGCTTCCAGCTCGTGACAAGATGGAGCGCCGTCGAGGCCAGCAGTAAAAAGCCCAGCGCTTCATGTAGCGTCAAAAGAACTTTGCTTGTTTTCCCTTGATAGACTGTATTTTTCAGCCTTTTGCAGTATTTCAGGAGAAACATGCAGCATTCCAGTACCAAAAGGACTGCCGTTACAATTCCAAGTACCATTTTACACCCCGTTCCCGCGCGGGCGCGCACGGTAAAAGATTAATCAGACGGACCGTATATTTAATTATACGCATCGTCTGATTATATGTCAAGGACTTAATATAAACGCATGGCATGCGGGAGAAGGGAGAAACGACATTGACGGCCGAAGACCTGAAAAACCTGAGAGACTGCCACGCGCAGATTGCCAGTCTGAAAGGGCGCATTGAAAGGCTGCGGTCGTCACTGTCGTCTCCGGCCGTTTCCCGGCTTTCACATGCACCCGCCAGCAGTGGTATGCCGGGTGATCCAGTAGGCGACGGAGTAGTCAGGTTGGCCGAAATGGAAGAAGAGCTTCAGAAACGGATCATGGAGTTGGAGCTGAAGATCAGATGTGTGGAGACAGAGATCGATGCCCTGCCGCCCCGAGAGAGGTCGGTTATACGGGCAAGGTATGTAGATGGACTGAGCTGGAGGAGGGTAGGAAAGGTCGTTGGGTATTGCGAGAATCACTGTAAGAGAATAGATGCATTAGTGAAACATCGTATGCGTTGAATTATATCTCGTTAAGAGGTAGAATATATTAACCTAATTGGAATTTAAGCAGACTTGTTTATAACTATTATTAATAACTAAAACATAGAGGCGATATCCTATTTAAGGGCTTGCGTAAGGATATTGAGCTACTCAGTTTCCATTACGGGGAGAGATAGCCGTGGAAAGCATAAAAAAGAAGAACATATTTAATATTATGTATTGCACTTTTAGAAAGATGTTATGTAAGAAGTCCATCATGGTTAACAGAGATTTTTTTTCAAAGATTCCGGGCGCAAGCTTCCAATCTGCAGGCGATGACAGAACCGGACTACTTTATCATTGGTATTGGTATGGAAAGGATTTAACTGGTGAAATAGGAAAATTCCTTGTTGGAGAAAAGTTCGCTAAAGGCTCTTTCTTTACATTTGATGAAGCTACTGCGCAAGGTGAGTTTACTCGCGTGGAAATGCGGGTTAATGCAGACCCAAATGAAATAGTATTCCATGTTGAGTACTTTGATGGCAATGGCAATAGCAGCGACCAACAGTTTATTAAGTCCAGAATTAAAAAACGCCTTGATTCTCTTACTGTAATATCGATTGTTGGCTCAGTTGCATCGTTGCTCGGAGTTGTTTTGGGAATAATCTCCCTATGTCGATAGAGCTAATAAAAGAACAAAAGAAGTGCAGTGTGTTGTCGTACTAATTTAGGAGGCTTTGTTGATAAGTATGAAACTTTAGAATTCAATACTCATTATGTTTAAACATAATTCAATCAAAAAATATGCAACGTTATGCTACATTTATCCATGCTATACTCCTACCATAGAAATCCACCCGCAAAGCTAATCTTTGCGGGTTTTCTAATGCGGCCGCAGTGCACATCAACCCCAGCCCGGTAAATTGCGCACGCTGCCGCCGCCGAACCGAAAGGAGAGGCGAATGGTTAACGTCATCAGGGGTGATGCCCTGCAGGAGATCGGGAAGTTCCCGAAGGACTATTTCGGAGGGATTATAACGGATCCGCCTTACAGCTCGGGTGGATCCGGCACGTCTGCTACGAAACAGACCACGGCGGACAAATATACAGCTACAAAGCGGAAGTGCCCGTATCCCAACTTTGAAGGGGATAACAAGGACCAGCGGAGCTGGACAAGCTGGATGGCCGAGTGGATGGGCATAGCGCGGGAGAAGTGTAAGGCGGGCGCGCCCATCGTGGTATTCATAGACTGGCGTCAGCTCCCCAGCATGACCGACGCGCTCCAGTGGTCCGGATGGATCTGGCGTGGCGTGGCAGTATGGGACAAGCTGAACAGCCGGCCGCAGCAAGGACGCTTCCGCCAGCAGGCGGAGTTCATTGTTTGGGGCAGCAACGGTCCCATGCCGGTTGATAGAAAGGCCCCGGTGCTCCCAGGCGTGTTCGGCGCGGCAATGCCATCGCCGGGTGAACGGCTGCATCAGACACAGAAACCGCTTGACCTCATGCGAAAGCTGGTGCACGTCTGCGAGCCCGGCAGCCACATTCTTGACCCGTTCGCCGGAAGCGGAACGACTCTGGAAGCAGCGCGTCTGGAAGGTTATGCCGCGACGGGGATCGAACTGTCGGAGGAGTACGGCGCCGTGTGCAAAGAAAGACTTAGCCAATGCTGATTGTATTATCCGGGTCGAATCAACGGCCCGGATCCTGTTTACCTCTGGTCTATGCGTGAGGCCAATGCGTCTTGGAGTACCTTTGAGAGACTGACGCCAGCAGCGTTTGCGGCGTCGTCCATCCATTTTGGTAAGCTGACCGTTCGACGCACTGCGCGGGTATCTCATATATCAGCGCTGACGAAGTTGACAAACCCGGAAGCCGGGGCCTCTATGCAATGAATGTCTGTTGCCCCAGGTACTTGTTCGTTTTTGGATTCGAGATATACAATCCATTGCATTAATGCTTGCTGTGCCATGTGGAGCGCATTGCTCAAGTTCTTTCCTTCGCTGATGCAGCCTGGCAAATCGGGAAAGGTGATTGTGTATGTACCGTCACTGTTTGCTTTGAATATAGCGGGGTAAATGTACTGCATGGCTGTACCTCCCTTATGTTACGTTGTGGTTCTCCTTCTAATAGTTCAATTATATTACATAATTTACGTAACTGGAAGAGGTAGCAAATTGAAACCGTGGGCAGAGCAGTTCTACAACAGCGACGCGTGGCAGGCTTGCCGCGAATCCTTTTTGCTGAGTAAAGGTTACCTGTGCGAGCGGTGCTCAACGCCGGACGACCCGGTCGTTGCGAAGATCGCGCACCATAAGGTTTACCTGACCCCGGGCAATATAGACGATACGCGCGTCGCGCTCTCATGGGACAACCTTGAGGCGCTATGCCAGGACTGCCATAACAAGGAACATCACCGCGCCGATCGGAAGAATAGGTATTCGTTCCATGAGGAAAGGAGGGCGTTTTTGTGGGGAAAAGGAAAGAGTTAACCAAAGAACAGAAGATCAGGAAAGAGATTGCCCGACTTCACCGGGTTTTCAAAGACCTTGACGGAAATAAACTGCAGACCGTCGAAAGCCTGATCAGAAACGCCGCTTTCATGGCTGTTTCGCTCGAGGAACTCCAGGAAATTATCAATGAAGAAGGGTATATTGTCGAATACCAAAACGGCGAGAACCAATACGGCACAAAGCAGAGCGACGCGGTAAAAACCCATATCGCTATGACGAAAAACCACGCTGCCATCATCAAGCAGCTGTCCGACCTCGTCCCGCCCGAGAAGAAAAAGGACAGCAAACTTCAAGCGTTAAGGGACGAGTAAATGCCCTTCAAGAACTACATTTACGAGTACCACGCGGGGATCCAGAGCGGCAGAATAACAGCCGGCAAATGGGTGCGTCTGCTCTATGGGATCATTATTTCCGGCCTCGAGAAAGGCGAGTATTTTTTCGACCCCAAGAAGGCAAACAAGGCGATCCGGTTCATAGAGGGCTTTTGCCATCATTGCGAAGGCCGGGAGGATCTCCTGAAGCTGGAACTCTGGCAGAAGGCATGCGTCTCGGTGATTTTCGGGATCGTGGATGCCGACGGCCTACGGGTATTCCGCGAGGTATTCGTCGTCATCGGCCGGAAAAACGGCAAGACGCTGTTCGCATCGGCGATCATCGCGTACATGGCTTATCTGGACGGGGAATACGGCGCGAAAATCTACTGCCTTGCCCCGAAGCTGGAACAGGCTGAAAAGGCATACGACGGATTTTACCAGATCGTACAGAAGGAACCGGAACTCAGCGCCCTTGCCCGTAAACGACGTTCGGATATATACCTTGAAGAAAGCAATACAACGGTCAAAATGCTGGCCTTCAACGCCAAGAAGAGCGACGGCTTCAATCCCCACCTGGTTGTCAACGACGAAGTGGCGAGCTGGCACGGCGACGGCGGTTTAAAACAATATGAGGTCATGAAATCAGCGCTTGGCGCCCGACGCCAGCCGCTGATTTTGTCTATTTCCACGGCGGGATATGAGAACGACGGGATATACGACGAGCTCATGAAGCGTTCGACGGCATTCTTGAAGGGCAACAGCAAGGAACGCCGTCTTGCGCCGTTCCTGTACATGATTGACGACGTCGAGAAGTGGAACGACCTCGAAGAACTGAAAAAAGCGAACCCGAACATGGGCGTCTCGGTGTTCCCGGACTTCTTCCGCGAGGAGATCGCGGTCGCCGAGGGCTCGGCGAGTAAAAAAACGGAATACCTGACAAAGTACTGCAACGTCAAGCAGAACTCCTCCGTCGCCTGGCTGGATTACAGGAGCGTTGAGACAGCCTCGGTAAACGTCGCCTTGGAGGACTTCCGGAATTCGTACGCGGTGGGCGGGATCGACCTTTCGCAGACCACGGACCTCACGGCGGCCTCGGTCATTATCGAGCGCGCCGGAGTGCTGTATGTGTTCACGCAGTTCTTCATGCCGGCGAACAAGGTAGAACTCAGAACAGCGGTCGACGGCGTGCCCTACGACATTTTCGTACAGAAGGGTGTTGTGACGCTTTCAGGTGAAAACTACGTGGATTACAGGGACGTGTACAACTGGTTTGTACAGCTGATCGAGGAATATGGCATTTACGTGCTGCAGGTCGGGTATGACCGGTACAGCTCGCAATACCTGGTTAACGACATGAAGGCGTACGGCTTCCATATGGACGACGTGTTCCAGGGCGAAAACCTTGCCGGCGTGATCCGCGAGTTTGAAGGGATCCTGCTCGACGGCAATTTCAAATTCGCAGACAACAGCCTTTTGAAAGCGCACTTCCTGAACGTGGCTTTAAAGCACAACATGGAAACAAGGAAGTTCCGGCCCGTCAAACCTAAATAATTCTCATTTCCTGTTTTTTACAGAGTGATCTATTCATCCTATTTATTGGATAGTATATGTTATATAATTAATGCCTTGCGGGTGAACCGATGTTCAGTTATCGCGGCTTTGTTATGCTACAGTATATCTCACCGTCGCGTATACCACGTAGTCCCTACCTGGGGATCCAGTAATAAAAAAGGCCTTCTCTCGTCGACCATAAGGTCGGCGGATTGTAAACGAACACAAATCTAATTACCCCAAAAGCCTGTTTCCAAACCCAAAAATTTTGGAAAGTAGGCAAAAAGTAGGCAGACAGCAATTTTCAACCACAAAACGAGCACAAATTCAGATATACAAAAAGCCCCGGACATCAGACAATCCGGGGCTTTTCTATGTGGCGCACCTGGCGGGATTCGAACCCACGGCCTTCCGCTTAGGAGGCGGACGCTCTATCCTGCTGAGCTACAAGTGCAAAGGATATTTTTTGGCAGCATGTGCATTGTACATCAATTCAGGTTCAGCGTCAAGGCGCGGCGGAACCCGTCCCGTCTGGGATAGGCCGGGACAAAAACCAAGGTTCTACCGGTAATGGGCATGCGCAATCAATTCTGAGTATAAACACGCTGATGGGCGGAATCCGCCTTCTTTCGGTTACGGCGGGTATAATACGGACATAATAGCGAAAAACCGGAGGTGCGACAATGAAGAAAGCCGCGCTTGCCGCCGCTTTTTTGGCGGCGGTTCTTGTTTGCGCCGCGGGGTGCGAAAGCGGGATGCCGCCCGAAAACGCCGGCGCGCCGGTTCCCGAAATCGAAGGTGAAACCGCCTGGGGCATGACTTCCCGCCCGGACGAACAGGAAGAGACCGCGGCTTCAACACCGCCGCCGACCCCCGCCTTAACTCCGGAAACAACGCCGATTCCCACGCCGGATTCCATTTCTTCTCCGCCCGCTTCCGCCTTGGAACCCGCGTCAACCCCCAAACCGCCGAACTTTACGACAAAAATGAGTTACGAGGAACTGGTTGCTGACGACGGAGACCGTACGGAGCTCAAGGAAGTGCCGACAGAAGACGGCTACCTGGTGGAGGTGGACCTCACGAACTGCGTGGTTACCGTATATGCCCCGGACGGCAGCGTCGCCCTGCAGGCTTTGTGCACGGTGGGCAAGAAGGATTCGCCCACGCCCGCGGGGGAATTCACCATGGGCGGCCAGAGGGAGCGATTCGGCCTTTTTAATAAATACGACTGCTACGCCCAGTACTGGTCCCAGATCGAGGGCGACATCTTCTTTCACTCGGTGCTGTACGACGAGCCTGACGGCGATACGCTGATAAAAGGGACCTATCGGAATCTCGGAAAAGCAACTTCCCACGGCTGTGTCAGACTGACCGTTCCGGACGCAAAATGGATCTACGAAAACGTGGGTGTGGGAAGCAGGGTGATTATCCGGGAGAAAGACAAGGACCCGGAATTGAGGAAGAGCCTGAAGCTGCCCAAGGCGCCCTGATCCGCGGTTTTTCGCATAAACACGGACGCTTCACGGGTCGCACCCGCCCACAACGCGGGCGGCGACAACGGTCATATCGTCCCTGCAGTCCCGCTTTTGCGCGGCGTCCGCAAGGCATAAAGCCGCGCCCGTCGGGTCTCCGCACGCGCAGGTGGCAGCCAGAACGGGAAGGTCCGAGCCCAATACGTCGTAAATTCCGTCGCTGACGAAGAACAGCCAGTCGCCTTCCTTCAGCGTGAAGGACTGGCGTTCGGGGGGCGCTTCCTCGAGAATCCCCAAAGGCAGGGAGTCCCCCGAAAGCAGCGTGACGCCGCCCGCGCTGATCCAGACCGTGGGCGCGGCGGACTGTTTGGCGCATTCGCACCTGCCGGTGACCAGGTCGATCAAGCAGCAGTCCAGCGTGGTGAACATGTCCCCTTCGGAGCGCAGCGCCAAAAGCCGGTTGACGGCGGACAGCGTGGAGAGCATATCCACGCCGGCGCGCAGCAGTTTCTGAAGCAACGCGACCGCGTCGCCGCTCTCCCTTGCAGCCTTTTTCCCCGTGCCCATGCCGTCCGAAAGGGCGATCAGATAACGCCCGTCCGGCAGGCCTTCGGCCAAAGCTGTGTCGCCGCACACGTCCTTGGCGGCCTTTTTTGAGACGCCGGCATGAATCTCCAAAGTGCGCGCTTCTTCGTAGACCGCTACACAGCCGTCCGAGCATCTTTTTCCCGAAAGGCGCATCTTCTGGCAGCAGGCTTCGGAAACGGCGCGGAGCATTCGACTGTCGCACTGATTCGTGCAGCGGGTGCAGGAGACAGTCACGGTCAGCCTGCCTCCGGCGCGCTGGGCGACGGCATCCTCCGCCGGGGTGAGCGCGGCCGAAAGACGGGCGAGGACGGCGCTTTCAAGCTTGTCGTCAAAGCGGACCTCCGAAACGATCCGCTTGGCCAGGGAGTCCACCACGGCGGCGACGCCCACCAGCTGCTTTCCCGAAAGCAGCGCGCTTCGCTCGGCCCGTTCGTCCGCCGCGCGTTCGCGTTTTTTGGACTCGCTGATCGCCCTTGCGGCGGAACAGAGCGCCTCAATCCGCGGGCAGCGGCTCAGCCTGAAGGGCGTTTCGCCCGCCATGGCTTGTCCAAGCTCTTCGGCAAGGCGCGCTTCATCGTTCCAGCAGCGCCGCTCGGCCGCGCAGCCGGAGCAGATCGCACGGATCGGCTTTAATTCCACGGCGGGGATTTCGGCTGGTTTTTTCTGAACGGGGCGTGCGAAGAGCTCTCCCATTTCCGCAAAGGCGGAGGAGAACTCCGTCAGCCGCGAACGCAAAAGCTCCCTCAGCCGAAAAAGATATTCCTGACGGCTCCGCTCCCGTCGAAGGGAAGCGTTCACGAATTTGCCCACGCTCTCGATCACTTTGTTTGGCACCGCAAGGAAAAAGATCGCCGAGAGCGCGGCTGCGGCAAAGGTGGAAATGTCCGACCGGGAATAAAGGGTGACGGCCGCGCCCGAAAGCAGGCAGCCCGCAGCTGTGCCTGTTCTGCCCAGCTTTCGCATGCCGCCGGCTACGACGCCCATCGCGCCCAAAGAAACCAGCACGTCGTTTATCCCGCCAAGCATCAGCATGACGCCCAGCGCCATGCCGCACGCCGCGCCGGCGCCCGCGCCGCCGG
>Ga0209639_1003602_pt1 | contig 10145 bp, 7 predicted proteins | sample EPASupsiteHSE605_FD_187268 | JGI IMG/M metagenome (GOLD analysis project Ga0209639, IMG submission 187268) | Bioremediated contaminated groundwater from EPA Superfund site, New Mexico - Sample HSE6-05 (SPAdes) (version 2) | ecosystem: Environmental > Aquatic > Deep subsurface > Groundwater >...
GTAGTTTTTCCAGAGCCTTGTAAACCTGCCATCAGGATAATTGCAGGAGAACCTTTTATATTGAGTTCCGACATACCGCCTCCCATGAGTTCGGCAAGTTCATCGTGAACAATTTTCACCATTAACTGGCTGGGAGAAACTGCTGTTAACACATTCTGTCCCATCGCCTTCTGTTTCACCTTTTCGGTAAAGTCCTTGGCAATCTTATAACTAACGTCAGCATCAAGTAGTGCTTTACGAACCTCCTTTAAGGTCTCAGCTACGTTAATTTCCGTAATACTGCCCTGGCCTTTGAGAACTTTAAAGGCCCTTTCAAATTTCTCGCTTATATTTTCAAACATCGCTCTGTCTTTACATTGAGATTTGCAAAAATAGTAATTTTCGGGAACTTTTTTTCTTAATTACATCAGGGAAAGGATTGTTTTTACATCTTTTCAGGGACATCTACTCCTAACAAATTCATAGCTTTCGCCAATACTCTTGCGGTGGTTGAACTGAGTATTAAGCGGAACGAACGCAAAGTATCGTCCTGCTCTTTCAATACCGGAATATCCTGATAGAAACTGTTATATTCCTTGGCTAATTCGAAAACGTAATTTGCTATCAATGCAGGGCTAAATGTACGACCGGCTTCCGCTACAACTTGCGGAAATTCATAGAGTAAACGAATAATATTACGCTCTTTCAGTTGTAACTCGGAAGGCAATGTATCGATCGGCTCGTTAATTTCTGCACGACGAAGTATTGAGCAAATACGAGCATGGGTATATTGAATAAACGGACCTGTATTTCCATTAAAATCAATAGATTCCGTTGGATTGAAGAGCATATTCTTTGCAGGATCAACTTTCAGGATAAAGTATTTTAAGGCACCCATTGCCAGCATGTAATAGAGCTGTTCTGCTTCGTTACTTTCAAAATCATCGAGCTTACCCAACTCCATGCTGATTTCCTTGGCCGTATTTTTCATCTCTTCCATCAAATCATCGGCATCCACCACGGTTCCTTCACGTGATTTCATTTTCCCTTCAGGCAGTTCAACCATCCCATAAGAGAGATGATGAATACCTTCTGCCCAACTATATCCCAGTTTTTTTAAAATAGTTTTCAGTGCGTCAAAATGGTAATTCTGTTCATTTCCAACTACATAAATCATTGTATCAGCTACAAATTCATCGTAACGAAGTTTTGCAGTACCCAGGTCCTGAGTCATATATACCGAAGTTCCATCAGAACGTAACAGCAATTTTTCGTCAAGGCCTTCCAAGGTCAAATCAGCCCAAACAGAAGTATCCTCTTTGCGAAAGAGGGCATTATCCTCCAGCCCTTTCTCCACAATCTGTTTTCCAAGAAGATATGTATTGGATTCATAATAAATCTTATCAAAAGAAATTCCCAGACGGCTGTAGGTTTTATCAAAACCATCGTACACCCACTCATTCATTTTATGCCATAGAATCCTGACTTCCAGATCATTTTCTTCCCACAAACGAAGCATTTTCTGGGCTTCTTTCAAAAGCGGAGCATTTTTTCCAGCTTCCTCTCTATCCATTCCATCGGCAACAAGCTTCTCTATTTCGGCTTTGTATTCTTTATCAAATACCACGTAATACTTACCAACCAGATGATCCCCTTTCAAACCGGAAGTTTCCGGAGTTTCTCCATTTCCAAACTTTTGCCATGCCAACATCGATTTACAGATGTGAATACCACGGTCGTTCACCAGATTCACCCGAACTACATCATACCGATTAGCCTTCAGAATTTCGGATACCGACCAGCCTAACAGATTATTACGAATATGTCCTAAATGAAGCGGTTTATTGGTATTTGGTGAAGAAAATTCCAGCACTACCCGTTTATTCAGCCCTGTATTTGTTGTTCCAAAATCGGATTTAAGCGAAGCCTGTTTAAGAAAACAAGTCCAGAAATCAACACTCAGGCTCAGGTTAAGAAAGCCTTTGATTACGTTGAACGCAACCACTTCGGGCATCGAATTACAGATAAGCTCACCCAGTTCGTTTCCAATTTGTTCGGGAGATTTGCGCAATTGTTTTACAAACGGAAAGACTACCAGTGTAAAATCACCGTCAAACTCACGACGGGTTTTCTGAATTTGTATCTGACTTGCAGCAATTTCCTGACCATAATGTGAACGTATCAGTTCAACCGTAACCTGAATGAGTTTTTCTTCGAACATGCTCTGAGAATTTAAAGAGTGCAAAGGTAAGAAAAGAAGACAGAAGTAAGAAGCAGGAAATATAACGACCGCTAAAAAAACAAGTGATTAATTTTCAATATTTTATAAAACAACACTTATAATTTACTTCCAAACTACATGAACCATCTGATTACCCAGATAGGTAGCCGTAATACCCAGGAATACACTAAAACTGGCATACAAAGCCAGATGTAAAAAATTTCCATCTTTCAGTAAAGACAGGTTTTCATGGGCAAAGGTCGAGAATGTGGTAAAACCTCCACAGAAACCTATTGTTAGAAACATTCGCCATTCCGAAGTCAGAAATTGACTTTTCTCTGAAATACCATAAAAAAGTCCAATCAAAAAACAACCAAGTATATTAACCCAAAATGTTCCATACGGAAACGAAGAAAGATAGTTATTTTGCACAAATCTAGCCAGCAGATAACGGGATACCCCACCCAAAAAGCTTCCTGAACCAATGATAAGCAAAACTTTGTACATACATTTTAATTCTTCGGCAAAGGTAAGAATTCAATTTGAAAAATGAATACATTTGAAAATCAGCTACTCCAAAAAACATAGACAAATGAGAGGTAAGTCCGCAAGGACAAAAAATACATAATCAACTTACGATTAGTGTATTACAGAAATCTTTACAATCGAAATCGCAATACCCTTTCCATCCATAAATTGTACCAGATAATTCCCGTTTTCGAGTGAATGTACATCTATTCCAGGCTTTGTAAATATCTCGCTCCGAAGTACTCTGCCTGTTATGTCGATAATTGCAAATGAGCTGACTCTGGAATCAATATCCTTTATTTCAATATAATCAGAGGATGGATTGGGAAAAGCAGTGGTTTTGGAAATCTGATTTTCTTCTACAGTACTCGTATTCATTACTGCATTTAAACGAGTCCATAATTCCGAATCGAATGAAGAAAGCGCATAAAGTGACAAGCCGGATGCATCCCCCATCCGTACAACAATAAGTTTTTGAGAAGGAACAACGTAGAGTTTCTGGTCATTTTTACCTAAAGCTGCTATTAAATCACTGGGAGCAGGAGGAATTAAATCCGTAAAAAACTCGAATTGCGATTGAGGCAACATATAACTTCCTTTTCCATTAAGCCACCAAAGGTATCCATACGAATTATTAATATTTTGCGATGTATGGGTCATCTGCTGGAAATAATTCTGATCGTGCAGCAACGTATCTGTACTCCAAACTCCTTTATTGAGGATTAACAACCCAAATCGAGCCATGGTTCTGGCTGTACTGTAAAAAGTCTGATCGTAGTTTACATTAAGCCACAATCCTGACATTCCGGTTTTAATATTCAGATTCTGTAACGTATAAAGATTCAGCGGTTTATTTGTAGCGGTTTCCAAAACATTAGACAGCAATGTATAAGCTGCATTATGATAAGCCCAGCGGCTTCCGGCATCAGCCAGATACTGCAAGCAGGTATCCAGTGTACAATGGTCGTCAGGAACACCATCATCTAATCCGGTTGTCATAGTTAACTGGTGCCGGATCGTAATTTTGTTTTCCTTCAACAAAGGAGCAGCTGTCCAATGCATTCCCAGATATTTAGAGGTTGTATCGCTAATCGACAAATAGCCATCTTCCTGAGCTTTCCCAATCAAAAAAGCGGTAAGTGTTTTAGCTGCTGAAGCCCAATACCAAATGCTATCTCTTTCGAATGTACCGAAATACTTTTCCATAATTATCTTTCCGTCTTTCAGAATCAGAAAAGCTTTGGTATGCTTTTGTTCCAAAAATTGATACAGCGTATCTCTGGCAACTGAATTCCAACCTTGAGCGCTAAAACTAACTGTATCCCAATTATTTCCAGTTAACGGAGGAAAGTATAGTGACTGCGAATTTACCGGAAATATGGCTGTTAAAAAAAACAATAGCAAGGCAAACAAATATTTCTTCATTCTGGTACATTTTAAATACGGAATTAAGACCTTCGAAATGTAAAAAGGTTTAATACTTCAAAAATACAGAGAAGCCTTATATTCACGACTAAAATACATTAAGAAAAAAATAACAGTTATTGTACCGAAGGAAATCCGGCTTCCAAGTGTCTAATTAAACATATTATTATTGTTATTCAAAAATCACTGCATTATTTATTCAATCACATCCAATGAGATTACTTCTAGCCACCTTATTATCAGTACTATCTATCACTTTATTTGCACAAAAGCACAATGCCCCGGGTATAACTCCCGAATTCAGATCAGGCGAAATTAAAGGAAAAATTATTGATCAGGCAACCTCTCAGCCTGTAGAATATGCGAACATTCTTTTACTGAAAACCAAAGATAGCTCTATGGTTTCCGGAATTATAACCAACAACAAAGGAGAATTCATACTCGACAAAATTCCAGCCGGAATTTATTATCTAAAAATCAGTTTTATTGGCTACAAAGACCTGAAAACTTCCATTTTCAAGATTACGCCAAATGAACCTTCTATCAACCTTGGAGAGATTAAATTAGTAGCAGGAACAAGCAACCTTTCGGGGGTAAATATAACTGCCGATAAAAAATTGATTGAATACACTCTGGATAAAAAGGTGGTAAATGTAGAAAAAAACCTCACTACAGGTGGAGGAACTGCAGTAGATGTATTGCAAAATGTACCTTCGGTACAAGTAGATGATGAAGGCACGGTAAGTTTACGTGGCAGCAGTAATGTGAGTATTCTGATTGACGGAAGGCCTTCTACACTGTCGGGAAGCAGCCGTAATGCAATTTTGGAGCAAATTCCCGCGAGCACAATCGAAAGTATTGAAATTATTACCAATCCTTCCGCAAAGTATAATCCGGAAGGTATGACCGGAATCATCAATATCAGATTAAAAAAGCGTACTGATACCGGATTAAACGGGAATGTATCTCTTTCTTATGGAGTGAAAGATCGCTATAACGGCTCATTGAACCTGAATTACAATAAAGGGAAATTCAACTTTTTCACAGCTATCGATGGTCGTTGGTTTAAAATGCAAGGCTATGGAGACATGTTGCGCAAAGCTTTTAACGGTGACTCCGTAACTTACGACCACCAACACACAGATAATCGTCGTGAAATGATTAATAAAAGTATCAAAGGAGGTTTTGATTATTATATCAACAAAAAAAATAGCATTACATTCTCGTACCAACTCTCTAAAAACGATGCTACACGTGACGGTAACACTTACAATCTTACCCAACGAACAGACCTGTTACCAACATTTTATCAAACAAAGCTCCTCTCGGAACCCGAAAATAATACTGAACATGTTTTCACCTTTTTCTACAAACGAAATTTCAACAAGCCCAAACAAGAGTTAACTGCTGATATTTCATATCGGTTAAATAATTTCGATGAAGAAGAAAACTATACGACTGATATTGACTCTTTTGCATCCGGAGTATATTTCCCTTATTCTCTATTCACCCAAAAAACACATACAGATGGGAATAATAAACAATTGAATGCCCAGCTCAATTATGTCCATCCGCTGAATGATAAGATGAAAATAGAAGGTGGCTACCATGCAATCGTACGTTACGTTGACAGCGATTTCCATTTCTATGACCTTAACACTAATTTTTGGACTTTAGACCCCTCGAAAAACAATCATTTTGTTTATACTGAAAATATTCAGGCATTATATGCAATGTATTCATCCGAATGGAAGAAGTTCTCGTTCCAACTTGGAGGCCGTTTGGAACAGGCACTTACTACAGCCGAACAAAAAACGGACGGAAAAGAGTACAAAAACGACTATATGAGTTTCTATCCATCCGTTCATGTTTCATATAAATTACCGAAAGACAATGAAATGCAACTAAGCTATAGTCGCAGGGTAAGCCGTCCTGATTTTCACTCACTCAATCCATTCCGCGATTATGATGATGTTTGGATGGTTAGCTATGGGAATCCGTCACTAAAACCAGAATACACCAATTCTTTCGAGTTAGGGCATACTAAATACTGGAAAAAGACCAGTCTATATACCAATGTGTATTATCGTTTTATGAACGATATTATCCGTCGTTACAGTTTTGTGGATGTAAATGGGATTACCAATTCAACATCCATGAATTTATCTACAGGAAAAGCTTATGGTATTGATTTCGTTTTGGATCATGAAATATTAAAGTGGTGGAAAAGCAACATTAGTTTCAGTTATTTCCGTACGGTAATTGACGGTTCGAATGTTGAAAGCGGGCTTGAATCAGACAATTATAGCTGGACATCAAAACTTAATTCAACAATGAATCTCCCATGGGGAATCAATTTGCAATTCAATGTAAATTATCGGGGCCCAATTGTAACACCACAAGGTGAAATCAAAGAAATGTATTTCGCAGATATTGCTGCTAAAAAGAATATATTAAAAGAGCGTGGTTCTATATCTGTTCGTTTAAGTGATATGTTTAATACTCAAAAATTCAGCGTAACGAACAGTGGAACAAATTTTGAATCGGAAATGATTCGTAAGCGTACATCTATGCTACTATTTATCACATTCACTTACAAGATTAACGGGGGAATAAAACAACGTCCGGCTCGTAAACAAAACGACAACAATGAACGAAGTGGAGAAGACTATGATATGTAGTTGTAAATTCTAAATTAATCCGGAAACATTCCCGTTAATGCGAACGTAATAAACAAATAGCGCAATTGGGCGATATCCACATTCTACCATTTGTTTATGCTTTCGGCATTACATCTCAACAATCGGCATAGTTCAATGTCGCTTATGAAAGATCAAATGGAAATAAACACATTTAATAATCCCGTTAACTTCTCTCAGGGTAAATTACATTGAATTCAGGCTGGCAAACAGTGTGAGCTTTTTCGGGAAACTTCAATTCAGAATAAAAGCCGGATTACATAGTATAATCCGGCTTTTTAGCATCATTACATAACCTGAAAATTAGTAAACCATAACTTTCTGGAAGGAAGTCTGGTTTCCTGCATTAATCTTAACCATATAAACACCTTTTGTAAGGTTGCTTAAGTCTAAAGTAGTATTGAATGAACCTGCTTCAACAGTACCAAAATTTTGAGTACGAACAGTTTCACCAACAATATTCATTACAGAAACTGAAAGTTCTGAAGCTTGTTTTAATACAATGCTCATGGTTGATGAACCTGAAGCCGGATTTGGATATACGTTGAACTGAGCAATTGCGCTATTTTCAGCGATTCCGGTTCCACCATTGAGGAACATTTCGTCAGCATTTAAGATTTCACGATCACTTTCATTTGCGCTATATTTTTGAACTAATCCAACAACAAGAATACGAGCCGGGTTATAACCAGCAGGCAATGTAAGTGTAAACGTTTTGGTATAATCTGTATTTGCCACGATAGTTGCAGGAATACTTGTTGCAGTTCCCCATGGGCCACCGAGCATATTCCGTAATACATGACGATGTTGATAGCCAACAATCGGGTTACCCAAACCATTCATTGGATGGCCAGCAGTTGTATTATAATAGTTTGATTGATTCCAGCCAGTACCTGTACCTGAGCAACTATCTTCAACAACATAGCAATTGAAACGATAATCTCCTGACATTGGAGCATAGAAACGAGCCGTTAAATTTACTGTTAATAAACGTGAACCTGCATCATATGTATTTGTTCCGGTAACCTTTACAGGAGTTGGCATTTGTTGTCTTTCCGTTGCTTTGGCAGCCCATTGACCTCTGTCTAATTCAACAGCATTTTCGCCCTCAAATTTAAAACGGTCAACTAATCCTGAAGGAAATCCACTGATGTAAGCAGCATTCACTGTATTTCCATCAGCAAAAGCCATTTGATCATTATCATGAATTGCAACACCTATTACATTAGGATTGCTTCCCATAAGAGCTTGAAGTTTTACAGCACCATCAGGGCAATAACCACACCATGCACCTGTTGCTTCTTCAACGATTACTTTTTTAGCAGGCAATTGAGAAAGCACAACAACCTGTTTTGATAAAGTATCAGAGTATATACCTGAAACACCATTAATGTTAGAAGCCCATAATTTCACTGTATAAGAACCTGAAGTTGAAGGAGTAGTCCAAACTGTTGGATGTGAATAATTGTAGTTTGTAAGACTGGCTATATTTAATCCTGTTATATTTTGTGTTACAGCAGCACCACCATTAATTGAATAATTTAAGTTTAAAGAAGTTATAGTTATTCCTCCTGTGTTTGTCAGAACGCCTGCAATAGTTTTAGGAGTATTAATTTGCACATAATTAGGAAGATCTAAGCTCAAAATTGAAGTACCATTAGCACGAAGAGATTTAACTACTATATCATCTATTCCCAACATAAACTTATCATTCGAATTATTTCGCCACCCAATATATACAGTTTGTCCTGCATAAGCAGCTAAATTTACGGCTCTAGTTGATTTTGGATTTGTAGCAGCAGGTACGGTTAAAACAACCGTTGAACTCATTAAATTTCCTAAAGCTGGAGCACTCGTTGAAATCCTTAACTCATAACCATCTGGATAACCAGCATCTTGAGCAAGTTCTGTAAATTGTAATACAGGATAAGTAGCAGGAATAACAATAGCCGGGGTAAACATCCAGTCGTTTGCAATACCCGCAGGAGTGTAATACGAGGTTGACCATGCTGCTTTACTCGTAATAGCGCCATAAGTTTTGCATACCCAAGCATCGGTAACCCAACTTAAGTTTGTGTAAGGAGTTAACCCATCAACATTGAATCTTGTCCAATTTGCAGGAAGACTACCATCTGCCACTAAATCGAAATTTTCCTGAAATACTACTTGAGAATTAGCACCTAAAAATAGCACTAATCCCAAAAAGAATAAACACATTTTTTTCATAACATTTAGGTTTTGTTAAACATTGGATTTTGTGATTTTGTAAGATCATTTCACAGACACCGTGAAACGATTTAGTTGCAAACTTAATAAAAAATTTTATGTGAATACAATACCTATCTAAAAATATAGATATCTAATTTAATCACTATCAAAACCAAGCAATAACAACCTATTTAAAAAAAACTTACCGCTTCTCTTATCGCAATTTTCCCTTCAGGTAAAATATCAGCACTCATTTGAAAATTATGCCACATTTTCGGCCATATTTTTAAAGTTGAAGGTGAAGAACCGGATAGCAACTTATCATGTAACCGAATTGCATCACTCAAAAACACGTCATAATCAGCAGCATGTATAAAAACCGGAGGTAAATTTTTCAGATCTGCATAAAGAGGAGAAATAGACGGACGATATGGATCATTTTTTGCAACATACAATCTGTCGTAAAAGAATTCTGGTTTTAAACGATAGGGATCTTTCTTCGCCCTACTAATCATTGATTCACCTGTTTTGGCAAAATCAAGCATCGGACAAAAAAATGCACGGATACGGGAAGTGGAACTCCTTCTTCCTGAAAAAAATTCATCATGCTTAATGACAATCCACAACCTGAAGAATCAGCAACTATTACAATTTTATTTGACTGAAAACCAAGTTCCAATAAGTATGAATACGCTTTGATACAATCATTTAACGCTGCAGGAAACGGAAATTCAGGTGCTAACCGGAAATCGGGTAAAAAAAGTTTCATTCCGGCTTCCAATGCTATCTGGGCAATATATTTACGGTTCGTATTCACAATCCCAATACAATTTCCACCACCATGTATGTAAAGAATTATTTTTTCAGACCTAAGCTCTTTCGGCGTAATCCATTCGCCTTTAACATCATAAAACTCTGTTTTTTGATAATCAGCTGAATCCGGAAGTTTTGTTTTTGAGTCCATTTTTTGTAATTGCGTACGAACTTCTTCAACAGGTTTATTCCAATTTACTGCGTACTTAAACAACAGGCGGACAAGGGAACTTTGTAAACTAGCCATCAATTAACTTTTTAATGTTAACTGA
>Ga0209639_1003604_pt1 | contig 10142 bp, 13 predicted proteins | sample EPASupsiteHSE605_FD_187268 | JGI IMG/M metagenome (GOLD analysis project Ga0209639, IMG submission 187268) | Bioremediated contaminated groundwater from EPA Superfund site, New Mexico - Sample HSE6-05 (SPAdes) (version 2) | ecosystem: Environmental > Aquatic > Deep subsurface > Groundwater >...
AGGGACTTGGTCCGACTGTGGCGGTACACCAGAATACCATAAGGCAGAGCAATCCCCGTTCTACAGTTGGCACAAAGACCGGGATTCTAAATCAGCTGGCCCTTGTCTATGCCATTGACGGAAAAACTCTGGATGAGCTTATGGAACATCTCTCTCCAGGCTATTTTCTCTATACAACAGCCGATGGCATGTGTATAAGCTGCCAGGGAAGAGGTTATTATTATGATATCAATCTGGAACAGTTGATCCCAGATAAAACAACAACTCTTGTAGAGGTCTATGAGAATCTGCAGGTAACCACTGGTTTTTTACGGATTCTAAAGAAGAAATACGGTATGTATTTTGAGACTTCATTTTGGGAGCTTCCAGAAGATATTATGAACGAAGTGGTTTATGGAACGTATGACAATGGTAAACAAAGCTACTGTCTGGAGCGAATACTAAGAAATGCTTATGAAAAAGGTGAGGATGTCGAGGAAGTCTATGTGAAGAGCATCTGTCCAGATTGTCATGGGGAAAGAGTCAGTGATGATTCAAGAGAAGTCTATCTTCATCGGAAGCGGATTGGTGAACTTGGAAAGATGACACTGTCAGGTCTTCTTGATTTTCTGGATGGAATACCGGGCGAAGAACTATCCCAGTTTAGTAAGAATGTAGTAAAAAATGTGAGGCAGAAATTAAAGCATCTGATTCAGTTTCGTTTGGGACATCTGACTATTTACCGTGAGATGTCTACCTTAAGCGGTGGTGAGGTACAGCGCATCTCTCTTCATCTCCATTTGGAGTCAGGACTGGATTCCCTAATCTATGTTTTTGATGAGCCGATGGCAGGATTACACCCGTCGGAGAAGCAAAGTATGATTGAAGCGGTAAAGGAATTAAGGGATATTGGCAATACAGTGATCGTGGTAGAGCATGATAAAGAGATTATTGGCCAAGCTGACCATATAATAGAGATTGGTCCGAAAGCAGGTATAGAAGGTGGGACAGTGGTCTACCAGGGGGATTATAAAGGATATGAGAGAGCTAACACTCTGCTTAGTCAGTATCTTTTCGGTAAATGTACCATGCCAGAACGTAAGGGCAGAACGGAAACATATGATAAGGAAGACTGTATAATCCTTAAACATGTAAATACTCATTATTTAAAGGATTTATCAGTGACATTCCCGCTTCATACTATGGTTGGAATTGCTGGGTTATCCGGGAGTGGTAAGAGTTCTCTGATAGAGGAGACGCTACTGAAGCGTCTTGCCAGTGCCAGAAAATATGGTCATGCGGCTGGTATAGAAGGAGTAGAACGGATAAGTGGTTTTGCTAAGATATCCCAAGAACCAATTGGAAGAAGTTCTAGTTCTACGCCTGCGTCTTATATAGGAATCTGGGATAAAATTCGTGAAATTTTTGCAAAACAACCAGAAGCAAAAATAAGAAACATGGTAGCTGGATATTTTTCGTTTCATTCAAAAGGAGCGTGTCCAGACTGTGGTGGTAGTGGCTATGAAAAAATATTTTTGACCTCTGATTTTTCTGTAGATAAGATCTGCCCAACGTGTCATGGAGAGCGGTTTAAGGAAGATAGTCTTTCTGTTGATTATAAAGGAAAAACAATTGTGGATGTATTAGAGATGAGTATTGCTGAAGCTTGTGTGTTCTTTGATGATCAGGTAAGCATTGTAAAACCTCTGCGTATCTTAGAGCAGATGGGCATGGGGTACTTAACACTCGGTCAGCCAACTTCTTCTTTAAGTGGTGGTGAGGCACAGAGGGTGAAGCTTGCCAAAGAACTGGGTCAGCAACACAAGGATAATATGCTATATGTATTAGATGAACCAACAACTGGACTTAGCATGTATGATACAGCATTATTGCTTAAACTATTAGAACAGCTAGTTACCAGTGAAAATTCAGTGATTGTCATTGAACATAACATTGAGGTTTTGAAGAATTGTGATTATATTATTGAACTTGGTCCTGAAGGTGGAGATATGGGCGGTGAGATCATTGCGAAAGGTACACCAGAGCAATTGAGAGACAATCCAAATTCCAAGACAGGGAGGTTTCTTGCATGAACTTAAAAACGAAGATGGAGAAGATAATTAATAACAGCTACAAGAACATAGGGGGTATAATTGTTTTAAAAAATAATAAAACGGTATATGAAAAGTACTTTAACGAATGCAGTGCTACTAGCACTCTCCATGTTTTTTCAGTAACAAAAAGTATTATTTCCATATTGATTGGTATTGCCATAGACAAAGGGTACATCGAAAATATTAATCAGAAGGTATTGGATTTTTTTCCAGATTACACAGTAAAAAGAGGAGAAAAAACTATACAGAGCGTTACACTTAAGGATCTACTGACAATGACAGCACCCTATAAACATAAGACTGAACCTTATACAGAATATTTTACTAGCGATAATTGGGTAAAATTTGCACTTGATTTATTAGGAGGACAAGGACAGATAGGAGAATTTAGATACGCTCCCCTTATTGGACCTGATATTTTCTCAGGTATTCTAGTAAAAGCAACTGGTCAATCCGTGCTTGATTTCGCAACAAAATATTTATTCTCGCCACTGGAAATTACAACCAAGTCCAATGTGATTTTTCATAATAAAGAGGAACAATTGGCATTTTACGAAGCTAAAGATATCAACTGCTGGGTTGCTGACCAAACTGGAGTAAATGCAGCAGGATGGGGTCTTACTCTGACTCCTGCTGATATGGCAAAGATAGGTCAATTATACTTAGATGGCGGAATATGGAATAGTAAACAAATTATATCGCCCGAGTGGATAAATGAGAGTACAAAGGAACATAGTAGGTGGGGCAAACTGTTGTATGGCTATCTGTGGTGGATTATTGATGATAAAGAACATGCTTATGCTGCTATGGGAGATGGAGGAAATGTGATTTATGTCAATGAAAAGAAAGATATAGTAATTTCGATTGCTTCTCTTTATATACCACATGCTAAAGATAGAATAAAACTGATTAATGAGTATATTGAACCAGTGTTTGAGGATTGTGTATAGTGAATTCCAATTTCGGGGTGTATCGTCCTAAATATTCAACTACACATTCAGCAGTTTAAAATGGGGGTTTGTAATGTATTTTGCGAATTGCTATGAGATTAAAGACAGAAATATTAAATTAATCGATAATAATATAGACCACTATTCAAATTAAAGAAAAGATAAACTGTTGTGAGGTTATGGTTATGATAATTTTATTGTTGTAGTGCTATACTTATCTTATTGGTGGTCATTTTTACTCGTAAATTAGTGGTCAATTTATATTGTAAATCAATATGGTTTCATATCACAGAGGAAGAACTTAAAGAAAAAGGTGAAATTTCCACCCCTATTGACACGATGTCATGGCCTTATTATCTATATGTAAAAGAACATTCGGTTGATAAGTGGACTACTCCGACCCATATTTTATATGGAGCAAGGGACAATCTTCAGAGCCGAGAGGTTATAGATTTGTTTGTGGACAGGTTCAACTTCTGCCTCACTATTGCCGAAAATAGCGAGCATCCATTTATGAGCGAAGGCGACAAGGCAATCGTTGAAGCATGGATGAAAAACAGCCTGTTATGAGTATTAACTGGAAACTTGTGTTTTTGTCTTAGCTTCTCATGATGTTTATACGAAGCGATTATCAAAAAAATTATTTATAATAACGCACAGTTAAACAGGAATTTAAAGTAAAGATTATTTATATAAATGGAAGATGGACTACGAAACGGAGGAATGAGCCATGCTCGAAAAAATACCAACGAAGGAAGAAATGGTTGCTTTAATTGGTCAACAGTTGTTTGAAGTGTGGATTAAGCTATGTGATTTAATTGAATCAAAATATGATATGGAACATCTTTGGAATAGTGGCGGAAAAAAATGGAGGTATGAGTATAAATATCGCAAAGGCGGAAAATCACTATGTGCTTTATACGCTAAAGAAAACGTGTTTGGCTTTATGTTTATCTTTGGTAAAGATGAAAGAGTTAAATTTGAAGCAAACAGAAGTGATTACTCGCTAGAAGTACAAAGAGTTTATGATGAATCTACGACATACCACGATGGAAAATGGATGATGTTCGAATTAACTGATACATTGCTATTTCCAGATATGGAAAAGTTGTTACTAATTAAGAGAAAACCAGTTAATTAATAATATTCAATAAGTGTGCACTAATTCTAGTATTAGTATTGGTACAACTTTGTATCAAAATGTGCAATAAAAATTATTTATATTAGTAAAGGAAAATGCTTTCTTCAAATGAGGTGATATTGTGAAAGTGAAAAATATATTTCAAAAAAAGTATCTTTTAAATTTTGTCATGTGGGTGACCATTGTGTTTGCAATTGCATGGTATGCACGTCCACGACCATTCGATGATATTATGCTTGGCTTTGACTCGTCACAAATAACTGGGTGTGAAGCAATATATCATATTTCTGACTTATACGAGGAGAAACCCATGTACCATTACCAGACGCGTTTCTTTGAGTTGAATTCTGATGACTATAAAGAGTTACTGGAACTTCTAAAGTCCACAACTTATCGACGTCATTTCTCCAACCTTGTTACCAACGGTACATCCCACGGATACTCTGTCACTCTAAATCCTTACGCTTCAATTTATTTTTACCAGGGTGATGAACGTTATGAGTTTTCGATGTTTGGTCAAGATGTACCAGCAGGCTCTGCACAGGATATATATGACTATACACCTCGGGGAGGCAAAGACTTTCAACGTAAGGTAGTCGAATTTATCAGCAAGCATGGAATTTTGCTGGAGGAGTACTGATTAGACAAATATCAGATATGAAAATATTCAATATATGCGAGTTTTCTATACAAAGTAATGTTGATTCCAAGAACTTGTTAATGCTGTTCGGGAGCCCATTATGGACTCCATTACAGTTGTGATACCTATGTTATATGGGATTGATTTAATGTCATGAAGGATTCGTAATTTTTATAAAATAAGTTGCGATAGCATTAATAGTGTAGTAAAAAATTATTTTTACGAGGTGAAATAATGATTGTTCAAATGGCACATAAAAACATATGTGATATTAATAAGGTAAATGAACCTTTTGAGATAATTGGTAAAATTATACCCAAATATGAAAATAATATATGGACATATACTGAAGAAATATATTCAGAAGCGCAGGAAAAGCAATACCAAAATGATGTGGAAGACTATGAATCATACATCAATAATAAATATAAAACAATTTTCTTCTTCTATGACAACGATATGTGTATAGGTCAAATAAAAATGCATAAAAATTGGGGACTATATGCATTTATTGATGAAATATTTGTCAGCAGAAATTCAAGAGGCAAAGGTGTTGGACATGCGTTAATTGATCAAGCAATCGAGTGGGCTAAACAAAATCAGTTAATGGGATTAATGCTTGAAACTCAAGATAATAATCTCTGGTCGTGTAGATTTTACTCGAAATGTGGTTTGAAAATTGGAGGAATGGATGATATGTTATATGCTAATTTTCCTAATATTTCTAATGAAAAAGCAATTTATTGGTATCTAAAGTGGTAATAAAATTTTAAGATAGTGCAAAATATTTTCAGAAAATAAGCAAATTGATTATGTGATTTACATAGATGAATTGCTTCATATTATAAAGATAGGAGTAACCTATGAAATTTTATTTAGGTATTAAATTCCATGAAGATTTATCAAATAAGAATTTGATTGAGAGAATATGTTATATTGCCGAACAACAAAACCATCAAACTATTTGTGACCATCCGATGGGTTAATAATATACCAGAAAGATATTATGCATATATCATTAAAGTTGACGAAAATATACCTGTTGGTGAGGTTGCTCTAAGATATGTCAGTGAAAAAAATTCTTACAGAAGTAATATAATAGTTGAAGCAAAACATAGGGGAATGGATTTATTTGCAGGGAAAATGAAAATATTGCAAAGTTGATTTAGTCGCAACAGTAGAATATTCTGTCGAGAACTTTTATGAAATTATCTGAGCAATCATATAAAAGGATTGCTTTTTTTATTGTCAGGTGATAGACTATTAACATCCCCTACAGGGGGATAAGAAAGGAGATTTATTATGACTGAAGAATACACTCATAAACATGAACATCAAGATACTAAAAAAATAATAAATAGGATGTCCAGGGCAATCGGACATATGGAATCTATTAAAAGAATGGTTGAAGAAGGGAGAGACTGCAGCGAGATTTTAATTCAAATTTCTGCTGTACGATCTGCAATAAACAATGTAGGTAAAATTATTTTACAAGATCATATAAACAATTGTGTAGTTGATGCAGTGGAAACAGGAGATAAAAAAGTGCTTGAAGATTTAAACAGCGCAGTTGATAAATTTTTAAAGTAGTTATTAATAAGTATTGGAGGAGTATTAATGAAACAAATAAAGCACTGGTTTTCTGATGAAGACAAACGTAATTTAATTTTTGTAATTATTTCTGGTATAGCTTTGCTAATAAGTATTTTTGGTTGGTTAGAAACAGCCTTTACATTTGATACATCATGGATAGCGATAATTCTTTGTGGAATTCCTATAGTTATAACTGCTATTAAAGGGTTGGTGTTTGAACATGATATAAAGGCTGATGTTCTGGTATCCATGGCATTAATTGCTTCAATATTTATTAAAGAATATTTTGCAGCTGGCGAAGTAGCCTTTATTATGGCAATAGGATCTCTTCTTGAAAACGGGACTGCAAGAAAAGCTCACGAGGGGATTGAGAAACTTATTAAATTAACACCACAGACAGCACGTGTTATAAGAGATGGTATAGAGACAGTCATTCCTGCCAATGAAGTAGTTATTAGAGATAAAATAGTAGTTCTTGCAGGCGAAACTATTTCTGTTGATGGAGTTATACTTTCAGGGCAGACAACAATTGATCAGTCCGTAATGACAGGAGAATCTCTTCCAGTAGAAAAAAATATTGGTGATGCTGTTTCAAGCGGAACTGTCAATCAGTTCGGAACATTTACCATGGAAGCTACTAAAGTTGGAAAAGATAGCTCCCTTCAACGTATGATAAAACTTGTAGAAGAAGCTGATGCAAACAAAGCACCTATTATTAGCACAGTTGACAAATGGGCGACATGGATGGTCTGGGCAGCACTGATAACGGCTATTATGACAGGCATTGTTACAGGAGAAATAATAAGGGCTGTTACAGTATTAGTTGTTTTTTGTCCTTGTGCATTTATATTGGCAACACCGACTGCCATTATGGCGGGGATTGGAAATGCTACAAAATTTGGTATCATAATACGTTCAGGCGATGCTCTTGAAAGAATTTCTAAAATACGTCATATAGCATTTGACAAAACAGGTACTCTTACAAATGGAAAGTTAAAAGTTATTTCAGTACAAAGTTTTGACAATGAATTATCTGAAGAAAAATTAATGTATTATGCTTCTTCAGTAGAGCAGCGATCCGAACACCCTATTGGAAAAGCAATTTTAAGTTTCTTTAAATTAAATAGTGTCGATTTAGCCGAACCAAAGGACTTTACTTTGCTTGCAGGAAGAGGGGTAAGATCTTTTGTAGATGAATCAGAAGTTATAGTTGGTAAGGAAGATTTGTTAAATAGTGTTGGAATTAATGTGCCTGAGAAAGTTAAGAAAGCTTCAGACATATATTTAAATGAAGGAGCTACTGCTGTTTTTGTTGGAATAAATAATAAAGTTGCAGGGTTTATTGTTCTGTCTGATACAGTTCGTGAAGATGCTGCTAAAATGATTTCAAGACTTAAGGAACTCAATATAGAACCAATACTTCTTACGGGAGACAATACATCAGCAGCTACACACATTGCAGATATTGTCGGTATAACAAATGTAAAATCAAATCTTCTTCCAGAAGATAAAATGAAAACTATTAAAGAATTTGAAAACAATAAAAAACATGTGTGCATGATAGGTGATGGAATAAACGATGCGCTGGCTCTGAAATCAGCGTATGCGGGTGTTGCAATGGGTGGCATTGGAAGTGATATAGCAGTTGAGGCTGCAGATGCTGTTTTGGTAAGTGATGATATACAACGCATACCTTATTTAATGAAAATTTCACAGAAAGTTATGAAGAAAATAAATGTAAATATTATTTTTTCCATGAGCTTGAATTTCATTGCAGTTATCCTTTCTGTTATTGGAGTTTTAAATCCTGTATTAGGCGCATTGGTTCATAATGCTGGTTCTGTAGCAGTTGTTATTAATTCTGCTTTGCTTTTAACTGCAAAAGACCAATAGAATTTTAAATGAAGACAGAAGAGTATAAAATGAAAATTAATGAAAAATTGAAAGCAGATATTAAATCTTGCTATTCCGGCTACAGATAATGGGTACAGATAATGGGGACGGTTCTTTTTGTTTGATGCATAAATATAACAATTATAAACTAGTCTTAGAAGAAGTAATATATCAAGAAGTAATAGAAGAATGATAAGAAAAACTATAACAAAAAAACAGACTTTATATGTGCAAAGCAAAAAATCAGTAGTGTGATTATTAAGATTAAATAATATAACGTATAAAGCGGTATAAATTATTGGACTCTTTTCACTTAGAAAATGCCATATCACCATGATAGCTGTTACTAGCTGGGCGATAATGGTCGCCCATGCCGCACCGGAAATACCCATATCAAGTGTGAAAATGAGAATTGGGTCTAAAATGATATTAACAAGCGTTCCAACAATAACAATCAAACAAATACTCTGCCCACTAGATTATATAGGGAATTTACAATCATACCACCAATGGCTGGAAATGAAAATTTAAATAAAAGTCTACCGACTGGCATTGTGATGAGCGTTTCTTTATTTGTTTTCATTAATGTATTCCTCCTCTTTAACAGCTAAAATGGTATATATAGCATCGTTTATTATAGTCTTCTTAACAACTTTAAACCCAATGAATGCCAATGCCCTTTCAAGTTCTTTTGAGCCAATGCGAATGGGCATGGGGGGCCCTTCTATTACCTTGTCGTCCTTTTCATACTCTAGACATAACAAGTGCCCTCCTGTCTTAAGTACCTCGTATATCTTGGTGAGAGCCTTAGAGAGCGAACTCACTTCATGGAGTATTAAGGACGCCATAGCAAAGTCAATGCTGTCATTTTGAAGGCTTAGCCCTTCAAGAAAGTCTTGAATCAGTTCAATGTTACTAAGTCCTTTTTCTTTTGCTTTTACTTCTATGACACTGAGCATAAGTTTATTAGGGTCAAGGGCGTACACTTTGCCAGACGTGCTCTCTGCCATAGGAATTGTAAAAAAGCCTGAACCAGCGCCTACATCGAGTAGAGTATGGTCTTTTTGAATTGGCATTTGAGTAATAAGCGCTTCAGGTGGTATGAGCGTCTCTCTTTGCTTGCTGTCTAAAAAGGCTATTTTGTTTAGAAATTTTTGATCCAGTTGGTGGTGCTGTTGCATGTGATTCATAAAAAACCTCCTATTAAATATATTGTAGACTATAAATATCTATAATTGTGTTAAAAAATAAGCAGCATCTTTACTGCTTATTTTAACTAGCTCATTTTTTGAACAATTTCATAAATGCGTTTTTCTTTAAGGTAGCTCACCATTTTCTCTTCGGCTTCTCTCATGATCCCTTCAATGTGACAAGCGTGATTTTTGCCCATTTCACAGGTGAAAAGCGCTCCGCTGCCTTCAATGGCTTGAATGACGTCATAAAAGCTTATTTCGGCCTTCAGTTTTCTAAGATTATAGCCTCCATTCACGCCTGATGTAGACTGAATGAGGTCCGCCTTGACCAGTTGCGTTAGAATCTTGGACAGGTAGGTAGGTGATATATTCATGTGACTAGCCAGTGGCTGTAGACTTAAATTGTCCTTGCCTTCTTGCTTAACAAAATAGGCTATGATATGCAAGGCATAATTCGTTGCTTTAGTATATTTCACGGCGTTTCCTCCATAAAGATATTATAGACTGTATTTGTCTGTTATTATACATGATAGATTTTGCTTTGTCAATAATTATTTTTAGCATTATAGCTATATCATGGAGTTTTTTTAATTCTTGTAATTACGTCTCTAAGATATTTTACTCCAAAAGTTTGCTGAA
>Ga0209639_1003605_pt1 | contig 10138 bp, 5 predicted proteins | sample EPASupsiteHSE605_FD_187268 | JGI IMG/M metagenome (GOLD analysis project Ga0209639, IMG submission 187268) | Bioremediated contaminated groundwater from EPA Superfund site, New Mexico - Sample HSE6-05 (SPAdes) (version 2) | ecosystem: Environmental > Aquatic > Deep subsurface > Groundwater >...
ACCAGTTGTGCGGCATATCCGTATCCATAATGCGTTTTTGAATTCTCGCACACCGTACCTGGTTTCACAGTCCAGTTGCATTCCCAGCGCGCCTGATAGCGATGTCCGACAATGTCAGCAAGTTTTTTCCCTTGCAGATCGGCACGCATGGTTTTGGCGGCCTCAAGTATGGCATTACCAAGCAGCACAGTGCCACGCGACGATGTTGTCATGCCGGTTTTAATGCCGGCGGCAGTATCCACGATGACTTCGATTATGGAAGAATCGATTCCTGTTTCTTCGCACAGAACCTGGGCTGCAATGGTATGAACCCCTTGCCCCATTTCGGTCCAGCCATGATGCAATACTACTTTTTCCGGCGATTTTATTTCGATGATCACATCGGAGTAGTCCACCATGCCGTTGCCGATACCGCTGTTTTTAATGGCGCAGGCGAGTCCTGAAAATTTTGCTTTCTGGTAATGCGGTTTCAATGCATCCAGACAGGCGCGGATACCGACGCCTTCCACATGGTCGCCGGTTGCTGTTGTAAGGCCGTCTACAAGCGCATTATCATAGCGGAATTGCCAGCGGTCGAAGCCACCTTGTTTGCAGAGTTCATCGATACAGGCTTCGAGTGCAAAGGCGGCCTGATTGGCTCCAAACCCACGCATGGCGCCACAAGGGACGTTGTTGGTGTATACTGTTTTCGATTCAAGGTTGATAACCGGAACATAATACCCACCGGTAGCATGACCTGCAATGCGCTCCATAACTTTGGTTCCGACCGATGCATACGCACCCGAATCGCCAATGGCCAGAAATTTCATAGCGGTCAGTTTTCCTTTTTCATCGCAGGCCAGCGTAATGTCCATCCACACCGGGTGGCGCTTGGGATGCATGATCATACTTTCTTCGCGCGTGAGGGTGACTTTTACAGGCTTTTGCAGTAAGTAAGCAAACAATGAAGCATGTCCCTGAACGGTCATATCCTCTTTACCGCCAAAACCACCACCATTCGGCACCAGTATGACACGAACCTTTTCTTCGCTTAACCCAAGTGCTGATGCGACCTGACGACGATCTTCGTAAATACCTTGTCCCGAAGAATACAGCAGAACACCATCGGCATCGGGCATTGCAAGCACGCTTTCCGTTTCCAGAAATGCATGTTCGATGCGTTGTGTCTGAAAAATATTGTGATAAGCGTATTTTGAATTTGCGATGACTTCTTCTGCATTTCCTTGTTTTAATACGCAATTATCAAGCAGATTGACATGATTGTCCTGCACCTGCGGAGAGGTTTCCTTCAATGCTTCGTGCGGGTCGGTAACCGGCGTCAGCACTTCATATTCAACAACAATTTTCTTTGCCGCCTTGCGTGCATTTTCTGCGGTATCGGCAACAACACCAGCCAGCACATCGCCCAGATATCTGGTGGTTTCGCCCACAGCAATCATCACAGGCCAGTCTTTGTAAATCAGGCCGACAATGCGGTCTCCGGGAATATCCTCAGCAGTGAAAATTCGTTCAACGCCTTCGCATTTCAATGCTTCGGTGATATCAATTTTCAACACCCTTGCGCGCGGATGATCGCTGAAACGCAAGGCGCCGTGCAGCATTCCGGGAAAACTCATGTCGTTGACAAATTTTCGTTGTCCGATGGCCGTTTCAAAGGCTTCGTATTTCGGCATGAAATCACCGACGCCTTTGTTGTGAGAATCGTTTTCGCAGCATTTGTTTTCAGCGATCAGTTCAGCCGAATATTCAATGGCCTTTTCAATTTTCTTATATCCGGTGCAGCGGCACAGATGCCACTTCAACGCTGTTCTGATTTCATCGATGGTCGGATCAGGGTTGTCGCGCAGCAAAATTTTGGTGCGCATCACAAAACCGGGCGTGCAGAAGCCGCACTGTACCGCGCCTTTCTCAACAAATGCCTTTGCAATCAGATCGCGCACTTTATGCGGAATACCTTCAAGAGTTAGTACTGATGCGCCTTCGAGTGAACTCATTTTAGTGACGCAGCTCAGTTTTGCCTTGCCGTCAATTTCGACCAGACATGCACCACAGGCCGACTGGCCGTTGCAACCATCCTTGACAGACGTAATGCCTTGCTCGTTGCGAAGCCAGTTCAGCAGCGACATTTCTGCATTTCCGCCGAACTCAGCCGGTTCATTGTTCAGAACAAACTTGATCATAATCTTTAATTCAAAAACTTTTTACTTCAAATTTTCAATATCGACTTTTAATATTGACCTTCAACTTTAAGATCAAAAATCCAAGATCAAAAATCTATAATCCGAAATCGTTCAGAAACTCTTTTGGATTCACCGCTTCAGGAATATTAATGACCGTCTGTACAGCATTGACATCTTTCAATCCGCTGCCGGTAAGAAGGACGCAAACATTTTCATCATCCGGAATTTTACCGTCAGAAATTTGTTGAATTAACCCTGCAAAAGCAGTTGCTGCTGCGGGTTCTGCAAAAATTCCAGTATTGGCGCTTAATGATTTTGAAGCGTTCAATATTTCAGTATCGCTCACTTCAGCCGTTTCGCCCAGATACTTTTTCAGGAACTTCCGCGCCATAAAATAGTTACGAGGTATATCGACCGAAATCGAGTCTGCAACTGTTTTTGATGGTAATGACGTAAATGATTCCGAATGTAGATTTCCAACGATATTATTGCTGCCTTCGGCCTGCACAGCGACAATCACAGGCATTTTATCAATCAGTCCGAGCTTCAGAAGATCTTCAAAGCCTTTGTATACGCCTGAAATGATGACACCATCGCCAACAGGTACAAACATTTTATCGGGCGCTTTGTTTCCATATTGAGTAAACAATTCAAAAGAAACGGTTTTCTTTCCTTCTATGGTGAAGGGATTGTAGGCCGTGTTGCGGTTGAATATTCCGGTTTTTTCAGTAAGTGCTACGCTGAGATCGAAAGCGTCGTCGTAGGTTCCGGCAACCGGAACAATCTGCGCACCGTACATGAGAATCTGCGTCAGTTTGGCTTTGGGAGCTGCTGCCGGAACACAGATGATTGCTTTTTGTTTTTGCGAAGCACAGATTCCCGCCAGTGAAGAACCGGCATTTCCTGTTGATGCAGCAATTATTGTATCGATGTTATGTTCTTTTGCATAAGCCGAAACCAGCACCGATGCACGATCCTTGAATGAAAATGTCGGATTACGCGAATCATCTTTCAATGCAAGATTGAAAGGCAGTTTGACTCCGTTTAATTCAGTCACCGGAATCAAAGGCGTATTGCCGGCTGCAAGAGGTCCGAACGATTCCGTTTTTTCGATGGGCAACAAGGGTAACCACTGCTGAGCTTTTAAAAACGAAGGATCTTTCTGTAATTGATTTTTCAATCCATCAAAATCATACAATGTTTTCAGCACGCCTTTGGGTGGTTGTCCTGGTTTGTTCTTCGCAGCACAGAACGGGCAGAGATACATGAAATCGGCATCATGAAACTCTGCGCCGCAGTCGGTGCATTTGAAATAATATTTGCGCGACATGACTACGCTTTGTTGATTTCCTGATTGAATTCCTCAATCATTTCATCCCATTTGGCGGCCTGTGCAAACAGATTTGGCCACAAATCGTGATCGTACCAAAGCTGATTGATTTCATCGATGGTTTTTTCCTGTTGTTCGACCCATGTGAAATATTTCAGGTTGTGAATGGCTTTGCGGTCAGCATAGGTGAGCTCTTTCATATAATCGACCGATGCTCCCATGAATGCTTTTTCGAAATCGCGTGCTGCCTGCATTTCACTGTAGGCGCCCTTTTCGGCATTCAGTTCTTCGAGGCGAGAACCATACATTTCCATGCTGTCGGTGGCAATGGTGATGATGACATCGTTCTCGTCCATTTCGAAATGTTTCGCTGTTTTAATGGCGGAGATAAGATTGGCCACACCTGAAATACCGAGGTAATCCAGCTTGTTGATAGTTGTTGGGTCAATACCAGCCGATGCCAGAAATTTCTTTCCTGCAGGATCGTTGAACAAGCGTATGGCGCGCATGCAGTCTTCGTCATCGATGGCGGTGACAACATCTGTATTTTTTACATTGTGCACCCATGGAACATGTTTGTCGCCGATGCCTTCGATGCGGTGTCCGCCAAAGCCGTTGCAGAGCAGGGTAGGGCATTGCAGTGCTTCGGATGCAGCCACTTTGATATGCGGATAAACAGTTCTGAGATAATCGCCTGCAGCAATGGTACCGGCACTTCCGGTGTTTGAAATAAATGCAGCAAGACGTGATTTATCGTTTTTCACATAACTGAAAATCTCTTCAATGGCAGGACCAGTCACGTTGTAGTGCCATACCGGATTACCGAATTCGTCAAACTGATTCAGAATAATATGATCGGGTTTGTTGCGTCGAATGTCCCAGCATTTGTCGTAGATTTCCTTCACGTTTGATTCGCAGCCGGGAGTAGCATATACTTCGGCACCGATTTGTTTGAGCCATTCGAAACGTTCTTTACTCATTTCCTGCGGAAGAATAGCAACGGCAGTAACGCCCATGAGATATGAATCGAAGGCGCCACCGCGGCAGTAATTACCGGTGCTGGGCCAAACAGCTTTATGATATTCGGGGTCGAATTGTCCTGTGATAATGCGGGGTGCAAGACATCCGTAGGCGGCTCCGACTTTGTGAGCGCCGGTGGGAAAATATTTTCCGAGCATCAGAAAAATACGGGCTTTTACGCCGGTAATTTCTTTTGGAATTTCGATATAATTGACTTTACCAAAGCCCCCTCCGGTTTTTACAGGTTCATTTTTCCAGGTGATACGATACAGATTCAATGGGTTCAGATCCCACAATCCAATGCTTTTCAGCTTTTCTTTTGCTTCGGCAGGAACCAGTTCCGGATTGCGCATCTGTGCAAATGTGGGAAGAGTAATGCCTTTTTCCTTGAATCGTTTAGCAGCTTTTTTACGTACGTCTGCGTTGACAACATGGTTTAAAATCTCAATCATAACAAATTTTTTAAGCCTGTAAAAGTACGACATTTAACAACTATGAACTGTTAAAATCACCTTATTATTAGAGGGGTAGGTATGAGCGGAATATTGAACAGCTTGAGTTTGTTATTTCAATTGAATGAAATGTCGCATTAAAAAGAATTTTGCTTATCCGAAAGGAATGAAAACAACCTATCAGCAATTTTAAGCTCGTTATACATTTCTCTGATGAGGTCATGTCCTTTTTGTGCTATTTCATTTTTATCGTCAATATTGTTTTTCAAACGTAACAGTGTTTCCGCCAGATTTCCGGCAGTCGGACTGATGGTAACAATGTTTTCACCCGGAGTAAATATTTCGCGTATCGCATCGGATTCGCGTGTGATGATGCACCTGTTCATGGCTGCATAATGAAACAGTTTGTTCGGAATCACACGCTTTGCTTTTCCCGAACGGCCAAATATACCCAGCGCAACATCGAATATGCTGAACATGTCAGAAAGCTGATTGTACGGAAGCCAGCCATGCAGGCGGATATTCGACAAGTCGTTTTTTTTGATCCGCGCTAAAAAGTCTTTGTAGGTTGTGCCGTTTCCGATGATATCAATTACAATGTTTTCTTTTTTAAGCAGGAATGCGGCTTCTGCAATAACATCGGTTCCTTGTAAGGGAACAAAACTTCCGTAAAAACCGGCATGAAATAAACCGTCGTTGCCTTGATTTTCTGCCGGCACAAAATCATCGCTAATAAAACCAACAGGAATGACAGCAATACGAGATTCGGGATAATGTAAAAAGCGAGAATAATATTTTTTCATTTCCTGAGTGTCGGCAATCAGTAAATCGGCATGGCGAAAGGCTTTGGCATCGAGCAGATATTTGGTGGGCGCTTTGTACCACTGACCATAATCAACCACTTTGGTCAGATATTCCGAGATCAGAGGATCGAAAACCACCGGAGCTTTGCTATGTTTTTTCACCCAGGCAACATCTTTATGACGGAATGCCGGAACAAATACAAAATCGCAATTGGTTGAAAGTGACTTTAACTTGTCAGCATTTGTTTTATCACGGCCGCTAAGCGTCAGCTTTTCGGCAATAATGTCGTTGTGTTTTTCAATGCCTTTTAAAATCACACTTGTTCTGTGATAACTGAAATGATCTTTACCGCAGAAAAGTATTTTCATGTTGAATGCAGCCTTTATTTAGATTATTCAAACAAGCCGTATGTAATCCAGTAAATGGCCGGGTTGCCTGCACGGATGCCTGCATAGGTTTGTTTGACCAGAAATGCCTTTTTATTTTCATTGCTGATATACACTTTAATAACAGCATTTGCCGGGATTTCAGCAATATCAGGCAAGAATATACTCACTGAAACCGGCGACCACCGGCCAACCGGCAATGTTTCAAGGCTGATTGGCGTTGCGTTCCACGATACAGCGCCAGTGTCGGTTTCGAGCGATGCCACCCAGTTTGCAGAGCCTGAAAATGTGTCGGGTAAATAAATCCAGGCAGTTGCATCGATGATGTTTGCGCGCGACCGAATGAAGCCAGCTGCAGGTTTTACCCAGGTGGCAGCATACTGTGTCATGCTATCAACCTGAAGAACGGTTGCAGCTTCAAGTGTATCTTTCAGCACATGAGTGCCATCAAATATCCAATCTTTATTTGTATTTGAATCAAATGTGCAAAGACTTCCGGCGAGATAATTATTGTAATGATTTTCGCCGCGTTTCATAATGATACAGGAACCCTGATTGTAATTTCTTTCAAGACTGATTTTCGGAAAATATTCGTGCGTCAGCGCATACAGCCAGGGCTTTGATTCATTTGTTTTTGTGAAAATGAGATAATGATAAGTAGTGTCGTTGAGCAATCGTTTCAGCTCAAGTGTATTTTTCAACTGGTCTGGATATACGTATTTCAGTTTCGGGCTGATGTTGTATTTTTCTTTATAAAAATCTGCAACTTCGCTCCTGTAGCTGCAAATCACCAGGGTTGAATCAGATGGATGCGTTTGTGTAAATGCTTTAATTTCTATAGCCGATTCTTCGAATGGGGAGTGGTAAAAATATTTATAGTGTTCGCGGTGATCAATTAAAGTGAAGACCAGAACTGCTGTCCAGAGGGTGATGATAACTTCAGTCTGACGCCAGCCAACATGCTGAAAAACACTGAGCACTAGCAGAATCAGGAACGGAAACGAAAACAGTAAAATGGAAAATTGCAGCAATGATGCTACATATACAGAATAGGTATAACCAATTACTATCGGAACAACGCCAAGCACTAATGCAATTACATGTGGTCGTCTTATGCGGACTTCTTTGCGGATGCTTGTTTCAATAATCCCATACAGAATGATTACACCAAAGAAAACTGCTGCAAACTTCGAAAAATGAAAAATGTATTTTCCGTAATCTATAAAGAAATGGGGTGTTGGTTTGCTTAGCCATTGTTCGACACCGCCCATACTGAGCTGATAGAGCGTAATTTCAATATGTGGCAGATACAAAACCACAATAACTGCACATGCTATCAGGTATTTGTACAATTCTTTTCCTCTTACCAGAAAAACTCCGGTTACACCTGTCAATGCGGCCATCAGCAGGGTGAAATGATGATTGTAGCTGCACAAAACGGCGCCCAGAATAAACAAAAACATATTTCTTCTGTAATGCCCCGATTTGGTAAGTACAATACGCGACCAGCCAAGCACCATCAACAGCGTGAAAAAGAGTCCGCTGCTATAAGGCCGTGCTATCTGGCTGAAGACGATGAAATAGTGCATGGCAGTGAGAGTAGCTGCAGCCAGCAATCCGACTCTTGGAGAAAACCATTCACGTCCGATACGCCAGATGAGATACACCGAAGCAATGCCGGCGATGATGAATGGAAATTTAATCCAGACTTCGCTGAATCCCACCAGCTTTGTCAACAGAAACAAAAAAAGCTGAATTCCGGCAGGATGCCCATCAATGCGGACACCGTATTCAATCAGATCTGAAAGCGAATCAAAGCGTGTTCTGAACAAGGCACTGAGTTCATCGTAGGTAAAAGGAATCCGGAATAAATCGTATAATCGCAGCGCCGAAGCTGCAATGAGAATTATCAGAATCCATATTTTTTCGCGCCGCAGAACTTTCATCTTGTTAGACTTTTCCGGTAACACTTAAATAGTTTTTTGTCTGGTTGGCATATTGCATCACAATAAATGGGAGCTCATTTTCGGTTAGTCCTGCATTGGCCAGTTGTTTCAGAAAATAAGATTGAATCTCTGTTGTTTTTTCTTTTGAAACAGAAAAATGATCAGTTCCTGTCATTAGATTATATGCCACTTTGTGTGAGTCATACAGACTGTATGATTGAAAAATTGCCTGGTCGATAATCTCTGCTATTGCTGAAGCTTGTTTATGAACGTCATTTTCGGCACATTTGGCTAAATCTTCATTGATAGGTTTCCCAAAGTGAATATTTACATGCCCTTTATTTCCTTTAATGCCGGTTACCATGCTTTGTAAATCCATGTCAGGCGTTTTTGTAAATGGCTGATTACTGGCTTTAATAGCCAGCTCGGCAGCTTTCATTCCATCGCATGGATCGTATTCATAGGAAATGGTAATCGGAACAATATTCAGGGGCATTAACGCCTGGCGCATATCTTTGCTTTTGCCTGACATAGCCAGCATTCTGAGCAGACTGTCCTGTGTCAGGTCGTTTCCGTCTTTGGCTCTGCCTTCGCGTTGTGCAATCCAGATATAGCGATGACATTCCGTAACCGAATGCCGGATGTAAGAGGACAAATGCATTGAACTGAGCAGCAGTTGCCTGCCGGTTACATCTCTGCGGACAATGAAAGATTTATTTAGCCTGACAAGAAGCTCAATCCAGGGCATAATCAGCAGGTTGCTGCCTATGGCAATTTCAACTGTCGGAATATTATTGACATGAAGACCGTAATCAATCAGCGATGGGTCAAGCACGATATCGCGGTGATTGGAAATAAACAGACATGGCTTTTCCCGGGGAATATTTTCGGTTCCGGTGAAAGTAACTCCCTGAGTTGATTTGTTTATAACGCCGTCCAGAAACGGTTTGATCAGATTTGCCTGTAAATCATCAATTGAAGTCAATGTTTTAAGCATGTTGATCAGCGTGTCAGCGCGATCCTGAAACACATACTTTAAAACAGAAACAAATTGCTGTTCTTTGGCGAGTAAACTGAAAGTTTCCTGAAATTCTTCGTCCCGGTACGGTCTGATGTCATCAAAATTCTCCATGATACTGATTGAATCGCAAAAGTAAAACAAAAAGACAAACGGGTAAATATTCACAATACATTAATATGATAAATGACCAGTAAAATCTGTATATTTGTAACAAATAATCAGGGATGAAAAGAATAACACTTCCAATGCTCCTGCTCCTGTTTTTTTGTGTGAATGGCTTTTCTCAGCACGAGCAGGTGTTTCATTTTCCCGATGGGTGCACGGCAGATGATTATATGGCCGGTCATGTGATACTGAAGTTCAGACCCGAAATTTCCAGTCGCATAAACGACGAATCGTTCGTGTCATTTCTACAGAATTTAAGTGCAGACAGCGTGGTTCAGAAGTTCCCGAACAGCCCTGTTCCCGAAAGACCATTCAACGAATCCGGTATGCCGCTGGTTGATCTGAGCGCCATTTATGAAATCTGTTTTAGTCCGGATATTCCTGTGGATGAGGTAATCAATCGTTGTAATTCACTTGGATTGTTTGAGTATGTGGTCCCTCATTATATTGATTACGAGTTGTATATACCCAACGATCCAAATATCGGGAATCAGTACTATCTGAACAGAATTAAAGCCTTTCTGGCCTGGGATATCTGTAAAGGTGATACCAATAAAGTCACTGCAATAACCGATACAGGTTTCGAGTTCAATCATCCCGACCTGGTGAATGCTGTCAAATACAATTATAATGATACTATTGACGGCATTGACAATGACAACGACGGCTACCTCGATAATTTCAAAGGCTGGGACATGGGCTCGATGGATAACAATCCGCAATATGATCTGATTGGGCACGGAGTGCATGTGTCGGGTATTGCCGGAGCCAGTGCGGACAACGGATTCGGCATGGCTGGTGTGGGTTTCCGCTGCAAGCTGCTTCCTGTAAAAG
>Ga0209639_1003606_pt1 | contig 10137 bp, 10 predicted proteins | sample EPASupsiteHSE605_FD_187268 | JGI IMG/M metagenome (GOLD analysis project Ga0209639, IMG submission 187268) | Bioremediated contaminated groundwater from EPA Superfund site, New Mexico - Sample HSE6-05 (SPAdes) (version 2) | ecosystem: Environmental > Aquatic > Deep subsurface > Groundwater >...
GCGCGCCTGGCGCGCGCAACTCCGCAAAAACAGTGGCGATTTTTGCCAATCGCCACTGAAAAAACCGCAAAAATTCCGGAAAGTTTGAAGATCGTAGCCCCAAGGGGAGTCGAACCCCTCTTTCCAGGATGAAAACCTGACGTCCTAACCGATAGACGATGGGGCCATAAAATTGGTGCGAGAGTGAAACGCGGCAAACATTATTAGAAAGCTAACAAATAGCGTGCCTTTCGGCACACTAAGCAATCCAAAAACATTAAAATGATAGCAATGATTGCGGAAAAAATCAATAGCTGGCTAATTATCTTCACAACAAAGAACGCTTTGAACGTGAAAAACAGCTTGGTTATTTTTATCCCTACTTCCGACCGCTCGTAAAAACTTTTCTGAAGAATATTTTTTTCTGTCAGGAGAAAGTTCTTCCTTGTCAAAAACTAACGTGGTCAACTCACCTTCTCCCTCTTCTATAACCACTTTCTGGGGAGAAATTTCTACAATCCGGCCATGAACAGAAATGCGGCTGGAAATATAGCCTTTCGACCATTTTTTCATTGCTTCGTTAAGGCCAAGCAAAATAAAAAATATTCCGACTAAAAAACTGGCGACAAAAAAATAGAGAAATATTCTATTGCAAGATATATTCTCACGGCAAGGAATATCAAGCCTTCTGGCAAAGTAAATAGCCGCTCCAAGTGTTATCAACAAAAGAGCCATATAATCGTAGGGAAGAGTAAGAATGATAACCCTCAAGCCCGGAAAGCCCAAATTGAAAAATTTAAGGATTTCAGTTTTATCAATAATATTGTAAATAATGTCAATGATAAGAGCGCTAAAGATAAGTAAAGCAATAAGCGCCACCGTAAGGACTAATTTTTCAATTAGAAAAAAGGAGGAGCATCTCATTTTCACGCGCCTTTCCCTTATCCCATTCATCACTTGCCCCTTGAGATCGTTTTTTTCTTCCATAACTTTATTTATTTATCGGCTTCATAATTACCCGTCTCCCGCATTTCTTCTGCCAATTTTCTCTTAGCCCGATTAATAAGAGTTCCCACGGTATTAACAGGCTTCCCTAATATCTCACTTATTTCCTCATAGGACTTGTCTGAATAGTAACGCAAAACAAGGACTTGTCTATACTTAAACGGTATTTGCCGAATAGCCTTTTCCACTTCCTGCCCTTGTTCCTTGCGCAACCACGCCTTATCCGCCCCATCTTCTATGGACGACGAGGCTTCCAATTTGTCCTTGGTCGAAGTTATGCTTTCCCAGGAAATAAAACGCTTAAGCGATTTTCTCTTGATGTGATTGACTGCTTCATTATGGGCGATCCGATAGATCCAAGAAGAAAATTTGCGCTCCGTGTCATAGCTGTTCAGATTTCGATAAGCCTTTATAAAAACATCCTGAAGCAAATCTTGAGACTCTTCCCTGTTTCCGATCAGCCGATAAAGATAAGCAAAAAGCTTGCCCTGATACCGGTCAATGATCTCCCCGAATCTCTCCTGATTATTGTTTCTGATTATCTTAATCAGTTCATTATCAGACAATAATCCAGCTTCTTTTTCCTGCGAATCATTTTCAAGCATTCTTATTGCTTTCCAATATTTGTTATAATTGCTAGCGAGCCTGCAAACGAAAACTTGTTTTCATTTGGGGCGAGCGATGCAATTAGAAGCCTGCCATAATCCGTGACAGTGCTTATATTTCAAACGGTGTATAACTTGCCTTTAATTTGCGCAAGTTATACCATTGCATTATTAGTTTATATTAACACATCTTCTCTCTTATGATAATTTTAGGCATTGAAACGTCTTGTGATGACACTTCCGTTGCCATCCTAAAAGAAGCTGGCGGTAAGCTCAAAATTCTGTCGAATATCATCTCTTCACAGGTAAATTTGCACGCTAAATGGGGTGGCGTGGTGCCAAATTTGGCCGCCAGAGAGCATCTCAAAAATATGATGCCCGTACTGGACACAGCGCTTGAAAAATCCAGCCTTTCTTTCAAGAATATTGACCTGATTGCTGTCACCCGAGGCCCCGGACTGATTCCAGCTCTTCTCATTGGAACTACGACTGCCAAGGCTCTATCCTACTTGCATAAAAAACCCCTGCTCGGGATTCATCATATCGAGGGCCATATTTATGCCAATCTTCTCACGGATAAAACTGGCATTGCCCGATCCGGAATGTCGAATACCAAACAAAAAATTAAATTCCCGATTTTATGCCTAGTGGTCTCTGGCGGACATACGCAACTAATTCTCATGAAGAAACATTTGAATTATGCTATTATTGGAGAAACATTGGATGATGCCGCTGGAGAAGCTTTTGATAAGGTAGCCAGGATCTTGGGCCTGGGTTATCCGGGCGGTCCAGCCATTGCTCTTCGGGCGACGGAATTTCCATCCCGCCAAGCGGGATCAAAATTCAAAATTTCTTTGCCTAGGCCGATGATTGACTCAGACAATTTCAATTTTTCTTTTTCCGGACTCAAAACCGCTGTTTTATATGAAACGAAAAAACATCCTCATTTATTGAAAAATAAAAAGTATATTGCTGAAATTTGCCATGAATTCCAACAATCCGCAACAGACGTTTTGGTTTCGAAAACCATTGCCGCAGCTAAAAAGCTTAAGCCAAAAACCATCCTGCTGGCCGGAGGCGTCAGCGCCAACGCTGAATTGCGGAGCCAAATGAAAAGAGCCATTGAAAAAAATTTCAAAAACATGGCATATTCAATCCCTGACATGAACTATTCGATGGATAACGCCGCCATGATAGCTGCCGCTGGAGCCTATCGGTGGAAATCCTTAAAAAATAAAACAAAATTAATGTCCGCTTGGAAAAATTTGGAAGCGGAGCCCAATTTGAAATTGTCATGATACTTTTTTTATTCTTAGGGATCATAACCGCTTCCGGCGCTCTGGTGCTAGAGATATTTTTTCTTGAGTCTGGCAGTTTTTTTTCATCGCCCATCGTTCATGATCTTTCTCTTATGTTTTTTATCGCCCCTCTAACAGAGGAGGCTTTAAAAATATCCGTTCTAGCAAAAAAACTGCTCTTGGAAAAAATGCCAAAAAATATAGCCCTCAGAGCTTTATTATTTGGAGCAGGCTTTTTCCTGATAGAGCTCGCTCTCAATCTTTGGCAAAACAATAACGCCCTATGGCCTCTTTTTGGAATACTATTGGTCCATACAGCCACTTCAGTTTTAGCTGGCCTTTTCCTCTCGAAAAAAACAGGTTTGTCTTATTTTTTCTTGCTGAAATTGATTGCTCTTAATTTTTTTCTCCATGTTTTTTACAACCTGGCAGCAATGTACTGTTTTTGACTCTTTCTTGCCAAATATCGTATTTTAGCTATAATCAAGTTAAGATAAACAATTTTAAAACTTAGAAAACTATGACCAAGGTTAAGAAATCTTTCTTTGAAAGACTTACCGGAGCCAGCAAGATAGAAGATGACATTTACAATACGGAAAGAATTATCCAACCTACCTCTAATTTATATGAAGAAGAAAAAGAAGAAATGATAATAAATACTCCCAGACAACCAGTTCGAGAAGAAAATAATTATCAAAATCTCAGCGATAGCGAAGGGCAACTGACTATTGATGTATATCAGACTGACAATGACATTGTCATAAAATCGACAATCGCGGGCGTTAAGCCGGAAGATCTTGATGTTAGCATAAACAACGACATGCTAACGATTCGCGGAGATAGAAAGCAGGATGAATTAATTTCTTCTGAAAATTATTACTATCAGGAATGCTATTGGGGGAGCTTTTCCCGCTCGGTAATCCTTCCGATAGACGTAGTCCCTGAAAAGATAGAGGCTTCTATGAAAAACGGGATTTTGACAATACGCATGCCCAAAGCTGATAACACTCGCACGAAAAAAATCCAGGTTCGAGGTTTTTAAGGCTGATCACAAATATTGCTTGATAATAAACGCCCCTTTCAAAGGAGCGTTTATTATTCTCTTGCTGCCAAGGTTGATTCAGGTCCATTTTTGATATATCCTTAAGCTACTATGAGAAATTACGTATTTTTTTTAATTTTGCTTTTTTTCTTTCTTGTCCTGGCTTATTCATGCAATGCCCAAAAGATAGATTTGGGCGTCTTTCCGCCCCAAGCCATAGAGGAGAAATTCTCCAAGGATCTGTCTTTGGATATAGCTGGAACTAGCTATAAACTGACCCGAGCGGAAGTGGCCAAATGGCTCAAGGAAGACAGCGACCTATCACTCAATCCATCCTATCTGTCCGAGATTGAAAACGGATATTTTTGCCAATACAAAGACTCCATCATTTGCAACTTAACTTTCAGTATTAAAAAAGAAAATCACTTCCAAAAAAAATCCTTTATGAGCTTGGATCAAGATATGGTGGCAGATTTTTTGGAAGGATTATCCCAAAAAACCAATCGTGAGCCTGAAAACGCTAAGTTCAAAATAGAAGATGGGAAAGCCGCCGCCTTTTCTTTGAGCGAACCAGGCGTCGAGCTAGATGAACCGAAAAGCCAGGAGATATTGGTCAGCTACATCAAGGGCAGTGAACAAAAAAACTCGCTAGAATTACCCTACAAAAAAACTGATCCGGAAGTCAATATTGATTCTATAGATAACATGGGTATTACAACATTAATTGGGGAAGGCCGTTCTAATTTCAGGGGATCGCCTAAAAACCGAATTTTCAATATCAATGTGGCGACTAAAAAATTTAATGGCGTCCTTATCAGACCCAAGGAAGAATTTTCTTTTGTGAAAGTATTGGGACCGGTAGATGGAGAACACGGCTATCGCCCAGAGCTCGTCATCAAGAAAGATAAAACTGAACCGGAATTCGGCGGTGGCATTTGCCAGGTTTCAACCACTGCTTTCAGAGCTGCCATAAACTCAGGCCTTGAAATAACTGCCAGAAGAAACCATGCCTATCCTGTCAGCTATTATAACCCCCAAGGCATGGACGCCACCGTTTATGTTCCAAAACCGGATCTACGATTCATAAATGATACGCCGAACTATATTCTGATCCAGACAAAAATAGAAGGAACTGAGCTGATCTTTAATTTTTATGGAGCTAATGACGGAAGAAAAGTCGAAGTTAAGGGACCCTTTATAACGGAAAAAAATCCGGACGGATCAATGAAGACTACTTTTACCCAACAAGTTTTTGACAAAGACGGGAGTTTAATTCGAAAAGATATTTTTAACAGCGCTTACGACTCTCCAAGCAAATATCCGCATCCTGGATCTTCCTCCGATGTCCTGACTGAAAAACCTAAGAGTTGGTCAGATAATGAATGGCGAGAATATAAGAAAGCTCATAAAATGTAGTATTAAAGCAGGTTTCCATTGACTCCTGGATATAACTTTGGTAATATACCCTTATTGCCATAGGGCAATTTTATGTTGAGTTGGAACAACTAACCTTTAGATTTAATGCGCCCATAGCTCAGTTGGTAGAGCAGTTGCCTCTTAAGCAAACGGTCGTAGGTTCGAATCCTACTGGGCGCACAGATTCACTGCCTAAATGTGCATAGCGCCGGTAGCTCAGTGGATAGAGCAGTAGCCTTCTAAGCTATTGGTCGCAGGTTCGATTCCTGCCCGGCGCACAAATCCAAAATGTTTATCAGGAACACACCCAAAAACTAAAGAAGTCTACAGAGTGGCGGTCATCGTCTATCGGCTAAGACATCGGTTTGTGGTACCGAGAAGCTGGGTTCGACTCCCAGTGACCGCCCCCCTGTAGATTTCCGCTAAACTTCCTGTTATAGAGTAAAAAATATTGCGCCCTTAGCTCAGTGGATTAGAGCATCTGGCTTCGGACCAGAGGGTCGGGGGTTCGAGTCCCTCAGGGCGCACAAATACCCCCCCTCACATAATGAGGGGGGGGTTATTTTTCCAATGTTACTTGAGCCTAAAAATATCCGATATATTTTCCACTGTTTTTTCGTACTCAATTTTTCTTGCTTCTGACTCCTGGAATATTTTTTCGAATTTATTTTCATCCAAAAAAACTTCACTTCCTTTGCTTTTTATGTATTCCAGTTTTTTTTCTTCACTCCAGGAATAATCACTGACATACATTTTCCAAAGATATCCGCAATATCCCAAAAGCGCCAGAAAAAACAAAAACAACATCCACTGGCCCTGCCGTGCTGAAAAATCCAATATTCTTTTAAGAAAAGATTTATTTTTCAGCAAGTCTTTTATTTTTTCGAGGTTGATTTTCATTTAGTGTAAACAATAACATTAAGAATACTGCTGATAAATTCCTGTTTTTTTTGATCTTTATTGTCTGGAGACTGGCCTAGCGGCGTTATGTTTTGCGGCGTAAATACATCGGATATTTGCGACCTGGCAGTAAAATTCTTCTTGTCTTCCTCCTTGGTTTTCTTAAGTTCCAGGGAAATTATGTTGACGTAATTATAAGTGTTTTCTGCTTTGTGGATAAAATTAACCAGGCCTTTATAATTCCCTTCAACATTTAATTCAAGCAAAAAATACTTTTGGTATTCTAGCTTCTCTTTTATGCTGGGCTCTTCATTCTTTTTCTTAGCTGAAGTTTTTGGCTTGACCGCGGGATTCTGACTGTCTTCCTCTATGACTTTAATGATAACTTTATTTTCAGTTGATTCCGCTAAAGATTCGAGTTTTTTGATAAAATTCACCTTTTCACTTCTATCAAGCGCTGCTTCGACAGCAGATTTTTTATTCTGAAAATTAAGAGAGGCCGCCTCCATTTCCGGTATATTTTCCAACCGCTTTTTAGCTATCTGATTATCCATCAGTTTTTCCTGAATCTTGTCCGCCGTATTTTTGATATTTTTTATTCCCGGAATGACCGCCCCATAGATAAAAATCGCCATGAATATCACGTATCCCAAGACAATTATTATCAACTTATGTTTTTTCCAGATATTTTTCACTCCGTTAGAATTTATTGTATTATCTTTTACGTAATTAAAAATTTGGCACTATTGAACGCCGTTGCATATTCCAACTGGATTCATTGTTTTTTTAGGCACTCCTCTTTCATTTTTAGATCTATCTGAAAATCAATATTTTCCTTGGAAACTAGATTGGAAAGAGGCAGGCTGATATCCGTGAAACAAGCATCCTCTTCTAGCTCTTCCTTGAAACCAACAAGCCGATCCCTGTTATCTGCCCGGCCCACTAAGGAAACTCCGTAATTTTTTGTTAAAAGATTCGTAATCTCAATTCCATCGGGTACTTTTTCACTTAGTTTCATGAGTAGCTTCGACCAGTAAAGCTGATCTGATTTTATTTTATTGGCATCGGAAAGCTGATTATTTATCTCCATAAATTGGCGATCATATTCCTTGACCCTTTCGTATCTTTCCTGATTATCTTTTGACCCCAGATTGTTAGGAACGGAGGAGAGATTCAATCTTAGTATATAGCTAAAAGACAAGAGGAAGGAGAAAAAAGTTATGATCATTAAAAAGATAAAAACCTCCAGTTTTGCAACCGTCTTGATCTTTTTACTTTTCACAATCTCTTCTTTTCTATAAGGCGGAAGTAGGTTAATCCTTATTTCCATAATGTGACCCTCGAAGAGCCAGCCCGATCGCCGTAGCATAACGGACTGACTTTTCCCGGCTGATTAGAGGCAAATTACTACCTAAATTAAAATTTATCCATGGATCGCCCATGCTCACTTCCTTGCAAAGACGGGTCGTAAGATATGGCAAAAGTCCGCGTAAATTAGACCCTCCGCCACAGACTATAATCCTTTTTACTTCCGCCGCGCTTCCGGAAAGGCCGTTATAAAAATCGATAGTTTTTTCTATTTCTACGGATAAATTCTCCAATAGCGGCTTAACTGCGTTAAAAATCGAGCTATTTTCAAAAGAATGTTCAATGCCCCGTTCTGCCTTAACTTTCTCCGCCTCCTGAAAGCTGATGTTCATCGACTTTGCGATAGCATCCGTCACTCCTTCTGAGGAAAATGGCACACTGGATGTAAAATTCGGCGTGTTGCCTTCCACAATAAGAAAATTGGTCCGCCTCGCGCCAAGATCAATGATCAAGGACGCTTCTTGGTTCGCTCCCGATGGAATGAGGCTCCGAGAATTAGCTATTGATTCCATTTCCAATCCATAAGCTTCTAATCCGGATAGATTAAGAACATCCATTAGATCATCAACGATTTCCTTTGAGACTGCTACAGTCAAAAAATCTTGTTTCCCGCCTGTTTCCCGGAGAAACTGCCAATCATAATATACTTGATCAACCGCCAAAGGAATGTTGGCCTCTATTTCCCACTTTATCGCTTCTCCCGCTTCCGACTCACTGACCTTGGGGATGGTTATAATCCTTAGAAAAACCTTAGATTCAGGCAATGAACACACTACTTTCCGAGTATTTATCCTTTTAGGGCCAGCTTTCTCAACTGCCCTTCTGATAACACCGGAAACCATTTCTTTCTCCATTATCTTTCCATCAACAACGCCTCCTCTCGGGATGTCAACTAGGAAAAAACTCCTTATTACGTCTTTTTTTCCCCTCTTCTCCATTTGAAAAACCTTGACTGAAAGATCGCTCAAATCCAATCCAAAAATTTCGTCTTCCGAACCTATTATTTTTTTCCCAAAAAAACTCATTTTATTTTTATTTTTTACCCGGCAGATATTTGTATTATAGCTCTTCCCACAGATCTATGGAATACTCCGTTCCAGTTGGAAAGAATGGCGGAGGGCAATAAAGAAGATTGTTATCATAAAAATAATTGCGAACACCGAACCCATTGTTTCCAGTGTTAAAATAGGGCTGGAGATAGGAAGCGATAGCGCCATTGAATGTCAGAGAGCTTCTGTCCAGAGAATAATTGCCCCTATTCACTCTTCCCGTTTGGGAAAGAAGCGCCGCGTCAACGATAAAATCATCCGGACAATCTTTGATTATGGATATGTCTTTCTGGGCTACGAGTCCAATAATGTTGTCACAATCATAGCTAGCATAACGAATATTTCCCATTCCTATATAGATGTTTGCGGCTGTTCCACCCGAAAGATTGGCCGCCGCTATGGTTATTCGCTTGTCATCCACTACTCCGTCCACCCAAGCATTCCCCTCCACAAAAATAATTCCATCATGAGGAATGGCATACGTTTGAGTACATTCATTGCCACCACAAGAATTACATGTTCCTGTTCCGCCGTTCTCTCGATAATTTTTAGGATTTAAAAGAGTGTGTTGATAATCCGCTACTGTGCATATATCGAAATCGCCATTGCTTTTGAGAATAATTCTTTTTCCGCTATCTTCCCCAGTGTCATAATTAAAGTAACAATTTGTTGTGTTGCAGCCGTTAACGATGGTCCCATTGGGTTTTTGCGCTTCAGTTTTCATGTCTCCCAAGGCCAAAGTGACTCCGTTGAAACTAATTTCCGGAACAGGAAATTGCCGTCCGGCTTCAAAAACATCCGGACGGTCAGGAACGGTCCCCTCCGGCCAAGGATAAGGCGGAGCGGATGGGTCAGCTGGGATTTTTTGGGTATAGACGCCAAATTCCATGCTGCTGCCGCCATAATCAGGATCATTAAATCTAGGAGGCAAAGCCGAAACGACATTATGCGCCAAGCCGTTGAAACGGACACCGGAACTGGAATAAACTTTCCCGTAAACTTCCGCTCCCGTGCCAAAAGCCAAAAATGAATGTGTGAGAAACATATATTCACTCCAAGAAGGTTTTCTGAATCTTACCCGCACAGTCCTTTTCAAATTAGGATCTTTATATGTCCACCCGGTGGATTCGACTATAGCGATAGTCGAGCTATTAGAAGGCTTGTTTACTGTGACCTGATATCTGCCCATCCCCTCATAATCATCCTCGAAATCAAATCCGAGCTCTCCTCCATCCTGCCAAAAAGCGGATATCTCTTGAGGAGTTTTTGCTGATGTCTTATGCGCCAAATACCATCGGTAATAATAAACACCTGCTTCCGCTATCTGAAAAGCCCTTTCTTTTTCCACTCGATTAAGGCTGAATTTCAGTTGAGAGGTAATGTACCCAATCATAGAGACTAAAACAATCATCACAACAGTCATAATCACAAGTACATAAGCCAGGATAGAACCCTTCAGGCGCTTTTTCAATTTT
>Ga0209639_1003607_pt1 | contig 10136 bp, 11 predicted proteins | sample EPASupsiteHSE605_FD_187268 | JGI IMG/M metagenome (GOLD analysis project Ga0209639, IMG submission 187268) | Bioremediated contaminated groundwater from EPA Superfund site, New Mexico - Sample HSE6-05 (SPAdes) (version 2) | ecosystem: Environmental > Aquatic > Deep subsurface > Groundwater >...
GCCTACTAAAACAGTTTTAAGTTCACCGCTCTGGACCTCTATATCGCCGATGGCACGGCTGAATCCTAGAATTTCAAAAGCTTCGCCATAGCTGAATAATAATTTATTGGGGATTATGTTGTTTGTTTGCATAATAAATTCTCCTTGTTGTTCGATTTAAGGGACGGAGATACCGCCCCTTAAACTATCTAAGCTTAATTATTTCTTGTTCTTCTAAATTAGCAATAGCTTCATCAAGTTGCGGATTTATTGCAAATTCATCGTCTCTAAGCCAGTTCTTCACCCATCTTAGTACAGTGCGTTCAGATTTTCCATCCAACTCATCTATGTCTTGCAGCCAGTCTTCTATAGGAGAGATTTTTACTGAAAAAAGTTTATATTCATTTTGGGGGCGAACATAAGATGTTCCATAAAGGGTGTAAATTTCAAGCCAGCCTTTTTGATTAAGATAAAAATCAAGGTGGAAGCCATTTTTGCAGGTGTTTTTTGTCATGTCTATAACTCTATCAATGATTTGTTTTTGAAATTTGCGGATACGGGTTTGCGTGATGATAATTTTTTTCATGATATGTGCCTTCTTTCAATGTTGATTTTTAGCCAAGCAAAACGACATACTTATTTAAAAAAAATAAACTGGTTTTTTTTGACGCACCCAGAAAGGGCGTACATAAAAAACCAGTTCGTTTATTTGAAAGATATTAAGTTGTTTTTCTTGCTTTAATAATACCAGACAAAATTTAATTATCAAGTATATTTGCGTATATTTCTTCATTTATTTTTGATTATAACAAATATGCTATTTGTTGCAATTTTATTTTGTTTCTTACCGCTATATTACCTTACGATGTCAATGCAGGACTTTTTAGAAAATCCATTACTAAGGATTTTTGTTGGATATTCGTATTCCGTTATTGTAGCAGGCTATACATTAATTGCAATTGGGATATACAATACAAGATTTAATGGAGACGTTGTAGATTTAAGTCATGTAGGTAGTATATTAAAAATGATTAGAGATGGACTCATAAACATGTCACAATTTTCTTTAAAAGATGTAGATATAGATATATATGCAGATGAAAAAAACATGAGCTGCATAATTCAGTTTTTAATAGGCGGATATGGTAGTTTAGTAATTGCGCATATTTTAAAGCTTGCTGAGGCTAGAAAAACAGATAAAGAGCCTTAAACTTTTGTATCATAATATAATTGAAAAATTAAACAACGGGTAAAAATAACCTACTTTGATTTGTATTCGTACCCGTATTCAGAAACTATTAAATGATATTGCTCTTTATATCCCTAGTAGAAAAGACACTTATAATCAATTCTAAAGCGTCAGAAGTAGATAAAAAGCAAAAAGGCTTATAATTACTTGTTTTGCTTTTTAATATGAGTTCTAGGTGTTATAATTAAAATTGTTTACAATTTATTACATTGAAACAAACGAATATACTAAAATATCTACAAAATAAATATAAAATGGGGTAAAAGATTATGGATAAACAATTAGAAAAAAACTCTATTCAAGTATTTATACCCGTTGAAAAAATTGAAAAAATAGTAGGTAAAAAGCTTTCTTATATTACCCAAAATACAATGTTGCTTCAAAAAAATGACCCATCCTCATATAATATGGCTATTGAACGGTCTTTGATTACTTATTACCCAGAACCTATTAGCCATTTGCCAGAAGAGTTAGGGCATATTAGAGAAGATTATTGTTTTTCAAATACTATCGATGTATTTTTGAAAAAAGTGTCAAAAAAAATGCGACTAAACATACAATTGCCTCATAAGGAGCAAATCTGTTTTGAGGGAGAATTTGGGAGTATCAATTGTTTTTCGTTACATTTATCAAATACTCTTAATAATGAACTTTTTATATCAGATATTTTTTTGCAGAATCCCAATAATCCCAATATAGTAGGACAAACATCACTAGATTATAAAGGACTAGGACATGGGATATTTGATGAAATATTATCTAATATAGAAAACTTTGCATTAACTAAAAATTATTCAAAACTTGGCTTATTAGCATCCAATAAAGTAAATATGGAAATTTTTAAAAGAAGAGGATTTGCTATAGAAGATAATCATTTTGGTGAGATAGCAAAGAGTGTCGAAATGAGTTATCCAATGGTAAAATTACTAAAGTAATAACATTGAGTTAAAGGAACTAAAAGCGGTAATATAAAACTGAAAGGTGATGTATTAATGTGTATTTTAAACCAGTATGAAAAGCATTGTTTCAATCCGCTAACAGATGAAGCAAAGACGTTACCTAATAAAATGGGACTATATATGATATGTATTAAGGATAAGGACAAGGACAATCTCCCTGTTACGATGAAAGACGTGATATTTAGAGAAATAGAAGGATTACCTTTGATTTTATATATTGGTATTTCGGCAAAACAAGGATTACGTAAAAGAGACTATCGTAATCACTTCGCTGGTACAGCAAGAAATTCAACTTTAAGAAAAAGCTTAGGTTCTTTATTTAAGTGGAAATCAGACCGCTATGAGCATAAGGATGGAAAATATAAATTTAATAAAGATAGAGAAGACCAATTATCTGAGTGGATGCATAAAAATTTGCTTATGTTTTATTGGATTATTGATGGTAATGTTAGTGATTTAGAAAAAGTGTTAATTAATGAAATTAGCCCTCCATTGAATTTAGGCAAAAATAAATCTCTTATAAATTATGAGTTTCGTAAATCCTTATCTTATTTGCGAAGCTAAGTCAAAAATGATTTGTCTAAAAAACGTAAATAGTATTCAGTATTTTAATATGAGAAGGTGAAGACGTGTTTTTTCCCACATTGCAAGAAGTCAAATCTACTATGGAAAAATATAATCTTAGTTTATTTGAGGGAACTATAGTTGAACAAGCGGATATTATAATTCCTACAGATACAGAGAGTGTTATTGAAAATTTTTGCAGATTAGCGAGTGATAATAGTATCAAAACTATTTTTATAAATGTTGAGACACTGGAAGAAGAAAGCCTTCGGAGAAATTTAATCAACCTTGAAAGTATAACATCTGAAGATTATGGTTCTAGTTTTAAGGAGATTTTGAAGAAGGCACGAGCTTATAACAAAAATATAGAGGAATTAGCAAGACAGGGACCGATTGGCATAGAATTATTCTTTGTATTAAATGGTAAGATTTGTTCTATAGATTTTACTGAGGAATGGTATTTAGAAAGCCCATCGCCTGATGATGCTATGGAAGAATTTACATTTGATTACCAGGATGAAATTGAACAAATAGAAGAAGCCAGAGAGCAAAAAGAAGTAGAACAACTAGAAACATTCATTGAGATGTTAATCCAAGATAAAGAATTTAAGAAGTGTACAACTGAGCGAGAAAGAAGATATCATGCTTTTTATGCTTGGAAAAAAATAAGTGACAAGTTTATGGGTATTGACGATGTTGAACCTCACGCAAGAGAAGCTTGGGAATTTATTCAACGTGAAGAACGAAATAATCGGCAGGAAAATATTAATAAATTTGCAGATTTATTATCAATGGATGACGGATTTAGAAAATGTACAAATATGGGAAGTAGAAAGACATATGCAAGTAACTTTATAAAAAACCATACAGGTGAAACCGTTAAAAGTGGAATACTTGAACAAATTGTGAATTCTGCAAAGGCAAAACAAAATTAAACAACAATTTCTGCTATTAGACAAAATATATTATTTTGTCTAATAGCAGAAAGTCCAAAAGCCTGTTTTGTATTGACTTTGGGATGAAAAATGATAAAAAATTAACTTGTAATTAGACATTATAGTATTGAAATTATTTGAGGAACAGGAGAAGGTGAAGTTTTGCAATATACAGTTCTTGAAAATGGATTAGATTTTATTTTATCAGCAATTAAGAATCTATCGATTGCCAATGAAGCTTCAACAGATGAAGTTGCGAAAAAACGATTAATTAAGTATTCATTGCTCCATTTATCATCGGGAATAGAGCTTGTATTCAAATATCGGTTATTGCAAGAGAATTGGACATATGTTTTTGCCGACATGAACAAAGCAAGAAAAAAGGCTTTGCAAACAGGCGAATTAAAAAGCGTTGATAGTGAGACCATTATAGAGCGGTTAGAAAATTTATGTGATATAAACCTCAGTGACTCCGATAAATTAGACTTAAAAAATTTAAGGAAAAGGCGTAATAAAGCAGAGCACTTTGAGGTAAATGAACATATTTTATCAGTTGAAAGCTCTATTCATAAAAGTATTTCTATTTTGATGAAGTTTATAGCAGAACATTATGATATTGAAGAATTAGGTGAAGAAGAACTTCAACTTTTTACTGAAATAAAAGATGCCATGAGAGGACTTACAAAACACTATGACGATGCTAAGCTATTAGCACAAAAAGAACTTGAACAAAGCGGAGCATCCGCTGTAATTTGTCCAGAGTGTAAAGAAGAATTTTTAGTGATAGATGATAATGATGTAAAATGTTATTTTTGTGGATATGATGAAAGTGGCGAAACGGCAGCCGATGATTATATTAACAATGTTTTAGGTATAGATGCATATTCAACGATTAAAGATGGTGGTAAATACCCGCTTTATACATGCCCTGAATGTGGAGACGAATCTCTTGTATATGATTATGAAAATGGTATAGCAATTTGTTTTTGTTGCGGACATAAATGTGGTACAGACGAATTGTCCTTTTGTAACTATTGCGGGACTGTGTTCTATGAAACAGTAGATGAGGGTATGGGCATTTGTTCAAATTGTATATCCTATAAGATTAATAAAGACGAGTAATATATGTGTCAGATTACATTCGCTAAATGACAGCACATTTACGCAATATAAGGCTTCGCAGGTTTTTCTTAAAAAGACCTGCTTTAACTTTGATATTGAATATATCATAAGATATAATTACATAAAGATATAATACATTGAAATTTATGATTAAAGAAGGTGATTTTAGTGGAATTAGTTAACGCAATTCGAGAAAAAAAGCAACTTGAAGGTATGAAAAAATATTTAAAAGGTCAAAACATCCGAGATTATGTTTTATTTGTATTAGGCATAAACTCAGGTTTACGAATATCAGACCTTTTGAGCCTAACTATAGACAATGTTAAAGGAAAAGACCGTATTAGTCTTAGGGAACAAAAGACAGGTAAATTAAAAGATTTCCCGTTATCTGACATCTGTAAAAAAGTAATTGCCGAATATATAAGAGAAACAAGCTTAACAAATGGGGTTTTATTTCCAAGTCGTAAAGGTGATAAAGCGATTTCAAGAGTTCAAGCATATAGAATTTTAAGCGAAGCGGCAAAGATGGTTGGTATAAAAGAAGCCATTGGAACTCATACTTTGCGTAAAACCTTTGGCTATTGGGCCTATCAACAAGGTATAGATATTACACGTATTCAAAAATTACTTAATCATTCTGCCCCTTCTATTACACTTGCCTATATAGGCATCACTAAGGAAGAATTGGATAATGTATATATCAATTTAAATATATAAAAAGAGTAAGGGAGACGGAATTTATGTATCCCCTCGTGAAAAAGATACTTAGAATTAATTAATTGTAGAGCATCAATAAAGGTTGAAGAAAGAAAACAGGTTACAAAAGAATAACCTGTTTTCTGCTAATTATAAAATTTAGAGTGTTAGTAAAAGCGAAATTCTGCAAAGAGAGTTTGTTCGTTCACATTGATTTTAGAACTAGAGCAGTTTTTAAATTATCAAATATCGATTATCGAGGGTTTAATGAATTTAGGAGTTCCAAGTGTAAATTATAAGTCTTTTGTGATAAACATCTCTTGTGCTGTGAAAGTTCTATTACATTTGATGCTCGATTTTCATATCCTGTTTTTCTTTCAGTACCAATTATAGCTTCGCCTTTCTCATCAAGGAGATATTCTAATATAGAATCTATATTCTGTAGATTTTTTCCGTCCTGACCTTGTTGATTTGGCGTATCTATAACTAACCAATTAAAGGGGCTTTCTCTCTTTAAATTATATAAATATAAGGCTACTTGATATGCTAATATTATTCTGGGCATTTCGCTTCCTGTTTTATTTAGTACCTGAACAAAATCTGATATTTTAATATAATTTATTGGTATGTTTACATTAGTAAGTACATTTGTATAAACATCAATTAATTTTTTTCTTATCTCTTTACTTTTTGTAGTAGAAATTAGCTTTTTAAGGTATAATTCATACTGATTTTTTATACTTTCTTCAGTATTGAGTTGAGTTTGAATTTGATTTTTCTCACTAATACTTTTGTTTATAATCTCGTATTTACCTTCTTGCTTATATGTCGTGATAATAGAAGCATTTTCTTTTGTTTTTTCTAAGGCTCTTTTTTTAATATTATAATTGTGTAAATTTTGAGACCTGTTTTTTTCTAGTTCGGCTAATTCATTTTCTAAAGCCTTAATATCCTGACGGCATAAATTAATAAGTTCATTTCCAGTCTGCATATCTTTGATAATTTCTATACGCTCTTCAATAGAGTTTTTATGCTCAGCTCCGCAGAATGGGCATTTTATAATATCATCTTGAGACATCGCAAATTGATGGTCTTTGTCAAGGTTTTCAATATGCCTTTTTATTGCTTCCATTTCGAGGAATTTTTCATATTTTTCGTTGTTTAATACTGATATGTTCTCTGCGAGTTTTATTTTATTTTTCTCTAGTTGACTTAATTCGCTTAGTAAAGAGTTAGCGAGGCTTATTTCATCTTTTATAACTAATGTTTTGTTTGCAGAAATATAGTCTTCATGAATAGAATTCGTCAAGTTTTCGACAAACTCATCATAATAGCTTACCTTTATTTTAAGCTTATTTATTTTATCAGTCGCTAAACCAATAAATTGTTTAGTTTTGTAATATTCTTCATCTTGATATCCTACAATATATTTATTGCTATTCGGCTTCCAATTGTCTATGTATTGCATATTATGGAAACTTTCGGCAATTTTATTCCAACCTTTATCTTGGTCTATGTATTGGAATCTAAATAGTAGTGGGGGAGTAGCACTGATTTGAACTCTGTTACTTTTAATAAGGCAGTCCATCGTAACATCCAATATATTCATAAGACATTCGCTATATTCATGGAAATTTTTAGTTTCCTTTATTAGAAGAAAAGTCTCGTTGGTATTAGAGGAATATATTTTATAAAAACCATTTTGTCGCACAATGCAAAATTCTTGCTCTCCGTATTCGAAAAAAAGAATATATGTACTGATTAGTTTTTTCCAATCTGACTCGATTCTAGTTTCACAACCCAAAGCAAAAAAAATACTTTTTATTAAAGAGGATTTACCTGTTTTATTATCGCCAATGATTATATTTAAGCCTCGTTTAAAATTAAGTTCTCTTGATGATTTTTCAATATCGCTTATCACAATTATTTTTTTTATGAAGAGTCGTTTCATTGTGATTCTCCTTTTGTAGACGTAAATTACGAATTAACTTCTTATATTGCAAGCATTTTTCACGATACAAGTTTTTCATATAATAATGCCTCCACTAAAATTTCGTCAATGTCCTCGGAAGCATTAACTAAATCTTTACATTCACTGATTAGCTTTTCTTTCAGCATGGTAATATCATCTATGTTTATATAATTTTCTTCTAAGATTGAATCAATAGTTGCTTTTATTTCAATAATATTGTCTTGGTATAAAGAATTTATAATATCCAACATTCTGCTATTATGTTTAGTTAATTTTCGTATAAGTAATTTACGTCTAGGTATAGAAAAATTGTATTGTATTAATAAAGATTCAATATCATTGTATATATTTGATTTTTTTTGAATGCTATTCACTTGTTCTTTTAATCTATTAAAAATATCAGATGATATTCCTTTAAATTCTACTAATTTATGATAGCTAATAGGGGTTGTGATTTTTTTCTTACTTTTTTTTCGTACTTCTTCAATTATATCTCTTAATATTTTATTACTATTAGAGGTGTAGATATCTTCAGTATCTAACATCTGAAAGAACTCACCAGCGAGGACTTTCTCATAATTATTTAATGATAAATTGCCATAGTAAATATATGTATTATGAATAAATCTATCATATATTTCAGTAAACAAAGTTTCCTCTAAAATACTGTATTCTTTACGTAACATATCTTTGATATCGTTATAGAGTTGAAGGTTTTCTTCCTTTAAGTTTTTTCCATCTTCAATAATTGATTGCCAAGTTCCGATTGTTTCATCACAGTCTATATTTGAAACAAAATGGCATTTACTACATTCTGAATTAAAAGTTAAAAAATTATAAAATACAAATCCTAAAAAAGAGTGCTTAATATTTCCATTTGCCTTTTTAGTTGTTCTACAGAGTTTTTCCATACTCCATTTTTTATAAGTCTCACTAGTTTTTATTTGATAAAATTCAATACATTCAGGATTTTCAATATCGTTTGATTTTGTCATATCATCATGGTATTCGCAAAATATTAAAAACGGTGCATTGTTCTTATACTCGTTTATCATATGGTAAACTATCCAGTGAACCTGATAATCAAATCTGTTAAAACTATTAGACCCTGCTTGTTCTCTTAATTGAGACTGGAGTATCGAATTTATCATTTTGACCCTCCATATTTCGTAAATAATTGGTATTATTATACTAATTATTTACAAAATATTCAATGTTTCTTTATTATTTATCTCACTTCTGACCGTAATGTTCTTTGCATAGAGGCAAAATTTGTTTTGAAAATCATAAATAAGTATTACTAAACAAGAGTTAGATGATACTTATAATTTAAAATATAAAAGTTACTCAATATATATTCCAGCGATAAAAAGGACCCCTAGAAACAATCGTATGGCAAAAAAATATATTCAACAAAAAATCAGGAAAAATATGCCTGATTTTTTGTTGAATATATAGGAACTTTGTTTTGTTATGTAGAATTAGAACTAAATGGAATTTGAATAATTAGGAGGAAGTATTTTGAATATAAAAATAGAAAGCAAATTATTCAGTGACGAAGATAGAACAAGGCTATGTACATTATTTAATATTAATAATAATGATGCTGATTTTACGAAAGAAATTGAAAAAATCAGCCATGCGGCAATCGTGGAATATAAAGAAATGCTTCTTGGGAATGGATTACCGACACGGGCTGATGAAATTCGTCAACGTAGATTATTACATTTAATAAAGTATTATTTTTTAGATAGAATCCCAACTGAAACGGAAATTTCAAGCATGTTTCAGTTGACTGAAGCGGAAAGTAGGACATTATTAAAAAGTGTTAAAACAAGATTTCGATATGAGTTAATGCAAAAAATTAAAGATACTTTAAAACATACAGTTAATTCAGCTCAGAAAGTTCAGAATGCTAATAAATATCGTGTTATTATTAAGTCAAATAATATTTTAGAAGAGCTTAATAGGCTTATTGGGCAATTAGAGCCACTTTGTCCCCCAATAACAAGGCAAAAAGACACCTCACAAAATTTTGAAATGTCGGGAGATGCTTACGATAAATTGGCGGAATATTTAAATGGATAATACTAGTGATATTGCTAATGGATTTCAGGCACTTAGTGTGTTATTAGTTTTCAACTCCATGTTGTTCACTATAAAATACCCGCAATTCTTATCAGAGCTAAACGAGGAAAAGCCTGAATTGAGAAATGCTCTAGACGATTATAAAAAACGTTTACGGGTGACTTTCTATAGTAGCTTACTACCTGTATTGATACTAAATTTTATTTCTGCATATTTAGTATCTCCAACAGCATGGAAATTCATATTGAATTCTACACTATCATTATTTGATTTTGATTTTTTTAAAACTGCTTTTGTACTTGTATCGTGTTTATTATATATAGCAACTGGATGGTCTGGGTGGATAGGGTGGAATTATTTAAAATTAATACGTAAATAAGTATATGCCAAGGACTAGGATTATAATTAACTGTTCTCTTTAACCCCATCATATAACAAAAGTAGGATATATATATTTAGAATGAGAAAATTGGAGGAAAGAAAGTGTTTAATAACCGTATAAGCTTTTTAGGAGTTCTAGTTATACTTGTTGTTGCACTATCAAGCTTTGGTTGTAGTGCTGACAGTCAAAA
>Ga0209639_1003610_pt1 | contig 10134 bp, 2 predicted proteins | sample EPASupsiteHSE605_FD_187268 | JGI IMG/M metagenome (GOLD analysis project Ga0209639, IMG submission 187268) | Bioremediated contaminated groundwater from EPA Superfund site, New Mexico - Sample HSE6-05 (SPAdes) (version 2) | ecosystem: Environmental > Aquatic > Deep subsurface > Groundwater >...
GCTTTGCCATACCCGGCCCGACAAGACGTGCGAGGCGCTGAGTTCCGCCGAAACCCGGAGTTATGCCAAGAACGGCTTCAGGCTGACCAAAGACTGCGTTGTCTGAGCAGATACGTATATCGCAGCTCATTGCGAGTTCGTTTCCACCGCCGAGAGCAAAGCCGTTTATCGCCGCAATGACGGGAATGGGGAAGCTTTCAATCATCAGGAAAATACCGTTTCCGAGCTTTCCGAAGGCTTCAGCCTCAGCTTTGTTCATAGTGCTCATCGAACCGATATCCGCGCCGGCAACAAAACTCTTATCTCCTGCGCCAGTAAGTACGATGCAGCGTACATTCTTATTGTCAACAGCTTCAAATGCCGCCTTTAGATCGGCAATGACCTCGCGGTTAAGGGCGTTCAGCGCCGCCTGACGGTCTATTGTAATGATCTCGACCGCGTCGCGCACTTCAGTTATTATGAAAGACATAAGCAGCCTCCCTTAGTCCATTTTTACTACTGTTGCGCAGCCCATGCCACCACCTACGCAAAGGGTTGCAAGGCCGGTCTTCGCTCCGCGTTTCTTCATTGCATAAAGAAGTGTTACGAGAATACGAGCGCCAGAGCAGCCCACGGGGTGGCCGAGGGCGATCGCGCCGCCGTTGACGTTGAGCTTACTCGTGTCGATCCCGAGATTGTGGATCACTGCGAGGCTCTGCGCCGCAAAGGCTTCGTTTGCCTCGATAAGATCGAAGTCATTTATTGTTAGACCTGTCTTTTCCATGACCTTGCGGGTCGCGAAAACGGGTCCGATGCCCATTATAGCGGGATCAACGCCTGCAAGCGCCCCGGCTACCCACGTTGCCATGGGTTTGATACCAAGCTCCTTGGCCTTTTCTTCGCTCATAACGACGACAGCCGCAGCGCCGTCGTTAATTCCGGAGGCGTTTCCGGCAGTTACTACTCCGACTTCTTTCTTGAATGCGGGCTTCAGCTTTGCAAGGCTTTCGGCTGTCGCGTCAGGACGAGGACCTTCGTCGATTGCGAACATAACAGTTTCCTTTTTGACTGTAACGGGAACGGGAACAATCTCGTCCTTAAATTCGCCGTTTTCGATTGCCTTGCAAGTTTTATGCTGGCTGTTTGCGGAAAACTCGTCAAGCTGCTGGCGGGTAAGGCCCCAGCGCTCAGCAATATTCTCTGCAGTTATACCCATGTGGTAGTTGTTGAACGCATCAGTAAGACCATCGTTGATCATCGAGTCAATGACTTTATTATCACCCATGCGATAGCCATAACGTGCACCAGTGAGTAGATACGGAGACAAGGACATGTTTTCCATTCCGCCAGCGACTACTATATCAGCGTCACCACACTCGATCATACGTGCGGCTTCATTTACGCTGTCAAGACCCGAGCCGCAGAGCACGTTGATTGTGATGGCGGGTACCTCTACTGGTAGCCCAGCTTTAATGGAAGCCTGACGTGCTACATTCTGCCCCAGACCTGCCTGGATGACGCAGCCCATGTACACCTGGTCTACCTGTTCTGGCTTAACGCCTGCGCGGTTAAGTGCTTCTTTTATAACGATTGCGCCGAGTTCTGCTGCGGGAGTGTTTGCCAGCGTACCGCCCATTTTTCCTATGGCCGTACGGCAGGCGCCCGCGATTACTACGTTTCTCATAATTTTCCTCCTAATTTCCCCTTTTATTGTTCCCTAACCTTCTCTGCAGAAATGTTAAATTATTAACTATTTTCTCATTGTTGATAGGATAATACTTGGTTAAGAAATTATCAATCCCAATAATTCACAAACATCAAAGTAGAACATGAGAAATATTCGTGTATATTTCAACACTACTTTTTGTAAATAGTTTATACTTTTTTACAATGTTTCAAAGCCGCATTTCCTTGACTTTTATGCTCTTTGGTGCTAATGGTAATTATGTTATTTAATTATCAATTAAAGAAAAGGGCTGTTGTTTTATGGATTTTCAGCAAATGTATCTTCAAGATGCAATCAGATGTTTCACTCGCCGGAAAAGAAGGGAAAATCGAGTGAAAAACCGTACTAATCCGGAAACTGTAACACTTCTTACAATTCGCCTACAAATAACACAAGTCCGCAAACCCTTGGAATTCCTAAGGATTTGCGGACTTTTTGTGGCAGGGGCTTGACGGGATCGAACCCTCGGTCTACGGTTTTGGAGGTCTACACGGTCGAACCCTCAAGCGCTTTATAACAGGGCACAACTCGTGCATATTTTTCGCTTCAAGATGCATCAAGATGTTTGGTAAGCAATTTTGGATTCCTATAAATATGCTCTAGCAGTCCCACTCTCATATTTTCAACGCAGTCCAAATTATATAAGACCCGACTTTTGCAGCAGGCGCTGTACCATAACGGCGACCTCTGCTCTCGTAACATATGCCTTCGGGGATAACGTCGTCGCGCTTGAGCCTGTCACAACCCCTGTTTTGATGCACAGAGCCGCGGCAGCCTTCGCATAGCTCGATACGCCGGCGCTGTCCGTGTAATTTGCAAGTATTGCAGACGTTTCGCTGTCCGTGAGGCTGACGCTCAGTCCCGTCAATTTCATTGCTCTGGCCAGTATTGTCATCGCCTGCTCACGCGTTATCGTATCACTCGGGCCATAGCTTACGCTGTCATAGCCAGTAATTAGAGAGTATGCCGTTGCAGTGTCGACATAGCCGTTGAACCAGTCCGTCAGCGTTACGTCGCTGAAAGCGCTTTCCGTCGCTCCCTTCTGAAGACCCAATGCTCGCACAACAATTGCCGCAAACTCCGCTCTCGTGATGCTTCTGTCCGGCTCATAACTTCCGTCGCCCATGCCGGTAACGACCATTCTCGAGCCCATGTCGTTGATTGCATTCTTCGCCCAGTGACTTGTGACATCCGTAAAGGTAACGGGATTATAAATGACGGAATATGTGCTGTTCGTCAGGCTGTTAATCTTCGCGTAGTACTTGCCACTGATTACGACGATGGTTGTCGGTACGTGGCTGAAGCTTCCGTCTGAATTCAGAACAATACCTGTTGTTATCTTGCTCGGATCAACGCCATCCGGAATCGCAACTGTTCTCTCAACATAGCCGTTGAACTTTGACACCTCAACCGTCTTGTCGCCGCTCGTGCAGGTAATCTCAAACTCAATGGGCTTGACAACGAGCTGATAGTTACCCTTATTCGCTGTGTCCTCAACAATTTTCACAGTATCCGCTGGCGGCTCTGCAATTCTTACGCTCACCTTGATGTCTTTGAGCGCGACCTGTTCGCCGAGCTGTCCGGAAACGGCATCAATATTTATCTGTGATGCCGGCAGGGTATAGGAAACTGAATCAGTCTTGATTTCCAGCGTAGCATCTTTGGTTTCCATGTTCTTTACGGTTTGCCCGTTGAGCTCTCCGACTGTGGCATCTGAGCCCGAGCTCGGTAATGTGACGGTCGGCTTTTCTCCGCTGCTATCTAATATTTTTTCGAGCTTCGTATCGTCGACCATTATCGTAGTAACGGTCTGACCGCCACTCGTAACTGTGCTGGACGTTCCGGCATCCTGCTTCTGTCCGTTGACCTCGACAACCGCGGATGTTGAAGACGCTCCGCCTTCAATTGCCTTCTGTGTGACTGTTATTGTAATGGTATTAGTGGCAGAAAGGGTTCCGTCGCTTGCGGTAATATCTAACACATAGTCATTTTTGGCATCCGAGTCTGACGGCGTACTATAGGATGGCGCAGTAGTAAAGGTCACAACCCCTGTGCCTGGGACTATACTGAATTTTCCTGCATCAGTCCCGCCCGAAATGCTCCATGTAACGCTGTCCGCCTCCGGATCTGTCGCCGCGGCGGTAAATGCCGTTGTACTCCCTTCTGTCACGCTTAACGCTGCACTTGCAGATATCACGGGGGCCTCGTTGACATTAGTAACGATGATATCCAGCGCTTTTGTTTTTGCAAGACTGCCGGTTCCATTATCTGTGGCAGTTATTGTTAGGTCATAGACATTGTTTGAACCGTTATCTGTCGGTGATTCAAAGTTCGGTGCAGTCTTAAATGTCAATGTGCCGGTGCTGCTGTTAATGTCAAATAGTGCAGCATCCGTTCCGCTAATGCTGAAGGTGATTGTGTCACCCACATCGGGGTCTGTTGCATTAGCGTCGTAAACCGTCCCTGTAACGTTTTCTTCAACGCTTGCTGTTGCTCCTGATGTGATGCTCGGTGCCTCATTAACATTGGTTACTATCACCGTAAACACTTCATCATAGGTCGCAGCTGCAAGGTCAGTCGCTCTGACACGTATAGAAAAGCTGGACTTTGCTTCAAAATCCGGACATGCCGCCAGTTTAAGCACATAGCCTGTTTCTGCGACATTTTCTATGGTGAAGCTTGCGTTATCGCCAGCGCCAAGTCCAGTTACAAGAGAATAAGAATATGCATCATCTGCATCTGCATCAGTCGCGGAAAAAATTCCAACGGGTTCGCCAACTGCTTTGTTTTCTTCTACTGTGCTGTTTGTCAGCGCAATATCTGTGGGCGCTGAGTTTGTCTGCGTTACGCTAACATTTTTGGTTGCGGTAGCGGACAACTCACCGTCGCTGACAGAGAAAGTGACCGTTCGCGCAAAAACCGTCGGGTTGTGCGACGTATTCGTATATTTCACAGCCCGAAGAGCTGCCTGCCACTGGGTAACTGTAGCTGTTCCGCCTTCCGAGGACAATGTCAGAACACCTGTGCCGGTGCTATATGAGGCCGTAATATTGCCCATAGTGCTGCCGTCGTTTGTGAAGGAAAGAACGTCCTGCGTACTGTTATAATTTGTGGAGATTGTTGCAGTCACAGCAGATAGAACGGTACTGCTGTCCACATCGGCAACAGTCAATCCCACGTCAACAACTACAGGAGTCGAGGTTCCGGTAGCGGCTTCCGTAAAGGCGGACGTACCGCCGGAGGGTGTAAGGACGGGCGCCTCGTTGACGTTTGCTATATTTATGGTAAATGTTTTATCATAGGTCAGATTGCCGTTATCTTTTGTCCTTATTGTAATGCTGTAGCTGTCTTTCGTCTCAAAATCGGGCACCGTATCAAGCTGTAGTTCGCTGCCTGATATTTTAAAGCATGCAGTATCACCGGCGACAATTGAATAAGAAAATGGAGCGGGCGTATTTGCATCGGTGGTCGATAATGTTCCTATCGGTGTACCTATCGCCGAATTTTCATTTATGCTGGACGCGGATAGCGAAATGTTTGTCGGCGCAACATTAGTTTCTGTGACAGTAATCGTAAAGTCTTTGTCACAGGTCAACTTACCGTCACTGGTTCTTATAGTAACCTTAAAACTGTTGTTTGTACTGTAGCTCAGAGCAGCTTTTGTACGCAGCTCATTTCCACTAATAGCAAAAGTATCTGTGCTGATGCTATTATTATTCTTGTCTTTGACCGATTGGATTGAATATGAAAAGGTGTCCCCTGAGTCGGGATCGGTCGTTGACAATGTACCGATTTTCGTGTCAGTTGCTGTGCCTTCAGCAATTGAGGCATTATCAAGAGCTATATCAGTCGGCGCGTCGTTGACAGGCGTTACAGTGATATCCTTTGTGACAGCCGCGCTTTCCGCGTTACCGACGTCCTTAACTTTGAAGCTGACGGTTCTAGTTGTTCCGGGGGCGTCCGCTGTGCTTGAAAATTTAACCGCTCTGAGAGCCGCCTGCCATTGGGCTGTCGTTGCCGTAGCTCCCTCTGAAATCAACGTCAGGACGCCTGTGGTGGTATTGAAGCTATCGACTGCAATATTGCCATAGGTCGCAGCATCACCGTTTTCAAATCCCAGCACATCTTTTCCGGTAAGGAAACCGGCTGCGATTGAAACGGTTGCCGAAGAAAGCGTATTGCTGTCAGAATCGCTGATTGTAATACCGCTGTCCACAATGGTTCCGGAAGCGTTTTCGGTATATGTCGTTGTTCCCGCTCCGGATGTAAGTGTCGGCGCGTCGTTGCTTGCTGTGACGCTCACGCTCTTCGTTGCCGCCGCGCCAGTCGCCGTGCCGTCATTTGCGGCAAAGGAGATGGTTCTTGTGCTTGTATTTGGGTTGTCAGAGCTGTTTGTATAGGTTACCGCACACAGGGCAGACAGCCACTGATCTTTTGTCGCCGTTGCGCTTTCAGAAGTCAGGGTAAGAATGCCCGTTGCGGTATTGTAGCTTGCAGCGATATTTCCATAAGTGACTACAGAGGTATTGCTAAAGGCTAATAAGTCCTGACCGGTCAGGAAATTCCCGCTGATTGAGACTGTCGCGCTTGTAAGTGTATCATTGTCCGGGTCCGTAAAGGTTATCCCGCTGTCAATGGCCACCGGCACAGACGTCACGTTCGCTCCCTCTGTAAATGCCGTTGTCCCCCCGGAGGTCGTCACCGTCGGCGCATCGTTGACGGATGCAATAGTTATATTTACTGCTCGATCGGCGCTGCTAAGGGAGCCGTCGCTGGTGGTGAATTTGAAGCTGTCGGTCCCGTTGTAATCGTCGGCAGGTGTGTAGGTGTAGGAACCATTGGAGTTGACTGTTACCGTGCCGTGTGCAGGATTCGTTGCCTTGGCATAGGTTACCGATGTTTCAACATCTCCTCCAAGCAGCCGCCCGCTTATTGCCGTGTCCTCCGCGGTGCTCCCGGCTGTGGAGGCTACCCAGGTATATGTGCCGGTGATCGGCAGATTCAAGGTACCCTTAAAATCTTTTACAGTCGTTCCCGAACCGTCGTTTAATTTCCAATACCCGGCCAGACCGGCTGCAGCCTCTGCGACGGTGCCGCTCATATTGGCCTGGATTTCGGCTTGCGTCAGTGCCCTGTTCCAAATTCGGGCTTCACTTATCGAAAGCCCTTCTGGATCGGTTGCGCCTCCAATCTGGACATTGCTGCTTCCATCCATCGACTTGGGGGTGGCCGTTGGTCCCGGCGTCGGCACAAAACACGTTGCCATCGGATGGCCGTTAATATAGACTTTCCAGCCCTGTGTTCCGCCGTCGCTTGTGTTCCGCGTTACCGCGATGTGCATCCATCGCCCCGCGGTCAAAACGGCGTTGTTTGCAGCGTCGTAGCTGTCTCCGCTGGAACAATAGATCCAGCCGACCCCACCCAGCAGGACGCTGAGGGGTGATGCGCCGGGATAGTTGAGATAAATGCCGTATCCACTGCCGCCACCGTTTCCGTTAAACAGCAAAGCGTGCGTCCCCGTGGCGTCATCCAGGTAAATACAGGCTTCCAGCGTGATATTGTCGGTCTGAGTAGTTGCAACGGTGCCGCTGGAAGTCTTTACAACGGCGCCTGCGCCGAGCTGCAGGAATGATGTGGTGTCCCGCGTAAACGGTGCGTCGTTGGCTGCTGCCACCGTAACCGTGGAAGGAATTGAGAGTGTGGTTTTGTCTGCGCCGCTGTTTTCTGTTCCGCCGTTGTCATTAATGGACGTAAGCGTTACGACCCTGCCGCTGGTGGTCGTTGGCGTGTTGCTGTTGTTCTTGTACGAAATTCCGTCAACCAGTGTCTGCATGGCGGCAGCGGAAATACCTGCTGCCGTTGACAGGGTGACTGTAGCTGTACTATCGGATACCGAAACGCTGTAAGTCATACTGTTTGTTGCGGTCGTCCCGGTAGCTCCATTTTTCAGGACAATATCGGAACCATCCGCATTTAAGATTTCATTGGAGCCATCCGCAAGACTGCCGACCGTCAATTTCAGCTCAGTCAGCTTTTGGTCTGCTTCAATAGTACTGGCCGTGACTGTGCTGAATACATCCGCCGCGCTGCCGTCCTCTGTGAATGTCGGGTTTGCACCCAGCGCCGTCAGAGTCGGCGCGTCGTTGACCCCAACAACAGCAACTGTTGAAGGAATCGTCAGGGCTGTGGTATCCGTTCCGCCTCCGCTGTCCTTTAGCGAAGTCAGCGTAACTATTCTGTCTCCATTGGCAAGAGCATCGCTTGAATTTGCATATGAAATACCTTTTATGAGCGTCTGCATGGCGGTCACCGAAATGCCTGCTGCTTTGGAAAGTGTGACTGTTGCCGTGCTTCCAGTTACAGATACACTGTAAGATAAATTGTTTGTTGCCGTTGTACTGGGAGTTCCGGTAGTCAAGGGGATACTTGTACCGTCTACATTCAGAGTTTCGCTTGAGCCGTTTGCCAAGTTCGTAACCGTCAGCTTCAACTCAGTCAATGTTTGGCTCGTATCAGAACCTCCGAGGCTCGCTGTAGCGTCGGAAAAAAGGGAGACTGCGCTTTCGCCTTCCGTAAAGGTCGGATTGGAAGCTATTGCTGTCACCGTCGGTGCGGTGTTGTCGCCGCTGACGGTGACCGTAACCGTGACGCTGCCTTTTACTGATCCGGTAGAATAATCATAACAAGTCACCGTAAATAAATGATCTCCGGGGGTCGTCGATTCAAATATGATTCCGCTCTCTTCTGGACTGCTAAATAGATTTTCGCCTAACGTAGGAGTGTATACAATTGCTGTCCCATCGGCATATTTCAGACTGAATTTAGTTGGATCGCTGTTTGCAGAAAATCCCGCGCCCGATGATGTAAGTAAGCTTGTGTCAGTAAAAAAGTTCCAGACATTCATTGTATAAGGTGAATCGGATACAGTAATATCGTATGTAGTCGTCGCCGCCATCGCCGGCAGTGTCATCGCCGGCAGAAGGCTCAGCACCATCGCAAAGGTCATCAGTATCGCTGATATTTTTTTGCTCATTTTCTTCATCATATCTCTCTCCCCTGTTCATATTCAGCCCTCTACAATTTACCGCCACACGCATTTCATCTATCTATGCAAGAAACCCGTTCCGACTTGCGGCAGGACGGGTTTCTTCAGGCTCTCACGCTGCCAATAGAACGTATATAAGCTATTTGCAATGCTGAGTTTATGCTATTGTTTATGGCTAATTGTACCATAATGTAATTAAAGTTTCAATAATAACTGATTTTTTCGACATTGGCCTAATTCAGAAATCTCATCTTTTGAATTGAGTTCGACAGCTTGTAACTGAAATTTGCACCACCACTCGGAAGCACTATATTCGGTACACAGCAAAAATTCGGCAGGAGAGGATGGCTTTTAGGTCACCCTCTCCTGTGTTTTTTTAAGACAATTTGATTAAGGCGAAAAATAATCATACCGTACAGCTTGCAAAGCAGCGTCTTCAGGCTTTGTTTGCAGAACCGCAGACTTCCATATAGTGCAGGAGCGTGTTCCTGTAGCCGTCGGCAAGCTTGGCGTACATCCTGTAGGCGCCCCCATCAGATCTTCCTGCAAATTTAGAGCGGAGATTGCACCGTTTTTCAGAAAGCACTATGAATCTGATGGACTCAAATCAATTGCTGGCATTGATGTATTAACTAAGCTATAATGTAAAATGATGTCTTTTTGTACGACACAAAAGACTCGCTTCGACATAATCCAAATGAGCCTTTTTGAATCAGGGATTCTATGTATCCAATTATTATAATCTAATAGTTCCCGCTGACGAACGAGCTGCTTCCATTTTCAGCACAGGCTTTATTGACAGGATACCGATTAAAGCTGTATGTAGGAAAAATCGTATACTATTGCAATCAGATGTTTCACTCGGTGGAAAAGCAGGGAAAAGCGGGTAAAAAGCCGTACCGAACCGGAAACTGTAACACTTCTTACAATTCACCTACAAATAACACAAGTCCGCAAACCCTTGGAATTCCCAAGGATTTACGGACTTTTTGTGGCAGGGGCAGAAGGGATCGAACCCTCGGCCTACGGTTTTGGAGGTCTACACGGTCGAGCCCGCAAGTGCTTGTTAACGGGGCTCAACAGGGACATGTCTTTCGGCAAAAGATGCATTAAGATGCTTGGTAAATAATTATTAATTTCTATGCATATGCTCGGGCATGCTCATTTTTTCGACGCAGTCCATATCCATCATTTTGTTGTTTCGCCAGACAACTCCGCTATCGAATATATTCTACTGCATTTCTTACATCTATAAAATAGCGTCACCTCATATCTCTCTCCATAATAAAACTCTCCTAGTTCAACACTGCTCAAGCCCTTACCTAGACTTTCTGTTTTCTTTTCTCTTTTCATGTGCTCTCCGCAGACAGGGCATTTTTTCTTT
>Ga0209639_1003612_pt1 | contig 10126 bp, 10 predicted proteins | sample EPASupsiteHSE605_FD_187268 | JGI IMG/M metagenome (GOLD analysis project Ga0209639, IMG submission 187268) | Bioremediated contaminated groundwater from EPA Superfund site, New Mexico - Sample HSE6-05 (SPAdes) (version 2) | ecosystem: Environmental > Aquatic > Deep subsurface > Groundwater >...
TTAACATTGACACTGCAGTTCCATTGGGACTTATAATCAATGAACTGGTTTCCAACAGTTTGAAGTATGCCTTCTGTGACCAGGATGATGGTGAGATACATATATCCTTAAAAGAAACTGATGAATCCGGTGTTTATCATTTGAAAGTATGGGATGATGGTGTTGGTTTTCCCAGTGACCTTGACTTTAACAACACCAACAGTCTGGGACTTAAACTGGTTAACACACTGGTAGATCAGCTGGATGGTGAGATTAATATGGTTGATGATGGTGGAACCGGTTTCCATATAATCATCCAGGAGCAGAATTATAAAGAGCGGGTCAAACCTTCCAATGGCGATGATAAGCTCTAAAAAGGCCAATAATAACTCTTTGGATGATTTAGATTTAACAATCACAAAATTTTAATAATATTAAGTAGAATAATATTATTATTGTAATTGCAGTAACATTTGTGAACAAATTTTTTATACAATTGAACACAATTTTTATACATGTTAGAAAAATTATTCACTTCACGAACCCGGGTAAAGATCCTGACCCTGTTCATGAGTCCCTTAAATTGGCCCACAGAGATCTTTTTGTGGCACAAGATAATTAATACCAAGGCTGATTGGGCTTTTAACTTCATATAATCCTATTTTACAAGCTTTACGGGCTTTAATGTTTGGAAAGCTATAATTGTTAAAAGAATTGATGATTTAACCAACAGAGTACACTTTCTTCACTGAGTAATTCACATTTAATGAATCAAATAACTCTTTTAAGTTTTTTAATCTTTCAGCAGGAGCAAGTATAACACCGGGACCTATTCTTTCCGTTTCTTTGTTCATAAGCATTTTTTTGGAAGTGTACAACCTTCGGATGAGTTTTCTTTTCTCGCTTGGTTCCAGATTCTGTGTTGAATATTTAATAAGAAGATAAGGTTCCATTGATGATGCGGGTTCCCTGTAAATCATGTATTCTGGCTTTCCCCATAGAAGCATCCCTTCATTAATCACATTCCAAAAGAAATCAGGATCCATCTCATGGATCTCCTTTTCATTAACCAGAACAAATGAAAACGAATGATCTAAATGGTGTTTTATGGAAATTTCCGTGGCTAATCTGCGTGCTAAGTCCATTTCTGGACCCAATTCAGGATTATGATGGGTTTTAAAAATGAGCAGAATATCTATATCGCTTTTTGGTGATGTTTCTCCCCTTACCACTGACCCGAATAATATGACAGCCATTAAGTTTGGGATTTCAGAGGCCCTATCAATAAAATCCATCAATGGTAATTTGAATTTTTCTTCAATCATAACTACTCCATTTTTTTACTTTTTCAATATATTGGATGCACTTTTTCACTACATCCCCATTTCCTTTGGAACCGTACCATCTTCCGGCCCTTAATGAATCCAGATTTTCAAATATTTCAGCAATTTCAATTTCTTTAAATCTTCTAAGTTGTTTAGGGAGGCCAACATGAGTGTCAATGTGTTCTTGGTACCTAACTTCCATTTCGAATGATATCATATGTTGTATCATCCCATAAGATAGCTCTACTATGGCAACTACGTGATTACCATCGGAGTCAGGTAATAGAACATCCAATGTTAACTCAATTTCTTTTGCTCGTCTTTTATGCCCACTGGAATTCATATGGATACCCCTTATTATTAATATTTATTCTATTCATAGTATTAATAGGGGTTCCCAATGTATTATATATTAATTATAATTTTTATCATATAAAAAGTGTCACCGAGGTGACAAAAATATTTAATTATCTAAAAAAATGTCACCATGGTGACATTTTACTGAGGTTGAATTCTCAGAAAGAAAATGAAAATGGGAAAAAGATAATTAAAATCATTTCTCTTTATGTTGGGGAGATGGAATTTTTCCAAAATTCTTTTCAAACATATTAACCTGGCCAGATAACCAGTTTACTAATTGTTTAGCGGCTAATGGGGCTAATATTACTTCTGTTTGCACTTCACGTTTTAAACCAATTTTTTCTGAGGATATAATTGCATCTTGTTGTAATGGTTCTTCAGAAAAAAACATGAGCCTGAAATCTTGGGGAGTATAACCTCCAAATGCACCAGTTGCATAGATTAAGATTTATATTTTAAACTAACTTTACAAATTTAATCTTGTCATATTAATACAACAGAATAATCCATGGCAAATAAACTTTTTTTGACTAAGAATCGAACAATAATTGGGATAAAGACTTTTAGTTTTTTATGATATGAAGGGTAAGAAGTCAATTAACCAGATAACATAGACAGTTTATAATCAATTTTTTAATGGGAGAATTAGATTCAATTGAAACTGGATACACCCCAGAAAAGGATAGTAACCGGGATCATCCTGGTGGTTGCCCTAGCCGGACTGTGCGCCTACTACGCCACAGAATACCAGAACCATCTTAAATATCCCTCTTATGAGGTTATACTCTCAGATTATCCCCAGGGAGAGGTGGTTAATGTGGGTGGGGTGGTGACCTCAACTTTTAATGGGGGATTCCTCATGGTGAAAAACCACCAGAGTCATCTGGTTACCATGAAGGTTCTTAACGATACTCCGGTCACGGTTGAGGATTCGGTGTCGGTGGTGGGAGTTCTTGCCCCGGATAACACCATTGTAAATGTGGAGCGGGTGGAAGTCACTGAGTACTGGAACTACATTTTCCTATTACTGCGTTCCTTCCTGGTTTTAATCTTCCTGATATTCATATTCCACAAGTACTGGTCTTTTAACTGGAAAAGTTACGAGTTCAGGAGGCGTTAAATTATGCCAGACTGGATGATACTCAACTTCTGGAGGCAATTATAAATGCCCAACTGGATGATACTCAACTTCTGGAGGCGATTATAAATGCCTAACTGGATGATGCTCAACTTATGGAGGCGATTATAGATGCCTGACTGGGTGGTTCACGTGGCAGTGGCCTGGATCTTGTGTCGCATACTCCGCTTCCGGTATCCTCAGTTCAACCCGGGCAACACTGTCCTGGTTATGGTGGGATCCATATTCCCTGATGCCATAAAATTGGCAATTTTAGGGGATTTAATGGGATATGATATATGGAATTATATTTACGCCTTCCACTTACCCTTAGGGTCCTTCATCCTTGCTGGAATTGCCTCTCTCTTTTTCAGGGAGAAAAAAGCCGCATTTCTCTTTTTATCCCTGGGGATAGTAACCCATTATGCCCTGGACATCCTCCTGATACAGGTGGGATACGGGATGTACCTTTTCTATCCTGCTAGCTGGATGGGATTCACCCTGAACCTGGTTCCCAGTGATGATTATTATATCACCATAGTGGCCCTGGTCATGGCCCTGGTGGTTTACCTGGTTTCAGGATGGGTGGAGAAAAAACAGTCCATTTGATACCAATCAAAATTAAAGAGGGATGATGAATATTTCACGCCCGGATCATGATGAACACTCGTTTAATGGGTGGTTAGACCGGTTATTCCAGACCCGTATTCTTCTTCAGTGAAGTTAATGGTGAAGCATGTGCCCCGGGTGGTGTTTAATTCTATTTTTCCATCAACCTGGTTGGTGAGGGTGTTCACCAGTCGCATTCCCAGGGAGTTGGTTTTCTGAAAGTCCAGGTCCTCCGGGAATCCTATGCCAGTGTCCGCCACCTGGAAAGTGTAATGATCATTGTTTTTATGGAATTTAACAGTTATCTCACCTGTCTCCCCATGGGGGAAGGCGTGTTTGAGGCTGTTGGAGACCAGTTCGTTCACTATAAGTCCCAGGGGTATGCTGGTGTTGATGTCCAGTAGTATGTCTCCCACGTCCAGGTTTAGCTGGATGTTGTCACTGGTTACATAGGTGCGGAAGAGTTCCTGGGTGAGTTTGGTGATGTAGTCTCCAAAGTTGATGCACTTCAGGTCAGTGGACTGGTATAACATGGTATGGATCAGGGCCATGGACCGTGCCCGACGTTGACTTTCACGGAAGACTTCCAGGGCAGCTTTGTCCTTGATATATTTTGATTGGAGGTTCAGGAGGCTGCTTATGACCATGAGGTTGTTTTTAACCCGGTGGTGGATCTCCTTTAAGAGTAGTTCCTTTTCATTTAAGGATTTTCTAAGCTGGGCCTCGGACTCTTTACGACGGGTGATGTCCCTTAAGAGGGATAGGACCATCTTATCACCGCGGAGGTTGAAGATATGGGCGTTGACCTCCACTGGTATCTCCTGACCATCCCTGGTGAGGTTAACTGCCTCGAAGGTGGCAGTTCCATTTTCCAAGAGTTTTTCCATGTGGGATGTTTTTAGGCTGTTTTCCTGGGTGTCAATGTCTGCAGGGGTCATCTGGAGCAGTTCTTCCCGGGTGTATCCCAGGCGCTGGCATGCCACGTCGTTGACCTCAGCGAAGTTTCCTGGTGTTCCGTCATTTTTAATGGGGTGGAGGAAGATGGCATCGTTGGCATTGTTGAAGACTTCCCTGAATTTCTCCTCACTTTCCTGGAGTTTTAGTTCCATCTTTTTACTGGTAGTTATGTTCCGGGCTATGCTGGATGCTCCGATCACCTTCCCGGCAACATCCTTGATGGGGGAGACGCTGAGGGAGACGCTGATGACGGATCCGTCTTTTCTGCGGCGGAGGGTTTCGTAATGGGTTACCCTTTCCCCACTTTTGATCCAGGCCAAGATCAGGGATATTTCATCGGTGTTGTAGGGTGGTATGACCATGGAGACACTGTTACCCACTGCCTCACGAGCAGTGTAACCGTATATGGTCTCTGCAGCCGGGTTCCATGTTAGTATGGTTCCGTCCAGTCCAAGTCCCACAATGGCATCTTCAGTGTGCCTTACAATGGATTTAAGGTAATTTAGCTCTGACTGGGTATTTGTTAATCTTTTCTTTGTTTCACGCAGTTCCCTGTGAATTTCTTCCTGGTCTAAATCTTGCCCATTCATGGTAATAACTCTGGCTAATCCATTATTCCTTAGTGTTTTCTAGTGTTTAGCTTTAAGTTTCATCTTTAACCTCTTTTTTGGTTTAGTGGTAAGTTACTAATCAACATTTAAAAGGAGATAAATAATTATTATCCATTACCCGGAGATCTTTTGGACTAACATGGACTTGTGAAAACAGAGATAGTTCAAAACCCAAAAAACATCTCAAACCCCAAAACGCCAAAAACAATTCAAAACCCAAACCCCAAAAACAGTTCAAAACTCAAACCTGAAAACAGTTTAAAACACCGTAAAATACCTTAAACCCAGAAAATACCATCATAAAAATTTAAAAAAAAGAATAACTTATTAAACGGGAGAATAACTTATTAAATAGAAGAATACTAAATTGAAGAAAACTTCCTAAAAAACTTAGAAGAAAAACTTGCCGATCTTGAAGGGTTATATAAAAAAAAAATAAAATAAGGGTTTATTTTGTATTTATTATTTCCTTCGGGGCAGGAGCAGTCCACCGGCTACCATTAGCATGGCCATTACCAGTAAACCAATTGGTGCACCAGTTTTTTGCATGCCCACAGTTCCAGCAGCAGAAACAGTGGTGGTGTTGGCTGGTGCTGGGGGTGCTGGTTCAGTGACGGTTAGAATTGCCAGAGACGTATCCATAGGGGTGGTTCCATCGTAGACTGTGGCCTCCTTAATGGAAGTACCTGCATTGCCCATATCTCCCTGCCAGCGTAGAATTACCAGTTGGAATGGGTCCAGTTCTCCCAGGGCCACGTTGTAGTTCCAGGTTCCATCAAGGTTGTCCTCTTCAGTTACGAATGGTGCTGGATCCACGTAGGTTGCTCCACCATCAAAGGATATCTCTTCCAAAAAGTTGTCCCAGTATACATCGGAGTCCACGGTGATGTTCAATGTTGCATCTTGCACTTCATTTCCATCGTTTTGTACTTCTGCAATGTACTCCACACTGTCCCCTACCTGGGCTTCGGTGATCTCGTTGCCCTGATCATCAGTGTGGTAGGTGTCAAGACTTGCCTCGGCAGCAACTGTTCCACTAAATGCAGCGATTACAATAAATAAGAACATAGCTGCGGCTATATGCTTTTTCATAAAATAAATCCCTCCCTCCTCTTTTTTACATACAACCTATCCCATGGAGATATAACTGGATTATAATTGAATTATACATCTAACCAGATTTTTATAACTGGAATATTCTAACTAGAATTTTATAATTCCAACCAGAGATTTTTATAAATTGAATAGCCTAACCAGAGATTTTACAATTGATTATCCTCCGGGACAAATTGAAACATCCTCCGAAGCCAAAAGTTGACCATTCCGGGACTCTGACAACAATCCTCCGGGACTTTTACAATTTAAAACCTAGGGTTTATCCATGGAATAATGTCTGACTATATTTTTCTAATCACGGCACTATAAACTTTAGCACGGAAAATGTGACCATCTTCACACCTTCTTTTTCCACCAAAGAAATAGGAAATTAAGAAATAATATTAAGTGAAAACAAAACATCTGAATAGATGAAAAGCTAATAAAATTAATAAGGACTTATAAAAGTTTATTAGAATAAATAAAAATGGATTAATTGAGAAAAAAAGTTTTATCTTATTCTCTTGATTTAACACCCAGTACTAATATCACCAGAACAGCCAGTAATAATGGAATTACCGGCGCTTCAGTGTTTTGTATGGGTATTAATAGTTCCATCCACATTTCATGTACTGTGAAATTTTATTCTCTAACCCTGAGCAAAATAAAGATTATAAGCAGAAGTGTAAATCTAATAAAACTTACTTAGCTAGGATTCGTCTTTTTTAATCTCTTTTCTATTTCGCTAAGTACATACCATAAAATAAGGTTCTGCTGAGGGTCTAGTTTCTTCTTCTAGGTGCAGGTGGTGGGGAAAGTTTTCCAATTCCAGATGATGAGGTGCGTTATCCCAGCGCATAACTAACTTTTTATCTTTATCCTGCCAGTGAAAACTGTACTTTTCCAGAGTAATTTCATGATTGGAGGTGACATAAATAAAAATATCCATCTGACCATTATCCACCATGAATGCCCTGATGCGCAGGTAAACCTCCAGATCTTTTATCATCTCTCGGGTTAAATGGTATGATTTAATGACAGGGAAATTATTAAAGCCAATTTCAGTGCCGAAAAATAGCTTCGAATCAAATTTATGCACCTTCAAGGAGTGTGAGCCTATCCTGGATTCTCTTCTTCATATCATAAAGGGAAGCCCACTCCATAAAGTCAATGTTATCCCCAGCTTCACCTTTATCAAATTTCAATATGAATTCATCTGAATCCAGATTATATTCTTCTTCAAAAGATCTCATCTGGGCTTCAATTTCCTTAAGGTCATCTTCAAGTTTATCCCTTTTGTAACGGGTTAATTTATCAATTGAGAGGATGAATACCTCATCGTCCCCCCCGAGTTTTGCCAGTTCTTCCAGGATTCTTATTTTATTAACCACATCAGCCATCACAATCACTAGATACTATTCTATATATGATATTTAATAAAATTTGTCAAATGACTGCTTGAAAATAATCCCATAAAAAATATAAAACTTCATGTAACCTGGAGCAAAAATTAAATAAAATTATAACCAGAAGTAGTAAATGAATAAAACTTACCTTATAGATTAAAGACTTTATTTGATGGAATAAGATTAGAGAGGTTCAAAATCATGAAAGGAATTATCCTGGCCGGAGGATCCGGCACCCGGCTTTACCCCATAACCAAGGCTGTTTCCAAACAGTTACTAGCAGTTTACGATAAACCCATGATCTACTACCCCCTATCAGTGCTTATGCTGGCCGGTATAAGGGATATACTCATCATATCCACACCACGGGATCTGCCACAGTATCAGGATCTTCTGGGTGATGGCAGTCAACTGGGAGTCAGCTTCTCCTATGCTGTACAGGAAGAACCAAGGGGCCTGGCTGAAGCCTTCATAGTGGGAGAAGAGTTCATTGCCAATGACAACGTGGCCCTGGTATTGGGGGATAACATCTTCCACGGTCACCGGTTCAGTGAAATACTCCAAAGGGCAGCATCCCTGGAGGAAGGGGCTACTATCTTCGGCTACTATGTCCGGGATCCCAAGGCCTTTGGTGTGGTGGAATTTGACAGCAAAGGAAATGTCCTATCCCTGGAAGAAAAACCAGATCATCCCAAATCCAACTATGCCATACCAGGACTGTACTTCTACGACAACAGCGTGGTGGACATAGCCAAGAATGTAAAACCATCCGCCCGGGGAGAACTGGAGATAACCTCAGTCAACGAGGAATATCTTAAAAGGAAACAGTTGAAAGTTGAGTTATTAGGGCGGGGTATGGCCTGGCTGGACACCGGAACACATGTTGGACTTTTAGAGGCCAGTAACTACATTGAAGCACTCCAGAAGAGGCAGGGATTCTTTGTGGCCTGTCTGGAGGAGATTGCCTATAACAATGGCTGGATCGATGAGGAGACTGTTTTAAAGCTGGCTGAAACTCTTAAGAAGACTGAATATGGGGAGTATCTGGTTGAAATCATTAATGGTGAGTTTAAATAATTCCGGATTAGGATATTGTTACAGGATTATTTCACCTATCCTTTTTACACTCTTTGTTTAAGTGTATTCATTTACACCAGTTACTTTAAGTACACTCTTTGTTTAAGTGTATTCATTTACACTAGTTACTTTAAATTCACTTAATATTAAGATGTAATCTATTCACCAGTTACTCTAATAAACTCACAAAGTTCATCTGTTTACCCTGTTACTTACATTCAGCTCTATGTCCGGGACCCTAAGGCCCCTTTGGTGTTGTGGAATTTGACAACAAAGGAAATGTTTTATCCCTGAAAAAACCCAGATCATCCCCAATGCCATACCAGGACTCTACTTCTACAACAACAGTGCAGTGGATATAGCCCCCAAAAATGTAAAACCATCCAATCGGTGCGAGCTGGAGATAACTAAAAATCTACAAAATTTATATTCCTAAAAAAGCCAAATAGATGTTTACAATGAAGATTTTACTTCCCGGGAATTTGAATTTAAACTATCTCCAACTGGGTGAAGGTAGTCCAGTTGTGTTGATACATGGCATGGGCAGTGACCACACGGTATGGGAAGGTTTAATACCTTTATTAAAGGAGAACTATCGAGTCATAGCAGTGGATTTACGTGGTCATGGTCTTTCCAGTAAAACATCAGGACCTTACACTATAGAACTATTTGCAAAGGATATTTGTCTATTCTTAGATTCCCTTAACATAGATCAAGCCCATTTTATGGGCCATTCTATGGGTGGTGTTGTCTTACAGGAACTTGCAGTTAGACATCCGGAGAGGTTCAAATCCTTAACTTTAATATCCAGTTTCGCGTGCATTGACACCCCACTAGAGGAAGTTTTAACAAATCTTAAAGATATCCTCATTGAAGAAGGTTATAAAGCCTTTTTTGATGAGTGTCTTAAAGTAGCCAACTCTCCGGAATTTATTAGAAAGAACCGGGTATTATTTTCAAAGATTAGGGATGAAAACTCTAGAATTTGTTCAGTATCTTCAATTGTTGACACCATCAATGCCTGTTTAGATATTAAGCTCTGTTGTGATGTTAACCTTGCAGATTCCATTAAGGAAGATACAATTAAGGATATAAGAATACCCACCCTGGTTATTGCTGGAGATGAGGATGTTTTCACTCCCACTCACCATGGGCTGAAAATCCATGAAAGTATTCCCAACTCCAGAATGGAAATTATTGAAGGTGGATGCCATAATTTACTGGTGGAAAAGCCAGTTGAGATTTGTTCAGTTATAAAACAGTTCTTAGATGATTTATAAGCTTTTCAGAAGTTTAATAACTTAAATTACAGTAATTTAACCAGGTTTGAAATTTTCTCCAGTTTTTTATCCAGTGTAATTAGTGGTAACTCTTCCCGGAGTGATGCGCTCACAAAAAGTGCATCGTAGAAACTAATTTTGTTTTTTAAAGCCATCTGAAAGGATTCTTCCACCAGTTCCAGAGTGGGGATGACCTCACAGCTAGTTTCTATGAATTCCATGCTCATCTTGAGTGCTCTGGTGGTTATTTCCCGGTCTTCATTAAACAGGGTAACTCTTTTCCAGGCCACGTTAGCTACTTCTGCCCGCG
>Ga0209639_1003614_pt1 | contig 10122 bp, 8 predicted proteins | sample EPASupsiteHSE605_FD_187268 | JGI IMG/M metagenome (GOLD analysis project Ga0209639, IMG submission 187268) | Bioremediated contaminated groundwater from EPA Superfund site, New Mexico - Sample HSE6-05 (SPAdes) (version 2) | ecosystem: Environmental > Aquatic > Deep subsurface > Groundwater >...
GATTGAAAATGGGGAAATAACAATTGGATTTGCACACAATCAGGTATTATCTCTTGCTGATAAAATATTGGAAGCCGTTAATTCAGGTGCAATTAAAAAGTTAGTTGTAATGTCTGGTTGTGATGCAAGACAAAAAGCACGTGAATACTATACCGACTTTGCAAAGCAATTACCTAAAGATACAGTAATTCTCACTTCGGGTTGCGCTAAGTATCGTTATAACAAATTAAATCTTGGCAATATAAACGGAATACCCAGAGTGCTTGATGCAGGCCAGTGTAACGATAGTTATTCATGGGCTTTTGTTGCTCTTAAATTAAAAGAAGTATTAAATCTTGACGATATCAATAAACTTCCAATTGTTTTTAACATAGCATGGTATGAGCAGAAAGCAATTATCGTACATCTGTCCCTATTATATCTAGGGATAAAAAATACTCATGTAGGACCAACATTACCTGCCTTTCTGACACCAAATCTATTAAGAACTGTTCAGAAACTTTTTGGTGTTCAGACAATAACAACAGTTGAAGAAGACTTGAGAATATTTGAATTGGTTTAAGAAGTTTAATTATGGAAGAAGATAAACTAATCTGTACTTGTATGGATGTTTACAAAAGCACCATAGTTAAAGCCATTCGGGAAAATGGATTAAAAACTGTTGAAGAAGTAGGAGAGATTACCGAAGCAGGAACTGTTTGCGGTCAATGTCAAGACGACGTTAAAGAAATTCTGGACGAAATTAATGGCAAATAATTACTGTCGCTAATCAAGAGGTACGCAGAAGGAGATTAGCTCCTTCTGCGTACCTCTTTCTCCTTTGTACATATACTTATTGTATACAGCAGCTTCGTTAAGATGCTAAAGCGACTTTCTCATAATACATCAGCAACGATTTATATCCTCTTTTTTAAAGCAGCCAATGGTTCTGTATGATTTAAGGATGCAGGCTTTGGTAGTTTCTTCCTTAATTTCTTCCCTGCATAAAATCATACAGGACTTGTTTAATAGTAGGACTCGCGCCCGCTGCTGACGTGTAAGATATTGTATATCAATTGATTATATTTTTACAATACACTGATTTACAGTATACTTCCCCTCATATATCCTGCTTTTCTTCTTTTTTTTCTTCCCTGCCCGGATAGGGCGGGCGTGGGCAACATGTCGTGAAAAGAACGTTTTTTTAGGAAAACGCTCTTTTACTCTGTTGTAAATGAATAATATAACAAAAAATAGACCGGACGGCGTAAATATTCGAAAAATGAAGGGAGGAAAAAAAAGAGGAAATTTAGAATCAGTCCAAATAATCAACTTATTTACAGTCTTTTACGTGCAATTTCTTCCATTTTTTGATTTTAAACAGCAATAATTTTTTCTTGTTTGCTGGATAGCCTGTTATACGGCAACAGGGGAAAATGGTGTATTATACCCCTATTTTATGTATTTACATACTTGTTTATCAATGTTTTAACGTCGAAAGTACTGCTTTTTGTTGTATATTTGTAGTACGAAACAAGGGGATGAAATCCCCAAAGAGTAACAATTTACAAACCTTAATACATTTTAATCATGAAGAAAAAACCTGCTGAAACAGCGGACAGCCAGAACCTTGCCCAAAACGAAACCACAAACGAAGCTACACAGGAGCTCACGCAGGAAATCCCGGTAGTTGAGTTTAGACCTAATGAATACGGTGAAGTAGCGAATTTAAAACAGGAGATTGAGAGGCTTAAAAGTCTGCTTCAGCCGAGCACTGAAAGCATGGAAGAAAGAATAAAGTACTACCAGCGCAAACAGGAGTTAATAACCCGGATGAATAAACTTGATATCAGCTTAACCCAGCTTGAAAGCACCTTTGAGGAGCTGAATAAACAGATTTCAGAGGATGCTTTTATCTCTGACACCTTCCACCTGAAGATATCCAGAAAGCCCCAGTATTCAAGCGAAACCGAAATCTTTAAATTCTATAACCCTGAAATCATTCACGAGCTGGTTATTTATCTCTCTGGTAAAATTCAGCAGAAAAGGGATGCTTTACAGGCTCAAATATCTGCTATTTAAAAAAGAAAAAGGGGGGAATTCTCACTTCCCCCCTAATTAGTCCTAATAAAAATCAAAACTTTCCTTGCAATGCACAAAGATACAACAGAATTGACAGAAACGCAAAAAAAGAGGCTTTATTTAAGCGAGCTTAGCCGGGACGCAGAAACAATCAGAACAGCAAAAGTGAAAGAGGCAACAACGATAGAAGCTGCTGCCTATTGGGAATCGAAAACGGTTAATTTTTTTCTGACTAACTTTATTTACCCCGCCAGCGAAGGCACAAAGGTTTACAAAACCTTTCAGCAGTGGAAGAATGAGGGTGCAACCGTGAAAAAAGGTGAAAAAGCTTTTCTTATATGGGGAAGCCCGGTAAATGCTAAACATCAAACGGAAGACCAGAACACCGAAGGGGAAGAAGATAGAGGGCTTGAATACGAGTTTTACCCATTATGCTATGTATTTTCGGAGAATCAGGTAATAACTGCCCTGGAGCGTATAAAAGCAAAAGAAGTACGCAGGGAAGCACAGCAGGAAGCCGAAGCAGTTCCGGAGCTGGAAACAATAACCGATGATATTTTTTAACCTTCTAAAACTGCTTTTACCATGCTGGATTTATCAAACATAGCGGAAGTTAAACTTTCCTACTCGGCAAAAGTTAAACCCTCAGAACGCCCGCAAATAAGCAGCTCAAAGGATGCGCAAATGATCTGTAGCAGCCTTTGGCCTGCTGGTACAATAGAGTTGAAAGAGTTTTTTTACACGCTTTTACTTGACAGGGCAAACAAGGTTCTGGGGGCTGTCAGAATTGGAGAGGGCGGAATATCGGGGACGGTGGCAGATGTTCGGCATATATTCCAAAGCGCAATTTTAAGCAATTGCAGCAGCTTGATTTTAGCACACAATCATCCGTCCGGGAATACTCAGCCCAGCGAGGCAGATATTAAGCTCACCCGCAAAATTGCAAAGGCTGGGGAACTGCACGATATTAAAGTACTGGATCATGTTATACTTACCTGTGAAAACTACTACAGTTTTGCCGATGAAGGAATGATTTAATACAAAGTTTTTACCAATAAGCGGATGTGTTTATGCACTTCCGCGCGCCGGAAACGGTGTTCGCGTACCGGGAAGTTGTGCCAACTTCTTTTTTTTTTGCACAAAAAAATCAGGTACTTATACCTGAAACACTCACCCTTTCATGGTTTTTCCAGACCTGTTATTTTCTTCAATTTACCGGGCTATTGTATTTATGAATATCTGAAATTGAAGAAAGGCAACGACGGTGAAAAACAGTTTAAGCAGGATTTTTGAATCCTGCTCCCGATTTTGACACAAAGGTCAATTTTTAAGTCAATTTCATCGTGTTGCGAGTGAAATTTTCCGGGTTAAGTCCTGTACTTATAGGGTAGACGAAAATAAATTGGAGTGTTTGGGTCTTTATTATTCTAAACAGGAATGAAGTTGTAAACAGTATTTATCTAAGTTCTGCTATAGTTGCCTAAATGTCAGCAATTACTTTTCTATGAAAAAGGATCTCAAATGGAATGTTTTTTTTGTTTAGCTTTCCAGTCAATCGAAGTTTATGTATATTTATCGCTCTTTTGTTAATATTTATCAATAAGAGAATGCTGCGCTAGTTATCAGTATTATAAATTTATATTTTTAATGCTTGATTATTTGCGCTGTATTTGCAACATGTTTTTATAAATAACTATATATCAGTACCTATTAAATCCTAGTCAGTAAAATTAATAAAGTTTTAAACTACAGACAACTTAATGAAAAAAATGACAAATTCTCCTTTCTTCCCCAACCACTCTTTGATTGAGGGGATTGAGGAGATTGAAAAAGATTGAAAGGTACTTGCCAGCCTCTTCAGTCCTTTCAATCTCATCAGTCTTTTCAGTTCCTTCAGTCTCTTTCGGGTAGATTGAGAAAGATTGAAAGGCACTTGTCAGCCTTTTCAGTCCTTTCAATCTCATCAGTCTTTTCAGTCTTGATTGTCAGGATTAAAATTCTGGCTTCTAACTCCTGAATTCTAAATTCTTTTTCACCTCCCCCAACTTCCCAACTTCTTTATTGGTTGTATTGGGTCCTAGACAACACGGAGTTTCGAAAAGAAAAAAATAGAGTTTACACATTTTTTTGGACAGTACCACATTGTAAGGTCTTACGATCGTATCCTGGAAAGGAGGAATGCCATCCGTAAGCTTACGATCACATCCTGAAAAGTAGGAATGCCATCGTAAGGTCTTACGATCATATCCCAAAAAGTAGGAATGCCATCGTAAAGTCTTACGATCATATCCCAAAAAGTAGGAATGGCATCCGTAAGCTTGCGGATCGTATCCTGAAAAGCAGGAATGGCATCCGTAAAATAATTACGCCCTTCTTGTAATTTTCCGGGCGGTAAAAAATCACTACTTTTGAACCGTAAAACGTTTAAATGCTCATGAAAAAAACAATACTAATCACCGGTGCCACGGCCGGTATAGGCAAAGCAACAGCCGAACTCTTTGCCCAATACGGACATAGGCTGATTATTACCGGTCGTCGTGCCGACCGTTTACACACACTGGCCGACGAACTTCGTAACAAATATGGAATCGAAGTACTTACCCTTAACTTCGACATACGCAACAACGAGGAAGTTGAACAAAGCATTGCATCGCTTAACGGTTCCTGGAAAAACATCGACGTACTGGTAAACAATGCCGGGTTAGCAGTTGGGTTAAACCCCATCCAAAGCGGAGTTTTGGAAGACTGGGAACGGATGATTGATACCAACATCAAAGGATTGCTTTATATCACCCGTGTTGTTGCTCCCATGATGATTGAACGGGGGAAGGGACATATTATCAACATCGGATCGATCGCCGGCCGCGAAACCTATCCCAACGGGAATGTATATTGTGCCACCAAGTACGCGGTTGACTCGCTGAGCAAAGGAATGCGCATGGATTTACTTCCGCACGGCATCAAGGTAAGCCAGATAGCTCCCGGGGCGGTTGAAACCGAATTCTCCGTGGTTCGTTTTAAAGGCGATCAGGAACGTGCCGACGGTGTGTATAAAGGATACCAGCCCCTTAGTCCTGAAGACATAGCCGGAGCCGTTTACTATGTAGCTACCCTCCCGCCTCATATCAACATCAACGATCTGCTGATTATGCCCACTGCTCAGGCAAGCGCAGGTTTGTTTAAGAAACAGTTGTAACACACTATTTTTCTATAAGCGAAAAGGTGAAGAAATCAGTTTCTTCACCTTTTCGCTTTTGGGAATTTGTAATAAAAGATTTTGTAAACTTGCGGGAGAAATTGAACAAATAACACCCATTATATCCTAAAAATTACAGCATGAAAACGCTGATATTATCTTTTCTGACATTCGTATCCATCGCTACTTTTGCACAAAACGTAAAAAAGTATTATTATGATTCCGGTCAATTACTATCAGAAGTAACAACCGATAAAGACGGGTTGATGATAAAATATTCCAGTTGGGATATTTATGGAAATTTACTAACATCTGATGTTTATGCAGATCAATATAAACACTACCCAAAACGCGACTTTTCAAAAATCCAATGGAGTGCTGTAACAAATGGTGTTTCCATTTTTAAATATAATTCAATTGACACAAACATTGTTATACAGGATAGCAATACTGTTGTTTTAAACTATCAATGTTATTTTATCAATGGCAAAATGTTAGATAATTCATTTGCCAGAAACTGTCCTCTCGTAATGAGGCTCAACGACTTGGTTCGTGGGTTTACAGAAGGAATTAAAAAAATGAATCCTGGTGAAACAGCTTTAATAATGATTGAACCCTCAATGGCTTATGGTGATACAATATCTGGAAATATTCCTGCAAACTCAACATTAATCTATTTGGTTGAGTTAATATCAATTGAATAAAAAACCCATCGTCTTACCAGATATCATCATTTTCAAGAAACAAGAAAAGCATTTGTAATTATCTTCCCTTCTTTTGTCTTCATTTTTTCCCGACCTTTGTAAGTTTATAAAAACAAAGGGGAAATTAGCCATGACCGAACCAGGCATACCACAGAAACTCATTTTTACACTTGTAAAAACACCCAATCTGGGGATCACCATTGAGGCATATCTGGTAACAATAAATTCACGGAAACAATTCCAGATTGATTATCAGCGGGTGCGTGCTTCCATTGCGCAAATCATTCACAATATTGCCAACAACGAAGAGCTGGAACTCTTGAAAATACTGGACGAAATACATCCTGATATTATGATCAGGCGTTTCACCAAAGAGAAGGCAAAGCCAGCCGATTTCTTTAAAAATGCCAGTGAAGATATTCGCAAACGGCTTATTACTCCCTATATAGAAAAACGACTACTGAAAGCGTATGAACTGCTGAAACTTCACAATATTCCGCTGTTCAACAAACACGAAAATGGGATCATCGACAATATTCCCATTCATTTCAGCATCAATCCGGCTGAGCTAACCCCCCATTTTACACTTGAAAACGACATCCTGCATTACCATATTACGCTCACGCTCAGTGGAACAGAATTCAAACTGAATGAGCCCGGAAATCAGGTATTAACCAACCAGCCCTGCTTGTTGTTGCTCAATTCGGCGATTTACCGTTTCGATGATATTGATGGCAAAAAGTTATTGCCTTTCCTGCAAAAGCCTCACATAGAAATTGCCACTCAGTTTCTGGATAAATACATGAAAACGTTTGTCCTGCAAACGCTGAACCGGCAACAAATCATCTCATCCGGCTTCGAAGTAAACGAGCGCATTCCCGATGCCGTTCCTGTACTTAGCATAGAAACCGGTTGGCAACAAAAAACCATTGCCGTCTTAAAATTCAAATATGCTGATACAGAATTCTCTCCCGAAGAAAACAGCAAGCGAAAAACCAAGCTTATTACGGATAATCCTTACTGTTTCGAAGTGATTGAACGCAATCCGGAACAGGAAAAACAGTTGATTTCCATTCTGCACCAGGCAGGTCTCGCAAACACCGGAAATGCCTCTTTTGAATTCCTGGAAATAGAGACATTACAGGGCGACACGCATCTGCACAATTTTATCCGTTTGCTGAACAATGTGTACGAAATGCTTCGGGAAGCCGGGTTCCATATATGGCAAAAGCTGGATCTAAGCTGGCACCTCGGCAGTTTTGAAATGGAGCAAACCATCGAAAAATCGTCAGACTGGTTCGATTTGAAACTTACGGTGATGATTGGCAATTTCTCCGTCCCGTTCATCAACTTCCGTAATCATATTCTTGAAAATCAAACACTCTATACACTTCCGGATGGCTCTGTATTTTTAATTCCCGAAGAGTGGTTTGCACGTTATCAGGATATTTTTGCGTTGGGAACTAAACATGGGAATGCCATACGGCTACTTAACCATCAACACTCTTTGCTGATCGAAAAAAGCAGTCAGGAAGATGAAGATGCCGACATTCAGGAAATTTATGCTTCCCTTAAAGACGAATCGAAACAAATTGCATCTTCTACAAATTCATTGTTACGGCATTATCAAACAGAGGGTGTGCGTTGGATGATCTGCCTGCACGAGAAAAAACTGGGGGGATGCCTGGCCGACGATATGGGCTTGGGAAAAACCATCCAGGTGCTATCCCTGCTCCAGCATGTGAAAAATTTGAGTCTCTATGAAGAGATGGAAATCAAACCGCTTTCGCAAAATCTGCAAGCCAGACTTTTTGATGATCCTGAGCAGTCGAAGCAAACGAAAGTTGTCAAAACAGTGCTGATTGTGATGCCCTTAAGCCTGATTCATAACTGGGAAGCCGAAATCAAAAAGTTTACACCGGAGCTTTCTGTTTATTGTATGATTGGGAACGGTCGCTCAAACAGTATACTGAAACTTCATGCCTATGATGTTGTTCTCACAACCTACGGAACAATCCGAAACGATATTTCTGCCTTAAAGAAAATCCCGTTTCTCTACCTTATTCTGGACGAAAGTCAATCCATTAAAAATGCCGAATCAAGAAGTTTTCAGGCATTAACCGAAATAACGGCTCTACATAAGCTGGTCATGACCGGAACACCTATCGAAAACTCTTTGCTCGACCTATGGTCGCAACTCTCAATTGTAAATCCGGGATTACTCGGAAACAGAACTGCATTCAAAAAGTTTTTTGTGAATCCGATTGAAAAAGGAAACAACAAGCAAAAGCAAGAACGTTTACAACAATTGATTCATCCTTTTATTCTCCGGCGAAAGAAAACGGACGTAGCCCAGGAGCTTCCTGAGCTTACCGTTCAGATTCATTATTGCGAGATGAGCGAAGCGCAGCAACAGATTTACGAAACCCGGAAATCCGAAATCCGGAACTATCTGCTCGAACATCTGTCAAAGTTCGGGGAAGAAAAGAGCCGCATTCTGATTTTAAGCGGACTAACGAAGCTTCGCTTACTGGCAAACCATCCCAAGCTTACCGAAAAAGGGTATTCGAAAGACTCTGGTAAAAGCAATGAAATGATTGATATGCTGCATCAGATTCTGGAAGAAGGACATAAAGTATTGATATTCTCACAATTTGTAAAACATCTGGAACTGGTGGTTCGCCATCTGCAAAAAGAAAAAATCTCTTATGCCATGCTTACCGGCCGCATGAACGAAAAAGAACGAAAGCAGGCCGTGAAACAGTTTCAGAACAACGCTGATACAAACGTTTTTCTGCTATCCATCAAAGCCGGAGGTGTAGGATTAAACTTAACTGCCGCCGATTACATCTTCATTCTCGATCCCTGGTGGAATCCGGCTATTGAGTTACAGGCTATCAATCGGGCGCATCGTATCGGACAGGACAAGAGCGTGTTTGCCTATCGTTTTATCAGCAAAGAAACCATCGAAGAGAAGATTTTGCGATTACAGGAGAAGAAACAAAATCTTGCCGACATTTTTGTAAACCAGAATGCGCTGGGCACACTTTCGGCTTCGGAAATCATTCAGGAGTTGATATAGGGTGAAATAAACGATTGTCTTTTCCCGATATTGTGCGGAAAATGTAACTTTGTACATCCTAAATTTCTACGCGATGATTACATTTATACTCTCGATTGTAGCTTTGTTACTTGGGTATTTTCTCTACAGTCGCTTTGTTGAAAAAATTTTTGGGGCCGATCCAAACAGAAAAACGCCTGCTTACACCTTAGAAGATGGTATTGATTATGTTCCGATGAACTGGTGGAAAATCTTCCTGATTCAATTTTTAAATATTGCAGGACTTGGTCCAATTTTTGGGGCAATTGCAGGAGCAATGTGGGGTCCGGTAGCATTTCTCTGGATTGTTCTGGGTTCGGTGTTTGCCGGAGCAGTTCACGATTATCTTTCCGGAATGATTTCCATCCGGTTGAATGGATTGAGTATTCCTGAAATTGTTGGAAAGTACCTCGGCATAGAGATAAAACAGTTTATGAGAGCTTTTACAGTCGGGCTAATGGTACTCGTAGGGGCGGTTTTCATCACCGGACCTTCCAATATTCTGCACGGTATTACTCCCGGAATTGCCGCAAAATGGTGGGCAATTATTGTTTTCGTTTATTATACTCTGGCAACCTTACTTCCAATTGATAAACTTATTGGCCGGATTTATCCTGCTTTTGGATTTGCACTGCTGTTTATGGCTGTAGGAATCACGTTCAGCTTGTTCTATAACGGGTATCATGTACCGGAACTTACGTTTTCCACCTTTGGCAACCTTCATAACCAAGGAGATAAAATGCCTATTTTCCCGATGTTGTTTGTTACCGTTGCCTGTGGCGCAATTTCAGGGTTTCATGCAACACAATCGCCCCTGATGGCACGCTGTATGAAAAATGAAAAACTGGGAAGAAGAGTATTTTATGGAGCAATGATTACCGAAGGTGTTGTCGCGTTGATTTGGGCAGCAGCCGGAATGGCATTCTTTGGAGGAGTTAAAGAGTTAAACACCGTAATGGTTGAACATAAAGGAGATGCAGCCTGGGCTGTAAACCTGATTTCGAACACGCTGCTTGGCAAACTTGGAGGCATATTGGCAATCCTCGGAGTTGTAGCAGCTC
>Ga0209639_1003616_pt1 | contig 10102 bp, 10 predicted proteins | sample EPASupsiteHSE605_FD_187268 | JGI IMG/M metagenome (GOLD analysis project Ga0209639, IMG submission 187268) | Bioremediated contaminated groundwater from EPA Superfund site, New Mexico - Sample HSE6-05 (SPAdes) (version 2) | ecosystem: Environmental > Aquatic > Deep subsurface > Groundwater >...
TTTCGTGATAGCGTTTTGGATCAGATCTTTTCCAAATTCCACTGATGTTCCCACGTGTACCCTTCCTTTTTGGGGAACATTTTTTCTAAGATAATCTTCTATATATATCTTGTGTTCAGGGGTGAGGCTCGAATCTGGACTTTTTTCCAGATAATTGGCCAATGCGCGCCTGGCCAATTTGGTTTGGCCGTCCCCTCTGACAGCGGTTTCCACGAAAGATTTTTCAGTTTCTTGGCTGGTAGCTTTCGGCGCTGTCTCGGCTTGGGCCGGTTTATCTTGAGTAGCAACCTTGTTGTCTTTCGTTTTTTCCTCTGCTTGGCCAGTCACTTGTCCTTCTTCCGGCTCATCGCTATTATTATCGGTTATTTCGCCGAGAATTTCACTATTTTCAGTTTCATCCATCGCGAGAGGAGCTTCGCCTCTTTTGGAATAAGAGTAGATTCCGCCAGCAATGACCACGACGATAAGAACGCTGATGAGGATCCTCAAGTTATCTCGAAACCATTGTTTGAACTTCCCTTGATTTTCTTCTTCGTCCATCAAGCTTTGTTCGTTGCTTTCACTTTCATTATTCTCTTGGTTATATTCCATAGGTTTTCACCTTCCTTTCTATTTTTTAAAGATTATTTCCGCCCGAGGCGGTCCTGCTTATGGCAGGAATGCGCTTGCGTTGAAGCTTTTGCGCTTGAATTAGCGCTTCATATTAAATTCTAACAAAGCCAAGAATGGCGTCAACTAGACAAAGGAGCCGTTTTAGGGCGTAATAATGGGACAAACCAAGAGATTATGCTTTTTAAGCATCTAAAAGAAATATGTCTTTTGGGTAAAAAATTGGATGGACAAATTTTCAATTCACAATTTTCAATTATCAAATCAATTTTAAATTCACAAAATGATTAATTTAGGAGCAATTAAAAAATTGAAAATTATTTGATTGTAAGTTCATTGAAGATTAAAAAAATGAAATAAAAAAAAGTTTTTCTTGTATAAAGGGCAAAGCAATGTAAATGAAAAATAAAAATAAAAAATTTATGGCCTGTGGATAACTTTTTTCTATTGCAAATAATTTTTAATGTTATATAATTTATCTAGTGAAGAATATTTTTTAAATTTAAAAAATATTTTAACAAAAATAAAAGGTCGAAAAACAAAAAGTTGTTTTAGAATAATTAAGAGAAAAAAATCTCTGTAAAAATAAAATAGAAGGGAAGGTGAGATAAATGGCAAAGAAAAAAAAGGCTACAAAGAAAAAGGCCAAGAAGACTACCAAAAAGAAAAAGAGATAGTCTTATGTCTTTTCGATAAATTCCCGATGAAAATTCGGGAAGGCAGTTGAGTTTTCAAAGATAGAAACTCAACCTCAGATCTTTAGCATTTGATCAATGTTGTAAAGAGCAAAAAATCCCGGAACGCGGGATTTTTGCTTTATACGAAGCTGTTTTTTTATGGGCTAATCTGGCAGACGCGCCATTTTCCAGCTAAATCTTTTTGGAATTTGGGGCGCCAGGCGGGGAAGTGATATTCTATCAATTTTTGAAGCGCTGGTTTTTGTTCCGGGCTGAACTCGATGATCAATAAACAATGATCGACGAACAACAGAAGCTTTCTTATTTGATTAAATAATTTTTCATAATGCGCTAAACCGTTATTTTCGGAAAGTAGTGCCGATCTTGGTTCGAAGTTTTTGACATCCGGCATTGTTCCTTCGTAAATTTTTTGGGAGAGATAGGGAAGATTGGCAACGATAATAGCATTTTGTGTTTTGCCTGCCTGCCGGCGAGGCAGGTATTTAGTATTTAGTATGGGAGACAATAAACTTCCCTTTAAAAACTTGATTTGCTCGTTAACATTATGTTTTTTGGCGTTGTGGCGCGCGACGCGTAACGCTTTTTTGGAAATGTCTGTAGCCAGTAATTGGTAATTAGTAAATGGCAATTTGGAATTTTTCAATTCTTTCGCAACAGAAATTATTATATTTCCGGAGCCGGTGCCTATATCCAGAATTGTAACTTTATTATTCTTTTTTCTATTTACCAATTTTAAATTACCAGTTACGACTTCCACTAGATGCTCCGTTTCCGGGCGGGGGATAAGGGTGTCTTTGGTAACTTTGAAATCCAGACCGTAAAATTCCTTGTGGCCCAAGATATACGCCATGGGCTCGTGTTTTTGTCGGCGTTTTATGAAATTTTGATACTTCTTGGCTTGTAATTTAGACAAAGGCATTTCTAGATGTGTCAAAACATATTCTCTTGACTTTCCGAGAATATGTGCTAGTATAATTTGTTGTTCGCATGGCGGGATGGTATTTTTCTTTTTCATAGCATCTCAGATAGGACAAAAGAGGAGAGTGGAATGGATAAAGACAGGGTAGAAGTGGAGGCTATAATGGAGGCAATTAGGCGGCATTTTCCTGTGGCAGTGAAAAATTATGTCTCGTCGCCATCAATGATAGAAAAATTTTACTTCGTCGTAAGGCTTAGTACGGATACTAAGCTTTTGGGAAGGGAGGATCTGGCGAAAGCCAGGGAGGTGCTTAAGCAGTTCGAAAACGAGTGGAAGGTCGATACGACTTCCCAATTCTTCGAACAACTGGGTATTACAAAGCTTGTTCGGAGGTAAGAAGCGCTAGGAGTCTCTATTTGAGCCTCCGGGCAAAAAATAGAGGCTCCGGCGCGAGATAACAATCTCAGTCGGAGTTTTTTATTTTCCTAATTTCAGTTTTATATCTTCTTCATGGAGGGCGCCGATAATGTCATCAAGAGCTCCTTCCAAAATGCCGCTTATATTGCTCCAGTTGTGTTTTATCCGGTGGTCAGTGATGCGGTCCTGGGGAAAATTGTAGGTTCGGATTTTTTCACTGCGGTCGCCGGTGCCGATTTGGCTTTTTCTGGCGTCTCCCAATTCTTTAGCTCGTTTGTCTTCTTCTGATTGAAGAAGCCTTGAGCGGAGAACTTTCATGGCCTTATCCTTGTTTTTCAGCTGGGATTTTTCATCTTGGCAACTCACGATGAGCCCGGTGGGAATATGCGTAATTCGCACCGCGGATTTGGTGGTGTTCACGGACTGTCCGCCAGGACCACTGGAACAAAAAGTATCAATACGCAAATCTTTCTCCTCTATTTTAAGTTCCACTTCTTCCGCCTGCGGGAGAACTGCTACGGTGGCAGTGGATGTATGGATTCGGCCGTTTTTCTCGGTTTCGGGAATTCTCTGTACCCGATGCACCCCTGATTCATATTTCATTTTTCCATAAACCCCCCCACCAAAATTGCTGGAGCTGGCTCTAGCTCCAGAATTTGCTTGAGAGTTTTTGGTGGGGGGGTAAACCCCCCGTCCGTTGATTTCAAAAACCACTTCTTTGAAACCGCCCACTTCGGCTTCATGAGAATTGAGCAGAGCGACTTGCCAGCGATTTTTCTCGGCATACCGCGAATACATCCGGAAAAGCTCACCGGCAAAAAGCGCCGATTCGTCTCCTCCGGCCCCAGCCCGGATTTCAATAATGATATCCTTGTCATCGTTCGGGTCTTTGGGTGTAAGGGCCAGTTCCAGTTCTTTTTCCAGCTTCTCTTTTTTGGGAGCTAATTCCACGTTCTCGTCGATAGCCATTTGTTTCATTTCAAGATCTTCTTCTTTGGAATTGATAATCTCGGCGTTTTGAGCCATTGATTTCTCGATATTTTCCAATTTGTCGATAAGATTGATTGTTTCCGTCATTTCCGCCTGTCTTTTACCCAATTCGGCCACTTTTTTGGCATCATTAAAAATCTCAGGAGAATTAAGCTGGGCGGAAATTTCCTCGTATTCCTTTTTGATTTGGTCGATTTGGTCTCGCATAATAATTTATTCGTATGGGCTATTCACATGTGCCTGTTTACGGCAGGCTTTTTCGCATGCTTTATTCCAATGGACTTTTGATGTTTTTAAGCATTGGATTTGTCACCTTAGTGTATAATTGTGTAGTTCTTATATTAGCATGTCCCAAAAGTGCCTGAACATACCTTACATCTACGCCATTTTCCAAGAGATGGGTGGCAAATGAATGGCGGAGTGAATGGAATGTGGCATCCTTGTCAATCTTAACATTTTTAAGGGCATTTTCAAATATTTTTTGAGCAGTTCTCGCTGTTAATTTTCCTCCGCGATTACTTTCAAAAACATAACTGTCTTTGTCTTTTAGCGCAAGCATTTCCCTAAGGTCAATTTTTAGTTTTTCCGGAAATACAGTCAGCCTATCTTTGTTCCCTTTCGCGCCTTTTATATGAACGGTAAATTCTTCTAAATTTATATCTTTTATTTTCAAATTTATCGCCTCGCTCACTCGAAAACCGGCGCCGTATGATAAAGAGATGAGCAGTTTGTGTTTTTTATTGCCTATCGAATCCAAGATTTTCTTTATCTCATTTTTCGATAAGACAACTGGTATCCTTTTCGCCGTCTTGGCAAATTTTATATCCAGTGGAACTTTGTTTTTGCAAATCTCCCGATAAAAATATCTGATAGCGTTCAAATGCAAATTGACCGTCAAGGAGGAAAGCCCTCTGCTCTGTTTTTCCAGAAGATATTTTTTGATAATTTCAACTTCCGGATCTTTCTTAACACATTTGATATATTTGAAATATTCCAAGAGACATCCCAAATAACTTTTGGCAGTTTTCCGGCTATAGTTTCTCAATTTGAGCTCATTTTCTATTTTTCCAAGCAGTTCTTTAAGTTGCATGGCGGTGCAAATATGCTACAATAATGACGGTTGATATCAGTAAGATTACAATATCACAAGTTCGCATAACACACAAACTCGTAACATTATCAGCAAGAAGTTCGTATAATAACTAGTTGGGTGAAATTGTTCTAATTTTTTACTCTAACAATATGAATGATGTTTTTTTAGTTTTCGGATATGGAGTTCCGAGAGATATCCTAAAAGACGAAAATTATAATTTTTATTTAAAAATGGTCTTTAATAAGATTTATGATTTTGTTGTAAAAAATAATATTGAAAAACCGGTTATTATCTTTTGTGGTGGTGAGACTGATGTACTAAAGCCATACAAAAGAAATGAAGCCGATGAAATGATTAAATTTTTTACAACACTAATTAAAGAAAGACCATTTTTAAAATCACAGACCCGAAATTGGCTTTTTATTTCAGAGAAGGATTCACTTTCAACCCTTGAAAATTTGATTAATAGTAAAAAGATTATTACTAGGCGTAAAATAAAAAAAGCCAATTTCTACGTTTTCTGTGAACAAACACGTGAGAGGCGTATCAAAGTTCTTGCTAAAAAAATATTCGAAAAAAATTATAATTTTCTTGTGGTGCCATTAGACTTTGATGTATCTGCAAATAGATATCTGCCTGCTGAGTATTTGGCCAAAAAAGAAAGTACCGAACTTAAACATTCGTTGTGGGCGTTGCAGAGTCCCGAAAACTTAAAAAAACATCATAAAGTTTTTGAAGAAAAGTTTGAATATTTTAGAAAAGTTGGACATAAAGCACACGTCAATGCGGTAAAAGAATGGTGGGATCAAAAACTTAAGGAATTAAAAAATTAGAACAACATCGCCCAACACTCGATATCCGCAAGGGCTAAAGCCACATTTCAATTCGCTTCGCTTCATTGAAACGTCGGATATCGAGAAACGTTATGTGAAATACCCAGAAATTTCTTTAATACACTTTAGAATTTTTTTGGCGAATGCACGGGTCGAAATAACTCAAAATGCAATAAAGTTAAAAATATAATTTATCAATAATCAATAAAATTATGAATCAAAAAAGTGTCGTCGTAATTTTAGGAGTTGTTGCCATTGTCCTAATTGGCACGACTGTGTATTTTGCAACAATAAACAAAGCAATTCAACCAGTTGCGCCAGCTCCAAAAGTTGTGCAACAACCAGTACCCGCTCCTACTGTTCAGCAACCAGCCCAATCAGCACCAGTTGATGAAACGGCTTCGTGGCAAACATATAAAAATGACAAATTCGGATATGAAGTGAAATATCCACAAAATTGGAATTACAAAGTTGAAAATAATTTAGCTTGTTTTAGAGAAAATGGAAAAAAATATAATATTGAAGAAAGCGATCAGTGTGGTATTTCCATTTCCGAAACGACAAATCTAGATACGAAGAGACTCAGCGCGCAGGATTGGGCAAAGCAAAAAAAGGAAAAAGGCGGCGCAACTATTACTGAAATGAAAATCGCGGGATTTAATGCAATTCAATCGCAAGATTACTTGGGGCTAGAAACAATAGTTAGCAAGCCAGTAAGCAACGGATTGGAAATTGACATCGCTACTCCAAATTTTGGTGATGAAGCATTGAATAAGCAAGTTAAAATCGTTTACGAAAAAATGCTTTCGACCCTTAAATTCACAAAATAAATTCGCCAAAAAATACAATAAGGAAGAAGAAATTTCTGAGTACATCACATAACAAAGAATATCTGGCTCAAAAGTTTTGCCTTATTAGATTTTTAAATTAAGGAACGCAAAACTTTTTCGACCCAAATTCATTTCCGCTACGCTACAATGAACTTCAGATATTTTTAACGTCGATAACTTGCTCTAAAATAACATTTTAATCACAAACATTATGAATCAAAAAGCAATCGTTGTAATTTTGGGAGCTATTGTTATTATTTTATTCGGTACAACCATATACTTTGCGACCATTAGCAGTGTTAATCAGCCGAAGCCAACTTTTTCAGGCAAGCAACAAGACAATCAGAATTTGCCGGCAAACAATGCTACTAACCAGACTCAATCGCAATCACCAGCGCCAGCGACACAAGTTCAGAACAATACGAATTCTGACATTTCCACTTGGATAGATTATTCCAACGCCAAATATAATTTCAGCCTGAAATACCCGCCTACATTGGGATATCTTGAAAATGAACATTCTAAATATCTTCAATCTGGCGAAATCATTGAGGGTATGCCAGGGCATACTGTATTTGATCTTTCGATTATGCGAAAACAGGATGTGTCAATTGCTAAAAATGGTGCGTATGAAGGAGGAGGCATCAATATATCGGTTGTAAAGAGAGAGACTAGGGAGCCCATTGCTGATGAAACCGCTCAAAATACGACAATCGGCGGACAGGCAGGAAAGAAAACTGGCTCTTCAAGCGGAGATAGTAAAAATATCAATTACATAGTCGAGTACAAGGGATATGTCTATACGATCACTGCCTGGGGTCCGGATCCATATTACTTTGATATTCTTAGTCAGGCAGTTTCTACGTTCAAATTCATAAAATAAATTGCCAAAATTATTTATTACTAAGAATAAAAATTTTTAGCTTTATTGCCTAACAACACACATCTGGATAATTCGCAAACGTTATTGGAAATATATATCAAGACATGAAAAAACCAGCTTTTTCTGACAAAGTAATCCAAGTTGTCAAAAAAATTCCCCGAGGAAAGACTTTGACTTACGCCCAAGTGGCGAATAGAGCCGGAAATCCCAAGGCGGCGCGGGCGGTGGGCAATGTCTTGAACAAATATTATAAAGAGTGTGTGAGAAACAGCTCGCCGACTATTCCCTGCCACCGGGTAGTGAGAAGCGACGGGAAGACTGGAGGATATGCTTTGGGGGAGAAAAGGAAAAAAGAACTGCTCAAAAAAGAAGCGGGCTAATAAGGAGTCATTTTTCGATCAATCTGAAGGCACTTTTTCAAGTGCTTTTTTGTTTGTCTAAGCGGGATTTTTAGGTTAAACTAAAAATACTAAAAACTAACGCTCCATGCGTATGCGAAAAATTCTCATAATAGGCTCTCGGGGAATGCTTGGCCAAGAATTGGTGGATACTTTCAGAAAAGACAAGGAATACAAGGTAATCGCCTGGGACAAGGAAGATATTGATATTACCAAAGAAAAAGAGGTTATGAAAAAAGTCGGGTTTACCAAACCGGACGTTATCATAAACGCGGCGGCATATAATGCCGTGGACAAATGCGAGGAAGGCAAAAAAGAATTTGAACTAGCAAAAAAAATCAACGGTTTGGCTCCGGGCTATCTGGCCAAAGCCGCCAAAAAAAACAAAGCTATTCTGGTGCATTATTCTTCAGATTATGTTTTTAACGGACAGCCGGAAATCCCGGAACCTGCTGGATGCGCCCACAATTGTTCAGCTTGTTCGTTGCATGATGATTTTCAGCCAGAGATCGGTTTTGCGGAAGATGCTAAGCCGGATCCGATCAGCCAATATGGAAAAACAAAACTTCTGGGTGAAAAAGAAGTTCAAAAAAACATGAAAAATTATTATCTTATCCGTTTGTCTAAGCTTTTTGGAAAGCCGGCTAAATCTGAAGGAGCGAAAAAAAGTTTTTTTGATGTTATATTGGAACTCGGGCAAAAAGGAGAGGCGCGGCGCTTGGTCGATGAAGAAACCAGCTGTTTCACCTATGCCCCGGATCTGGCCAAAAAAACCAAAGAAATAATTGATTCCAAAAAGCCTTTTGGCATTTACCACGTTACAAATACAGGAGCTTGCACTTGGTATGAGGCGGCGGTAGAATTATATCGACAAGCCAAAATAAAGACAAAGCTCATTCCTATCACTGGGGAAGAATATCCTCGGCCAGCCAAAAGACCGTTTTATTCCGTATTATTGAATACAAAATTAAATCCCATGAGAGATTGGAAAGAAGCGCTGAAGGAATATCTTCGCGAAATTAAAAACTAAATAAGATTTTAAGAATGAATAGTTATTATATCGAAACGATAGGCTATGTAGCGACGATTTTTATGGCTGTATCTTTAACTCCTCAGATCGTAAAATCTTGGCGGACAAAGTCAACTAAAGATATTTCAATTTCATGGACGCTGATATATCTTACTGGACTAGTTATTTGGGTGGTCTATGGGATAGGCATAAGCAGCTTCCACTTATGATATCTGCATCTATTGAAGCCTTGATGGCATTTTCTCTTTTGATATTAAAAATTAAACACGGATAAAAAGTATGAATAATCTCAAGAAACAAGACCCGAAAGTTTATAAAGCTACGCTAGGAGAGATAAAAAGACAGCAGGAGGGGATGGAGCTTATCGCCAGTGAAAATTATGTGTCAGAAGCGGTTTTGGAGGCGTTGGGATCAGTTTTCACTAACAAATATAGTGAAGGATATCCGAGGAAAAGATATTATGCTGGACAAGAATTTACCGATGTGGTGGAAAGTCTGGCAATTGAGCGGGCAAAAAAACTTTTTGGCGCGGATCATGCCAATGTCCAACCACTTTCCGGCGCGCCGGCCAATATGATCGCTTATAACGCGATCTTAAAACCTGGAGACACAGTCTTGGGGATGGATTTGTCCCACGGAGGGCATTTGACCCATGGGCATCCAGTGACTCTTTCCGCCCAGATTTATAATTTTATCCGCTATAAGACTAAGGCGGACGGACTTATCGATTATAAGGAATTGGAAGAAATGGCCAAAAAACATAAACCTAAACTTATTCTGGCCGGCTTTTCCGCTTATACCCGACAGCTGGATTATAAAAAATTTGCCTCAATTGCTAAAAAAATCGGAGCTATAACCATGATTGATGTGGCTCATATCGCCGGACTGATTGCGGGAAAGGCCATTCCTAATCCCGTTCCATATTTTGATATTGTGACTACGACTACCCATAAAACTCTTCGCGGACCTAGAGGAGGAATGATTTTATGCAAAGCCAAATATGCTCAGGCGATTGACAAGTCGACTTTTCCGGGATTCCAAGGCGGACCGCATGAAAATAATATTGCTGCCAAAGCAGTGGCTTTTGGAGAGGCGCTAGAACCATCTTTTAAAAAATACGCCAAGCAAATCATCAAAAACGCCAAAGTATTGGAGCAAGAGTTGAAAAAATACGGCTTCAAATTGATGTTTGGCGGAACAGACAATCACATGGTGCTTGTTGACGTATTCAGCTCATTTGGGCTAAGTGGAAAAGAGGCGGAAAAAGCCCTGGATAAAGTCGGCATCACGCTTAATAAAAATATGATTCCAGATGACCCGAGAAGTCCGATGGATCCAAGTGGCATCAGAATTGGTGTTCCGGCGGTAACTACCCGAGGAATGAAAGAGAAAGAAATAAAAG
>Ga0209639_1003617_pt1 | contig 10102 bp, 5 predicted proteins | sample EPASupsiteHSE605_FD_187268 | JGI IMG/M metagenome (GOLD analysis project Ga0209639, IMG submission 187268) | Bioremediated contaminated groundwater from EPA Superfund site, New Mexico - Sample HSE6-05 (SPAdes) (version 2) | ecosystem: Environmental > Aquatic > Deep subsurface > Groundwater >...
ATAATATATTCATTATATAAGTATTAATGTACCCTATATATTATCGAAATGAGAAATATCAATTCAATTCCTATCTCGAGAAAAATGCGAAAAAAAATTTATACAAAGTAAAAAAGTTTTACAAAGTAAAAAAGCTGACTTTATGAATTTTATATTTTATGAGTTCAAAGTCTTGTAGTAAAATGTCTCCCCAAGAGAAGGAGAAAGAATTAATGGCTTTCATTAAAAGTAGAAATTTGGAAGGAGACGATATGTTAATGCCTAATTTTGGGAATCAGACACCAGTTGAACCTGTTGTTCGTGTTCCGCTTTCTGATCCACTTCCTCCACAACCACCTGCTCCCAAACCTAAAAAGTAAATGAATAATGGGATAATTAACTCTTTTTTTTGATTTTTAATGGTTCAAAATAATATTTTTATGTACTGACTTTAATTATAAATAAACATTGTGAACAAAATTGTAAAGCATCATTGGTCTAGTGGTAGAATTTAACCTTGCCAAGGTTGGGGCCCGGGTTCGATTCCCGGATGATGCATTAATTTTTATTTTTTTATATGAGAGATGATAAGTTTTCTATTACTATTGGTTCTTCAACAGATTTGATATGTGACTGCGAAATGAAGAATGTAGTTTGTAAGGTGTCAATTTTGAACGATATAAGCGGATGTTTATTGAGAAAGCCTTATCCAGATCAATTTGTTTTTTCAAAATATGAGAATACAGACTATGTGCCGCAAATTGCTACGAAGCCTATTGATACTACATTATACAAACGGCCTGCTCCAAAATGGAACGAAAAATTTATTTATAACTTAGAACTTTCGGTGTTATTAGATCCAAGCTCCTTAGTATTATTTGAAATATTTGATATGGCGATATATAAGAATTATAGAGATTTTTGTCCAATAGCATGGGGATATTTAAGAGTTTTGTCTTCTCAAGGAAGGGTTATTAATATTGGAAAGCCACTATGTGTTCAATTGTACGCATACCCTCAACCATTTTATTTGAAATCTAATCTTCCTTTTGTATCCACATCAAGATTGTTTTCTTCAAAGAATCTTCTTGATGCTCACCTTTCAATAGTGTTGAAGATTGAAGAACCTTTTCAGATGTATGACGTTTTTAGAAGGTCGAAGTGTTATTACGAAATTGAAAAAGGATCTTTATCTGTAAAACAGATGATAGAACCATCAATATCTGATATCAGTTCGGTATCTGCAAATGAAAGTGATCACAATGCCATTGAAGAAAATGTTACTATCCCTGTTAATCTGAAAGCACAACTTATTTGTGGCGATACAGGTGCTTCTTATTTGAAATTTTCTCATGATGGGGGTTTCCTATGCGCTGCAGTTAAGAAATACCAACATTACTATGTTGAAATATTCTATTCTGCATCAATGAAAGTTTTTACATCATTTCCAGCTCATCATGATATAATATATGAAATGGATTTTTCAATGAATAATGAATTATTGTTGACTGTTTCCGGAGATAATACTGCTAAAGTATGGATTGTTGATGATCTTCCATCAAAAGCAATGATCCTACCTCATACTAAGTATGTTTACTCTGGAAAGTTTCATCCCAATAATTCTTCATTTGTTTTTACTGGTTGTTTTGATGGGATAATCAGACTCTGGGATCGAAGAGAAGGTATACCTCTGAAAGAGTTTCATGGACACAGATCAAGAATCAATACATTGGTATTATCCCCAAATGGCAAATCTCTATATGCAGGAGACTCATGCGGAGTGATAAGTGCATGGTCAATTACTGTTAATAATGACGAAACCGTGAAATGTGAATGTGAGAGAATAATTAACGATGACGAGATTGGATCAGCATCAATAACACACTTGGCCATGTACCAGTCTGACTTGTTCTTACTTGTGCATACTCAAGACAACATAATTCGGCTATTCGATACCAATGCGATGACATCTATTCAGAGATTTACTGGTATTCTATCTAAGAAATATAAAATGATGTCTGTGTTTTCAGTTGATGGATCCTACATTGTTTCAGGATCTGAGAATGGGAAAATTAGAGTTTTTGAAATAAAAACTGCCAAAGAGATACACATCCCATCATGGAAAGACAGATTTTCGACACCAGTAACATCTATTGCATGGAGTTCATCCCTTATTGCATTCTCTTCCCCTTTCGAGAACCAACCTATCATAGTATTTTCTTAAAATTAGTTTATGGAAAGTGACAAATGACTTTGAGTCTCTTTGCACTCGACTTTTTGTCAAGAACTTTGTTAAAAACATTTCCTAAATTTCCATATTTTATGATTGATTGTTTTATTGTTATAATGCCGACTTTTGGGTATTTAGATCAGATACGAATGATGTATATTAAAAAGTGTGCTGATATTTTCAGCATGAATTCTGCGCTTGTATTAATTTCTGCAAATCTTATCAAAGTATTATTTTGGTTTTTTGAACCATTTTCGTCTCCTTTGTTGGGACAATCAATTGCACTATTATTGACAGCCCTTATACATTCATATCTGCATTTCCATTACAAAGATGAAAAAGATGATAAGGTTCATAAATTTCCTCATATATCTAATTCATTAATTGGGAGCAGAATCAAAATGCCAAATCTTTTGGAATCCAACAAGTACTTACAGATTAAGAATTCACAATCATATACCGAATTCTTGTTCTCTGTAGTGATTTATTACATTATGTTTTTATTTTTGTACTTCTGTTCCTGTCTCATACTTGGCATTCATTTCACTGTTCAGATTTCTTCTATTATTGCCAACTTAATTGACTCGATGGTATCACTCCCACAGTTTATGTTGATTGTAGTTAAAAAGAATGTAATGAATACATCAATGGTGCTTATTGGTCAATATCTTTTTGGAGATATTTTCAAAATTTTTTTATTCACTGTTAGCCATTCTCCTTGGCCTTTTACATTTGGAGCTGTATTGCAGTTATGCATTGATACAATAGTAATGTTGACATTTTTAAGGATCCGCAAGAATAATTCAACAAATAAAGATTTAAGTCCCAAAAAATCACCACAAATCTTAGATTAAATGTTTGAAATTGAAAAATTATTATTTACTTACGAAATATGTTTGATTCTATTTGATCTCGATACTTGCTTGGTGGCTGAGGTGTTAAAAATGGTCCAGGTGAAAATAGCTTTTCACGTATAAGGTCTTTAGATAACAATATGTCGACCATACCACTACCAATTGGAGTAAAGCTCCCTAATATTACAGATGTTGATGTTCCATTTGCTTCTTCTTCGACTTGATGAAACGATGCATTAAAGAGGTGTTCTGATGTTGTTTCAAAAGATGCAAGTTTCAATGATGATGTAGATGATTTTGCCAATCCATGGCGAGTTATACCTAAAACCTTTCCCCTGATAGTCATTAAATCAGATAAAAGCATCAAGTGTCTTCTGTCAATTGTAAGTCCATAATTTTTCATAACATCTTCGATTTCATTAATGATTTTGGATCTTGCCGCTTCAATTCCAAGGACTTTTTCAACATCCAATATATGGTTAGATGTTGTACTCTTCCACCGTACACCTGGGGTCGATAGTACTTTCAAGAATGAGTTACCTTCAACATATAATTCATAAGACCCATCCTTGTCCTTATTAATAAATACTTGATTAACACCTTCAATTCCTGAAACACCTACCTTTGGTAGCTTTAAGAGTAATTCTTGCATGACAAACAACAATTCGTTTGGATTCATTTGTGGATAACTGATCTGAACGCAGGAATGGCCTCTAACGGCAGTATGTTCTCTTTTAACACCAAGTTTTGGTGTGTTTTCGATTGATTCACGAACCGTTTCAGCAAAAATATTTAGTTTTGCTTCTTGAATCAAAGCCATATCTAATTCTATATCTATATAACAGCCATTCTCGGCTTGAACATATTCGATTCTTTTTGCAACCTGATCAAGAGTTACTCTTTCAATGGTCCCTCTTACTATTCTGGCTGATAATTCTTCTTTATTTGATAAAAGTTTAACTGTAATAATTGGAGTCTTGATTGTATTAACAGCATTCATTACTTCTTCAATTCTTGGAACACCAAGTGTAACGTTCATTGAAGCAACTCCAGCAAAGTGAAATGATCTTAGTGTCATTTGGGTAGCAGGCTCTCCAATTGATTGGGCAGCAACTGCACCAACAGTAGTTCCAGGTTCAATCATTGATTTCTCACATCTTCTCATAGTAAACCTCACAAAATCATCAATAAATTCTTTCGTTATTGGTTTGAGGCTACGAATCTCTTCGTTAGAAACCAATGGTTTGAGTTTGATATACTCAGCCAATAAGTTCTTATGAATGAATGATTCTAAACGATCAATTAAAAATGGAGGAACACGAACTAATCCAAGTCGTTTTTGTTGTTCCCTAATTGTAGCAAACAATGACTCAGTATATGGTGTTATCTCATTTATATCAAGTAGGTCAAAATTTCGGTTCTTAAATAAAAGCTCAGCAGCTACTCTGTTCAAATCTACTGGGAATGCTGTTGTTTCAAGAACAAGCGGGTCGAGACCATCATCACCATATGTGAATTGGACGATTGTCCCATCTGCCATTCTCACTGTCTGATCATAAGCAATGATAAGGTCTTCAAGAGACTTCATCAATCTTCTTTGCATATAACCTGTTTGAGCAGTTTTAACTGCAGAGTCTACCAGTCCTTCACGTCCACCAATTGTATGGAAGAAAAATTCATATGGTGTCATCCCAGTATAGAAACTATTAGCAACAAAACCTTTTGCAACGGGATCTTTGGAACCATGATGGAAATGAGGTATTGTTCTATCAATAAAATCATCAATAATTCTCTGACCACCAACTGACTGCTGTCCTACGCATGCCATCATCTGAGCTATGTTAATTGTTGAACCTTTAGCCCCCGATCTTGCCATTACCAATGGAGTATTAAGGTTTGATAATTGTTCCATAGCCATTTTACCAATATCTTCACGAAGATCAGAGAGTTGTTTGTTCAAAAACCTTTCAAGAGTCTTTATTGGGGTTAAACCGGGTTCCGGATCTAATTTATTTTGATCAAATAATAAAATTTTATCTTTGCACTTAGCATATGCTTGATCAATTAATGCTTGTTTCTTTGCAGTTAATTCTTCACTTGGTAAGACATCTGTGATTCCTATTGAAAAACCTCGATTCATTAAATAACGAGTTGATAGTTTGGCAATCCTTTGCATACATATTGCTGCAAATTTGGGAGAAACATCTCGAGACATAATTGCCCAAAGAGATTTAGGACCACCTCCGATTAAAGATTTTTCTAGAACACCTGATATCATTGTATTATCAAGAAAAGAGACAAAACCATCTCTTGGACACATTTCATAATTCCCTTTGTATTCTTTGTTGGCAACCCTGTGTGTGAAATGGAATGGAGTCTTACTATTAGGTCTTAGCATTAGTGTAAGGACTTGTTTTCCGGTCCACAATTGAGTGGGATAAATAATTGCAGGAGGTGGAATTTCTACTATTTCTTGATCATCAAATATCATACCCACCAATTGAGAAAAGTGAGAATAATCAAAAAACACATTCTTTCGTGTCACAAGGTAGGTACCAGAAAGAAAATCCTGAGTTGGAGCTACAATCATTTCTCCTGCACGAGGGGAAAAAAGATTATTTAATATATTCATCAAAACCTTTGCATCTGCAGCAGCTTCAAGTGTCTGAGGTAAATGCAAGTTCATTTCGTCTCCATCGAAATCTGCATTAAATGGAGCACATGCACATTCATTAAAACGAAGTGTTCTCCACGGCATAATTTTGGCCCTGAATCCCATAATTGATATCCTATGGAGCGATGGCTGACGATTGAACAATACAGTATCATCGTTCATCAAGTGCCTTTCAACAATATCGCCATATCTAAGCATTTGGGCCGATTTTTGACGGTCAGCCACACTTAAACTAATTTTCATTTTTTTATCAACCTTCCAAATAGTATTTGCCCCGGGATATTGATAGGGTCCTCTAATTACGCATTCTTGAAGAAGTTTCTTATTAAACTCAGTTACTCTTGATGGAAAAGTTAATGTCATAGCCATTTCTAAAGGAACAACTACTTGATCAACATTTGCATTTGGATCAGGAGAAATAACAGTTCTACCACTGAAGTTAACTCTTTTACCAGATAAATTCGTTCTGAAGCGCCCCTGTTTTCCTTTTAATCTTTGAATAATACCAATAACAGGTTTGTTCTTTTTCTTGGTTTTTAATGCCGTATCGCTAGCTTCACTGTTGATAAAACTGTTGATAGTTTGCTGAAGACTATTCCACACTTCAACAAATGAATTTGTTTGTTTCCCAACTTCAATAGCTTTTTTAAGATCAGTGTTTATCCGAATTGTGTCAACTAATCTAACAGTCAAATCATCTTGATTTGTTCCTTCACCAGCTGAAACAACTGCCGGCCTAATGCATGTAGGTGGAATAATGATGGTTCTAATAATCATTTCCGAGGGAGATGATGTGGAATATCTATTCAGTAATAATGGAATTTGCCTTGTAGGAATTGCATCAAACAATTGAAAAACACGAACAGGAGTTAGATCCTCTGTAGCATTTGCAAGAAAGTGCTCAAGATCTTTTTCGCTAACATCCTTAAGTTTAAGTTCCTTGAACTTAACCATAAATGATTCCTGTAGTTTTTCCTTTTTTTGTCCGACGCAATGGCTAATAATAATAGTATTCTTGGTTTTCCTTATAGGTCCATTGAGTGCTCCGCAGTGAGGACAAATGTTCACTTTTTCGCACTCCTTAATAAGATTTTTAAGCTTTTCTACCATATTTGACACAGTTTGTGGGGGGGCTGTAAATAGTTTTCTCAAACGAGTATTGATGTCGTCGTTAGGGAGTAAAACATTTGAACATGTTTTGCAAATGCACTTTAAAACATGAATAATTGATGAATAAAACCCAATATTAAAAACAGGCAAAACCAAATCAAGAGAACCAAAATGCCCAGGGCAGGTTTCTTTTGATTGCCCACAAACTTGGCATTTGTAGTCATCATTAATCGTTCCAAGCCTTAAATCAAGAGCACCCCCTGTTTTTGGTTTTAACGTACCTGGTTCATATAACTCAGAGTCATGAACAAAAACACTACTTAATTTCCTAATATCAGTAGGATCTAAAATACCAAAATCAAGGCCAACAATTTTATTTGGCGCATTCGATGGAGGAATTATGGTTTTCTGTATCAGACTTTGTTCCATTATCAAATTTTGAAAAGTGACATTATCACAGAAATATATGTGATAAAAAAAGGATGTGAGAAGAACCATTCTATTCATGATGAATATTCATATATGAATACCATTACTCCTCATGGTATTCCAAAAACATATTATAGCACTTTAGTTTCGCCTCAATCATAATGAAAAGGAAGATTTTCCTTTTGAGAAGAATGCTTGAATCATTGGAATTTAAAAAGTGAGCTATTTTTGCATCTTGATGAGAGAAAGGAACTGAATAGGGAATTTGAAGCATAATGGCTAAAAAAGTGGTAAAAAGAACTACATATAAATGACTTAATATATCAAAACAGACGAACTCTGGAAGCTTCATGGTCAACGATATGTTAATGGATTTGAAATGAAACACATTATCCCTGGTTGTCTGAATGGACCAAATGTTGACTGGAACTTGATTCCTCTGAATCATTCAAATTGTTTCTTCATATATCATTGGTTCAGGAAATAGTTAATCCGTCTTTGTTCAAAAAGGAGACAAGAAATATTTATATGAACCACTATCCCCTTTTTTCGTCTTTAGTGAGCATTCTGGGTTCTTCCGTAACCACAATACAAGAACATTCTTAGAATGACAATTTACTCATGAAATCATTATTATTATCACTGGAAATAAGAAAGCAATTGAGAATGTCACACTTATCTCTCTCCAATTAGCCATTTGATTAGTGCATAATAAATCTGCATATGTTCTTGGGATAGTTTCTTTTGGAGTTTCTATGATTGTTCTCTTATATGTCATACTCAATGTTTCTTCTATTGATCTTATTGGAGATTTCTCTGGTGATATTACAGGTGTTTGCATTTCAAAGAATGTTCTCATTGGAGAAGGAACAGGAACTGGTAACTGTGCATTACAATAATATGATTTGAAGAATTGTAATTGATAAGTGATTCTATTAGTGAATGAATTATTATTTGATGTTAATACTGCTGTTGAAGTAGAGAATGATGCAGAGTGATCTATGAACGAATGAGACACTTCAAGAGAACCTGATTCTAAATTGAATAGAGTGTTTTGATTATTCTGGAATATGCAATACATCATCTTTCTTGATCCTACTCCCCATGCATATACAACTCCAATAGATGGACTGTTGTTATGAACAATGTTAGCATATGACATATATATTGTTCCTGAGGTAGAATGTAAGTATATGCAAACGTAATTAGATACCTTATTGTTTGAGAAAGTACAATGTGAGCTTATGAATGAGGATGGAGAATAGATCCAAATACCAGAAACAGTTGAAGCATGGTTCATTGAAATGTTTGTGTTGTCAAAACTCTGATTACCTGAGTCTAGACGAATAGGATAATGTCCAAATGTAGAATGAGAGCAATTTGATATTGATAGATACTCCACTTGATTTATCTGAGAAGCTTGAAGATAAGCAAAATGACAAACATAAGTATCTCCACAAGAGCATTTATTAGCACATATCATTCTGAGACATGAATTTGATGAAGAGATGTATACTGCTCCAGCATTCTGAGAACAAACACAGTTATAGAACATTGAGTAATTGATATTCATTAAGTAAGAACTTACAGTGACATATATTACACCACCATTTCCAGAGTATGATGAATATCTTGAGAAGAAACAATTAGAAATATTGATATTTTCATCTATATAAGACCTTCCTTGATCTATACTTTCGTTTTCGCATCCCACCCCATCATCCCAAATAATCTCATTATCATCCAACCACAATTGAGGCACACTTGGGTTATTTTTGGGATTTTTCAAAAACTGTCTTTCTTGTATTAATAGTGAAAAGTGTTGTTGTCTCTTATGTAGTTTTTCAATATAGGCAATATTTATCAAACATAATAATCCAAAAATAATGTTTGATGGAGTAATGATATTGTTTGTGAATGTCTTTTGTTTGGTAATTTCGTTTAGTTTTTTAGTATTTTTAAGTTCTTTTTTCGAGAATAATAGTGATATATTCCACAAATATGTTAATTCAATCAGAGATTCCAAAAAGCGACTGATTTGGATTCCAATTGATCCAAAACATAGGAGTTGGCTTGAATATCTAATAATAATAGAGGGGTTCAATAATAGAATATTGAAAACAAATATTACCAAATTTTTGAATGAGATATATTGTCGAGATTGGTTAACTTTCATAATTAATGGTGAAACATAGTGATTCATAAATGAAGTTAAATACTGTTTTTTTCCCAATATTTTGTATAAATATATGATAAAAATCATGTACAAAATGTTTTTTTCGGATAATAGCTTTGATACTGATGAGGAGACACTTGATAGGAACATTGATTATTACAATAATATTGATGACTTTTTGAATGAAATCGTTTTGATAACGTTTCTAAAGAAATATATTTATAAAGTTTTCTCTGGTTTCAGCTAATGTTGGCCAAAAAGTACCAAGGTACAGAAAATTACCCAAATTTTTTAGTACCAGTAATTACCAGTACTTTTTTGTAAAATTACCGGTATATACTGGTACTTTTTCTATCGTTTCTCGGTACTTACCAGTACTTTTTTGTAAAATTACCGGTACTTACCGGTACTTTTTCTATCGTTTCTCGGTAATTACCAGTACCGGTACAATTTTTTCTCGGTACCGAAAGAATAACCGCAAAATACCTACAAGTACCGGTACTCTTGAACGAGTGTAGACTTATTCATAAGAGCTCTCAAAAATTGTGAACAAAATTTCTTATGATTTCCAACATGCAATTTTCCTAATTTACGGGTTGTTCTTTCGTTCAAAAAACATTGTTCTGTTTGAAGAGGGTAAGAATCATACT
>Ga0209639_1003618_pt1 | contig 10097 bp, 7 predicted proteins | sample EPASupsiteHSE605_FD_187268 | JGI IMG/M metagenome (GOLD analysis project Ga0209639, IMG submission 187268) | Bioremediated contaminated groundwater from EPA Superfund site, New Mexico - Sample HSE6-05 (SPAdes) (version 2) | ecosystem: Environmental > Aquatic > Deep subsurface > Groundwater >...
TGAAGATTTTTTAATCGCCAATCCAAGTATAGATGTAACCAAAAATGAAGTACTCATACCTATCCTCATTAAATTTAGCAGCGTAGGTGTAATCGTCACGATACCAGATTGGTATATAGAAGAACTAGACCCCATATTGTAAAACATTGAAATACCATATATTATGAAATCTTTTAAAAATAAGGTATTACTTGGTTTGATGGTTCTCCCCCTATTTATATTGCCATCCTGTGTTGACGAGCCTGATTGTTCTTTGAATAACGAAAAACTTGTCGATGTCAAGCTGACAATTACATTGCCGGAACCAATTTCCAAAAGTGTAACTACTAAAGCTCCAAGAACAGATTATAATACAGTAAATGACCTAAATGTGTTGATATTTAACGCATCTGGAAATTTAATTGGTTCGTACTACTTCAATGAAGGTGATGGAGGCGACCCTCCGCAATCAACCGTATTTCCAACTCTGCCATTAAACAGCAGCACATTGTCTACTGATATTACTTTTTACGGAGTAGATCCAGCTTATGATAAATTCTATCTTGTAGGTAACTTTGGAGGCCCTATTCCTACATCAGTAACAACAGTAGGACAGTTAAAGAATCTGAAGCAAATAGAAGCGACTGGCATCCCCACAAAATGTATGATGTTTGCAGAAGCGGCTTCCAATGGTGGTAGTGGAATGTTTACATACCTGAAAGCTGATTTGGTAAGAACCTTAGCAATGGTAACTGTCAAAATTGAGGCATTGGCTGACTTTAGGAGCGATATCCGCATTACTCCCACAAAAATTCGTTTGCTAAATGTTCCTAACAGTTGTGTTCTAGGAAACAATTTAGATAATATTGATGATTTGGATAATGCAATTGGAGCAAATTCAGTCACAGCTGTTCCTACAGGAGACGCTGCAATAACCACAACTTGGGGAACGCTTACCTCAACAAATACAGTTTTAGGCGGACACGAGTCAACGGCAATTCCGTTGTTTATGTTCGAAAACAAACAGGGAAATAAAACGACAGATACTGAACAGAACAAAAAAATTAGCGATAAGCCTAACAGTTCCTATTTGGAGGTTGAAGCCAGCTATCAGTATCTTGTTGGAACAACAGTAAACAAATCGGGAACCATTATTTACAGATTCAGTCTGGGAAGTGATATTACGACAAACTTTGATGTTATCAGAAATCATCATTATGCTGTAACTCTTCAATTGTCCGGTTGGGGAGGCGCCTTTGAAGACGGTCATGTCAACTCATCTGGGGTTCTGGTTATTGATGGAGATGCGGCAGGAGTAAGCTGGCGTGTTGATTTAGCATTACGTGACTGGGGGTTCTTGCAGGATGAATTCAATTTTGATGCACACGCAAGTTCAGGAACAATACCAGTAGCTGGCAATGGATGGAACTTGGAATGGGTATCAGGAGATGTATGGCTTCGATTTTTACAAAAAGGGAATGGCGACTGGAAAGATCCTAAAACTAGTGCGAACTTTGATAACACAGGTGGATTGTTAAAGTTTTATGTTGTACCATGGCGCTTTACTGACGCTGATTATGGAACTCCATATCGTGAGTTTGTATTAAGAGTAAGAAAGGGACCTGAATATCAGATAGTTACTTTCAGACAATGGTCTCCTATCAGACTTGAACCAGGTCTATACATGGAACGTTTCGAAGAAGCAGGCAACATGATAACTTGGGGATACAATGGCGATGTACTAGCAGGCACTTTTGGAACTGGGAATTATTCATTTTTATTTGGAGGCAACGAAGCGATTGGGTGGAATAATACTTTGTATTTGTATTCTCGTAATGCTACAGGATCTCCAGCCGCGCAACTATGTATGAAAAAAGCAGGCTATGATTTTACTGGTGTTCCAGGAAATGCTCCTATTATTCCTGCGGAAAGAGCAGCCTATTTTATGCCGGCGAAAACTGAACTAGTCAAATTAGTAGGGTATGTAGGTGACATATATGATCCGGAACAGTTCCACGATCCTGTTGTAACAGCAGAGGACTACTGGAGTTCATCCGCATCTGATCCAGATCGTACCTATACGTATTTTTGGCAAGGAGTAACAACAATGCCAACTCCTCCAATAATTATTACATCAACTACAGTAAATCGAAATTTAAACAAAAGAGTACGTTGCACGTATCGTCCGGCATTAAATCCTTAGGATACGAAATGTATAAGTTAGCCAAAACATATAGCAAGCAGTGAACACATTCTTTGACAGCCCTGGTAAAATCAAATTTACCAGGGCTTATTTTTTACTTAAAATAGTGATTTGATAAATTTATGTTAGACTGGTAAGTTTTAAATAAATTGATTACTTTTGAAATAAATTAAAACATCCGAAAAATGAAAATAGCTATGGTCTTATTATTCCTTTTAGGATTGGGAGGAACAATGTCGTGCGGTCAGTCCGGGAAATCATTTCCGGAAACTCAACCGGAATCTAAGGAATTTCAGTTGCCAACTGTGCCTGTTACCATCACTGTACCCGAAGAACGGGCAGACTACCTGGCAAAAAATTACTGGGTACATTTTGACTTTTCAGATACAGCCTACATACACATGCCTAAAGTTACCGAACAGGCGTTTGTCAATTACATCGATGTGCTGAAACTTACCGATAAAGAAAGGGCCTATGATTATATCAGCAGCCTGATGAAGGCTGCCGAAAAAGATAGTCTTGTTTTTCATTATTTTGCAGGATTGGCAGAGAAATATCTGTATGATCCTAATTCGCCCTTTCAAAACGAACAATTATACATTCCGGTTCTTGAAACCCTGGTAAGTTCAAAACTGACAGGCGATGCAGACTGCATACGCTTCGAAGCATTGTTAACCCTGGCCCAAAAGAACCAGCCGGGCTCCGTTGCAACAAACTTCACTTATACCCTGGCTGATGGTAGAAAAAGACAGCTTCGAAATTTTAGAAGTCCGTACCTGCTTCTTTTTTTGAATGACATTGATTGCGAAAACTGCAAACAGATAATGAAAGAACTTGCAGAATCTGATGTTATAAATGGATTGATAAATAAACAGACTCTTGCTGTTCTATCACTATACACCCAAAATGATACTGAAAGCTGGAATAAAAAGCTCTCCGATATGCCCGATAACTGGGTAAATGCTTACGATGAAAAACTACAGATTTCAAACGAAGAGCTATATGATCTTAAAGCGATGCCAACACTCTATCTGCTGGATAAAGAAAAAAAGGTATTACTAAAAGATGCTGAACTGAAAGATATTGTATTGTTTTTAGAGAGTTTAAAAGATCAACCGTAAGCAAATTCAAAGAAAAAACGACACTTATTGTAAAATACAATAGCAAATCAGCATAAATATAACTTTAAAGTGATACTTTTGCATCTATTGGCTTATTATAAAGAATACATTGAACATTATCATTTATATAAACAGGATTAGCTCTCTGCGAATGATTCTTTGGGGATTGTTTTTTATAACAATTACCCAGGTAATATTTGCGGCATCAATTCCTGAGTCTAAAAAATGGTTTGATAAAGCTGAGTCGTTCGAGAAAGCCGGAGATATCGAAAAAAGTATCAATACCTACAGGATTGCTCTTTCTCATGCAGAAGCAGAAAACAATCTTCACATGCAGGCTCAGATCATGAACAACCTGGCAATAATCTTAAGTGATTCCGGAAATAGAAAGGAAGGCATTGATCTATCATACAAATCAAGCAAAACATATTTGTTGGCAGGTGATACATCCCGGGCTGCCAATGCATTATTAAACATAGGAATAGATTATATTGATGATGGGAAATATGAGGAAGCCTTAAAAGTGCAGCTCAAAGCATTGGAATTGCGGCTCCAATGTGGCGATTCTTCGAATATCGCGGCTTATTATCTGAATATTGGAGATGTTTACAAACAGTTGAACATCGATAAAATGTGGAAAGTATTTCTTGAAAAAGCCCAAATACTTGCTGTAAATCCTAAATACGCTGAATTCACTACACAGATCAGCATTCTAAACGAACTTGGATCTACCTGTGAAACAGAGAAAAAATACAATGAGTCCATCAAGCATTACCTCGAAATGTACGAACGTTGTAGAAAAGAGCATTACACCGTCGGAATGTCTACAGCCCTGAACAATCTTTCCAGTGTTTATCTTACTTCGAATCAAAGTCACAAAGCATTACAAGCAGCACAAGAGGCTTTGCTACTTAATACAAAAGATAATAATTACTATGGGTTGGTTTATACGTACAATCTATTAGGCGAAGTCAATCTTGCATTAAATAAAATGGATGATGCCGGCAATAACTTTTCAAGAGGGCTCAAAATTGCAGAAAAATTCAATTTCGTTCAGGAAAAGAAGAATTCACTTGAAGGTTTGTATAAAACGGCAAAGAAGAAAGGAGACTGGAAAGAAGCCCTTTTATATCACGAGAACTTCTATTCGCTGAGGGATTCTCTTCAAAGCCAAAATTTACAGGAAAAGGTTCTTGAAATTGAAGCAAAATATGAAAATGAAAAGAAAGAAAGACAAATAGAGTCCCTCAACAAGGAAAACGAACTCAAGAATGCCCGCATCCGAATACAAAATCTTTACATATGGGGTGGAACAATGTTCGTCCTGCTTTTTGCAGCCGCAGCCTTTTGGATAGCTGAGCAGAAACGCAAACAACAAAAAGCGAAGCAGATTGAACTGGAACAAAAACTTCTGCGATCCCAGATGAATCCTCATTTTCTTTTCAATTCTCTGGGTGCGATTCAAAACTATATGCTACAGAACGATGGTCGTAAAGCAGCTTTTTATCTCAGCAGCTTTTCCTCTTTAATGCGTTCTATCCTTAAAAATTCCAGAGAAGAACAGATTTCTCTGCAGGAAGAAAAGCAAACACTGGAGAACTACCTGTTGCTTCACAAATTAAGGTTGGGTGATAAACTTTCTTTTGTCATCAATATTTCTGAGGAATTGGATACGGAAGACATATTTATTCCCCCCATGCTTATCCAGCCATTTGTAGAAAATGCCGTAATACATGGCATCGAACAATTGGAGGAAAATGGGCACATCGCAGTTAACTTTAGTAAAGAAGGTGATTTGTTGGTGATCTCTGTAGACGACAACGGACCAGGCATAAGTAATTCTCCTCAGACAAGCCTATCTACTCATGTATCATACGCTTTACAGATATTCAGGGAGAGAGTCGCTAATTTGAAAAAGAAATACGGGACAGCTATCACCTATAACATCACCGACAAAAGTCGGGAAAACGGATCGGGCACATTGGTTACTGTTAAACTTCCATTAAAAACATAATTCGCATGGTTAAAGTTGTTATTATAGATGACGAAAAAAGCTCAAGAGAAACGATCAAGTTTTTATTGGCGGATTATTTCCCGGAAGTTACTGTTTCGGCTGAGGCTGAAAGTGTGGATGATGCTGTGAAAATTATCGAAGAGCAGAACCCAGAACTAGTTTTCCTTGATATTGAGATTAAGGGAGGAACCGGTCTTCATGTGCTACAAAGGCTCAAAAAGCGTGACTTTAAACTGATTTTTATCACAGCATTCAATGATTTTGCAATTAAAGCCATAAAATTCAGTGCAATCGACTACATATTAAAACCGATAAATGAATTTGAATTTAAAAATGGTGTCGAACGGGCCATTCTTGAAATTGGGAAAATAAGTAACTCCTCACAAACAGATACCCTCTTCGCCAATCAGGAAAATACAAAAGAAAGAAAATTAGTACTTCGAACATCGCAAGAGATTCATATCGTAAATATCAGCGAAATTGTACATTGTGTATCCGACAATGCCTACACTACATTTCGGCTAAATACAGGAGAAAAAATCGTGGTATCCAAAGGAATAGGGGAATATGCTGATTTACTTGCCGGCTTCGGCTTTCTGAGGCCTCATCAATCACATTTGGTTAATATCAATTATATAAAGAAGTTAGACAAGAGTGATGGTGGCTTTTTAATATTAAAAGACAAAACGCAGATTCCGGTTTCATCCAGACAAAAACAACAGCTAATAGACCTACTCAGCAAGCTTTAACGGATTCAAAGCCAAATAACACTTATACGTTCTTTCTTTTATCGAATTCAAATTAGTCGATTAGAAGAAGGAAACTATTCCTTTTCTTTGCATTAATACGATAAATTATTTTATTTACAACTAACTTTTTTCTTTTTCTATAATACCAGTGAATAATTACTTAGGACAATACGAATAAAACGGCACTAACCCTATTAATATATTCTAAACCACTGTTATTTTTGAGTTCAACCAAAACCGTTCAAGAATAACAACCCGAAAAAAAGCTCTGCATAACTGCAGAGCTTTTTTATTAATCAGACATTGGGATTAAAATACTGATGTTTATTTTTGGTTGCTTTGCCATATTGAACGGCATGATTCGGACAAATATGATAACATGCCAGGCAGGATGTACAATTATCGCCCCAAACAGGTTTTATATCAACAGAAACATTACGCATGGGACAGATCTTTTCACATAATCCACAAGAGATACATGCATCAGTTGCAAAAAATGGTTTGGCTGTAACCTGATATTTATTGAATAACGGGTTTATTATACGACTTTTCAGGTAAGCCCAACTTCCTTTTTTGCATTCAAATGTATCCGGCGAGCATTCAGCAATAAGCTTATTAATACGCTGAAGCACAGGAATACATTCTTCCAGTTTCTTTTTTTCCAAATCCTTCGGATCGGTATCAAATCCTGGTAATGATACATAATTATTAGGCATAATTACAGAAAATCCAGCGTTCCATTTCAACCCTTTCAATTCAGCTTCTTTTTGAATTATAGGTAAAGTGAGTCCGGCTTCATCCCCGCAGGAGCAGATAAAAAACATATATTGACCGTGATAGTTTTCAAGGCGTATTTTTCGGAGGAAATCCAAAACAATAGCCGGAGGAGCCCACGAGTATACCGGAAATACAAAACCTATCTTTTCATTATTCTGTAAAGTGTAATGAAATGAATTAGCAGGATCTGTCATTTCTCCTGCAATAGAAATCAATCTCTCCTGCTGATAAGTAGAAACCGTATTGGCTATCCATTTGGAGTTACCTGTTCCTGAAAAATAAAATATCATATATGTTCTTCTCTATTTTTTATTCCTTGCAAAGGTAATAAAAGTATATGTTAAGATTACAGGTTGTTATTTAGCATTTTCCAATACGGTTGCAATCATCTCTTTGGTATAGAGTTCTGTTGCTCCCCATATTCCAGCCACTGTAGATAGTTTATCTACCAACATTGGGATGTCTTCTTCTGGTATATTTCCTTCTTTCAGTGTTACAGGTGCGCCAATTTTAGAATACCATCCTTTTAAGGCTTCAATACCTGCGTCTGCACCTTCTACGTTAAACATGACTTTGGCAAAACGATCGAATCGTTCGGGCAGGAATTGCTTTTGCCACTTCATCCAGGCAGGCATCAGAATAGAAAGTCCAGCTCCGTGTGCAATATTATATTCGGCCGAAAGGGTATGTTCCAGAAAGTGAGTATCGTACCTGTTATTCTCTACTCCACAGAAAGTAGTAAAATTCAAGGCTTGCGTTGCAGCCCAGGCAAATTCGGCACGTGCTTCGTAGTTGTTGGCATCGGCCAGCAGAATATTGGTGGTCCGCATCACTGTTTTCAGAATATTTTCCACATATCCGGCCATATATTCGGGCAAATAAGTAGCCGAGAGGTACATATCCAGACTGTGAGCAAAAATATCGGCTGCCGAATACGCCAGATAATCGTTGCCGACTGTAGCTTGTAATTCTGGATTAATAACCGAGACTGTTGGATAAGTGGCAGGTCCGGCCAGACTGAATTTTTCCTTTGTTTCGTCATTAGTTACTACAGCGAAATTATTCATCTCGCTACCGGTAGCTGCCAATGTCATAATATCGAATATCTTCAATGCATTAGAAGGAACTGCTTTATGTGTAAAGAAATCCCATACATCGCCGTCGTATTTTGCTCCGGCTGCAATGGCTTTCGACGAATCGAGTACCGAACCGCCTCCGATAGCAAGAACTGCTTCCACGTTTTTAGATTTGGCAATTTCTATTCCTTCATACACTTTACTAAGCAACGGATTACTTTGCACGCCACCTAACGCTTCAAAACTGATACCATTGTCGGTAAGCAATTTGGCTACTTTGTCGAACAAACCGTTCTTTTTGATACGTTCCGAACCGTAAACGATTAACACTTTTGATATGCCGTATTCCGAAATATATTGACCGATATTTTCTTCTTTCCCTGTTCCGAACTCAATGCGGGTGGGATTGTGATAACTGAAATTCTTCATTGTTTTATCCTCTTAAATTAGTTGTTTATTATTGACGTAATTTCGAATACAAAATTAGTTGCTAAAAGCCTAATAAAATTACCCGAATTACAGGTATGCTAACCATAATTACTGATTGTAATTACAGGTGGCCGGAGGTATAAAGTTAGTATAAAATGAAAGGACATGAAACCCTATATCGAAATTGCTGACGATATAAAAGCCAATGCAATGAGCAAGTTTAATCAACTATAACTACCTTTGCAAAATACAGAATTATTAGAAATAAGCAAGAAGATGAGCGATATAGAAAAATCAGCGAATAACATACAACGAAAAGAATTCGATGAATTTATCCGTGCTATGGGTTTGGAAATAGAACAGGCACAAGTAAAGTTAATCTCTGCTGCCAATTCCCAAATGTTGCTTCACTACTGGAAAATGGGCAATTTTATACTCTATTACCAAAAGCAATTGGGTTGGGGAGCCAAAGTCATACAGCAAATATCCAAAGCATTACATTCTATATTCCCTGACAAGAAAGGGTATTCGCCCCGTAATTTGCAATATATGTGTCAATTCGCCCGGCTGTATCCTTTGGAAATTTTAGAAACCCTTCTGCACGCAGACAAGGAACTGGAACTACCAACAGTGAACAAAGTCTTATCCACAGCAAAAGGGTTGAATGAATTTGAATCAGAACAGAAACCTCTTATAGAAGTACAATCTACTGAGTACAAGAAAGAAACAATTACGCAACAGCCTGTTGCGCAAATTCTACCAGTCGAAAAAACATTAGCCGTAATTACGCAACAGCCTGTTGCGCAATTAGAACAACTGTTTTTATCGTCTTGTGTTTCCCGGATTAATTGGGCGGGACATGTGATTTTAATGAATCACAAACTGCCGTTAGGTATTCGTTATTGGTATATGCAAGAAGCGGTTCAATACGGTTGGAGCCGGAACATTCTTGACTTACAGATTAAGAGCGGACTTTTTCAACGGCAAATCAAAGAGAACAAGGTTAATAATTTTTCAAAGATTCTACCTGACCCTCAAAGCGATTTAGCAAATTATTTACTGAAAGACCCGTATATATTTGACTTGGCAGGAATCAAAGAACGCGCTGATGAACGTGACATCGAAGAACAACTGGTGAATCATGTAACCAAATATCTACTGGAAATGGGAACTGGTTTTGCGTTCGTTGCCCGACAAAAACATTTTCAAATCGGGAACAGCGATTTTTATGCCGACTTGATACTTTACAACATAAAACTTCACGCCTATGTGGTTATAGAATTAAAATCAACCCCCTTCAAGCCCGAATATGCAGGACAGCTTAATTTTTACATCAATGTTGTAGATGATAAACTAAGAGGAGAACATGATAATAAAACCATTGGTTTATTACTTTGTAAAGGAAAAGATGAAATTATGGCTCAATACGCTTTGTCAGGCTATAATCAAGCGATTGGTGTAAGCGATTATCAGTTGAGTAAAGCTATTCCCGAAGATTTGAAATCGGCCCTACCGACAATTGAGGAGGTAGAAGAAGAACTTACTCATTTACTCGAAGATAAAGAGAATGAATTATAAACATGATTTAAATATTCTCGATTGTTGCGTTCTATTGTAATCGTCATTAGTGTCCCGTTAAAATCGGGACGAGTTAATAATTAATCAAACAACCCCGGAATAAGGGGATTAAATTGATCTTTGACATCATTGAAATTAGTCTTATCAAACAGATCTTGTAAAGGTGTTTTG